>NFZD01013578.1_pt1 | contig 25153 bp, 39 predicted proteins | sample 1095381 | NCBI WGS metagenome assembly NFZD01 (sample SAMN03609891, study PRJNA323583) | gut metagenome | isolation source: feces | host: Rattus norvegicus | place: Denmark: Riget | collected 2013 | reverse complement strand
AGAATGTGGCGGGCGGTAAACTTGAAAAAAACCTATTTTCTGTTAAAAAGGAACCGCACTATGCCGATGTGAAAGGCTGAACTTCGGCGAGAAGTAACATCTTGGAGCCGCCCTTACACCTCGGGCGGCGAGAGGTTATGTTGTTCATCAAAAGGAACCTCATGTTGCCGGTGAGCCTATTCACTTAATGGGGAAAACACGGGACGGCGAAGACTAATCAAGTAGCGCCAGCCGCGACCAAACCTTACAGTAAATGGGCGTTTACCGCACCATTTTATCGCGTGCCGGCAAAAATTTCTTATCAGAGGAAGCCTTTTTGCCATCTCTCATTTTCTATATTTATTATACCATAAAAATTTTTTTATGGCAACCTTTAAGTTTGGGAAGGAATTTCGTGACGCATACGGCGGAAACTTTTTTCAAGAGGTTCATTTTTGCCATAGCGTTGATTTGCGTTGTCATTCCACTCAGTCGCACACTTTGTGCAATGGGGTAGAATCCAACCAGTAGAGAGCCAATTTGCCGCCTTACCGCACTTAAAACAAAGGTCTTTCGTTTTAGAGCAGCAAGAGTCGATCATGTATTCTACGCTCTCCTGGACGAAGGATGGGACATCTTGCCCGCCATTCTCTTCATCCTCATTGAAATGATGATAAATACGAAGCTCGCCGAACTTTTCTTTCACCTGGTCAAACACCAATAGTTTGGGATTGACATTTTCGCTTTCGAGGAAAGTTTTAATTTCCTCACACATCTCGAAGAACACAGGGCGCCAGCCGGGTGGCACATCGTCCACGAAATCGTCGCCAGCCTCGGCATACGTGTAAACCCCGTAATCTTCAAGGAATGGGTATTTATCAAGAATTTCGCTCATTCAACCGCCTCCTTGAACCAAAAGCCAGTAGTAGAACCACCGATAGACCGTACATGAGCCTGCGCAGCCTTGATGAACTCAGGCCAAGTGGCTCTGAAAATGCGCTCTTGTCTGCGGATAGGGGGAATTTCGGCGTCCTTGGGAGCATACCAGACGCCGCCAAAGAACATACCAAAACGCCACTTACCTCCGCGCTGCCAGTTGGAATGAAAGTATTTTTCGGCTTCTCCAGGAGCGAGGTCAATATCTCGTACGCACAGAACATAGTCATCAGCGTTCTCGAAACCCACAAAGGCGCCCTTGAACTTCTCATTCTTGGGCTTGGGCATTAAATCGGCGTGTGCCTTATCTGTGTACCAGCGGACCTTTTTAGGCAGCCCGGTAATCGGATGCAGCATATTTACATACCACGCATTTTTCTCTTTGAACGGCTGACCATCCATCTTCCATAAACAATAAGTCTTTGCTACGCCACCGTACATTTCATCAACCCCTCTCTCATTTTCTATATATATTATATCACAAAAATTTTTTTAGAGAAAGTAAGACCCCTCTTGCGAGGGGTCTATTGGTTACTCGATGTTACCGTCAATAACATCAAGGAGAGTGGTCGCAGTCAGAGCACCGGGAGTAAGGTCGATGGCCTTCTCCTTTTGCTCGTCGTTGAGCAGCTCGATCTCCTCGGGAGTGATGCAGATGGCACCAACCTGAGCCAGAAGCTCAGACACGAGCCAACGGCAGTCCAGCTGGGCGGTCAAGCCCTCGATGAACGCTCCGTAATTTCCCTTAGGAACGATACCAGAGGTAATCGCGCCGCCGTAGAAATAGAAGCCGTCCTTGGTGAACATACCGATGTTCATGGAGTTTCCGTCGGTGAACTTCAGAGGAATAGGAGTGAACACCGCAGACGCAGGGTCAAAGGTGTAGTTCCGATTCTGCTGAGAACGCTCGTCGGGCTTCTTGGTGGTCATAAACATCTTGTACTCAGTATCCTTAGGACCAGAGTACAGGTTAGCGGAGAGGATGAAAGTCTCATCGCCAGGCTCGAACCAGAAAGCCTCAGCCGCACCGTTAGGAGCAGGGGCAGCAGTCTGATCGCCGGTATAGATAACCTCGCTACCATCACGCCAATCGGCGCACCAACCGAAGTGTCGGTTTGCGGAGTTGAGATGCAGGTCAATGTCAACGCGGCCCTTCTGGTCGAACCAGTGGATACCAGCGGTAAATGCGCCCTGAGGAATTGCAGTGATACGGGAACCCCAAGGGAAGTTGCCGATGAACTGCTTTTCGGTTACAGGAACTGCATAGTCCATATAGTCGGGCAGGATAAAGATGCGGCCCTTATACTTAGCCAGACGCTGGGACAATTCCTGACCAATCATGTTGAGGGCGTGCAGGTAATACTCGTAGCCGTTGGTGATGGTGGTCAGGCCATCCTCACGAACAAAGGTACGACCATTACGGATTGCGTAGACGCCGGGAGTCTTGTCAGTGGTATTCAGACGAACACCGAGAGCGTTGCCCAGCTTAATCAGCTCGCGGTTGGAGGCGCGAGAGATAATGGTCTGGCAATCTTCGAGACGGTGCTGACCCACCAGAGTGGTGAAGTTCTTCACAGTTACGTCGCCCTGAGGCTTATGGTATTCATCAGCAAGACGACGAATCTTGTTGATGATAGGAGCACAGCCAGGGAACTCCTTGTAAGCCAGGAAGATAGGCTTATAGCGGAAGAAGATGGCAGCCAGCTTGGTCAGGTCGGCCTTGCCGAGCAGACGAGCAGGCATATTCACCTTATCGCCGAGGTAAGCGGAGTTCTGATGCTTAATCATCTCGCGCATCTGGCGGTTCTTGATGATAAGAGTCTGGCCGGTGGTCTTGTAGACCAGGTAACGCAGGAAGCGCTGAGCATCGACAGGAACAGTGCCGTCCATATCATGCTTAATCACCTGCAACTCGAAAGACTTGATGTCATCGGTGGGAATGGTGATATACTTCATGAGGGGCTTGAACAGGCCAATGTGCCCTAAGGAGGGAGATACGGTATTCAGAGCATACTTGTCGATGAGTTCGACAATAGCCGCATTAGATACCGCGCGGATAACGACCAACTTGTCGGCAGACAGGATACCCTCAGGGAGTTCCAGAGCCTCGACAGGGACATAGTTCTGGCCCTTGACGCCGAACATTTCCAGACCATAGGTAGAGAAATAGTTCAGCAGCTGCTGGGCAATCAAAGTCGCGGGATCGCCATCTCGCATAGTCGCAAAGGACTTATGGAAAGTCTGGTTCAGACGGGTCGTATCGACGCCGTAGAACTGGAACACGGTGTTGAAAATGTTTGCGGGAACAGGGTCAACCAAGGCACCGCCCTCGGTGATAACCACAAAACCACGCTGAGCGCACTCGGCCACAGAGACCATACGAGTACCGCGCACAAACATGGTCATAGGAGCGACCTTGAACAGGCCAACGACGCCGTTCAGTTCCTCCTGAGTGAAGGGCTTATTCATCTGAGTCATATAGATTGCCTCCTTTTAATCCTCTGCTCTTTCGAGCTTATTTTTATAGATGTCCTTAACCCGAACAATTTCGAGGTCAGGGTACTTCACGCAAATGTCGCCCAACTGGTTCATGGGCCAAAAATAACGACGAGTTTCAGTAGGTTCGAACCCGTCGGGGAAACCAATCTCAAGGCGGCCACAATGCACGCAACGCTTGCCGCCGCACTCGTCCCATCCACCATACCAACCCTGCTCCGGCGTAACTCGCATATAGCGGTTCCAATACTGGAGAACAATAGGTTCGTACTCGTGTTTGTGGTTTGCCTTTTTAGTGGATTTCCGTTTCGATTTACGACTGCGGTATGGAGTACAGAACTCAAGAGCCTGCTCCAACCATTTATCGGTTTTACTCATTGTGACACCTCCTAAGATGGTGTGTGGTGGGTCAGAGTGGTTTCGAACCACCATCCTCCGGTTTTTCAGACCGGCGCTCCGACCACGTAAGCTACTGACCCATATGGCGGAGGCGACAGGACTCGAACCTGCACACCGGATAAACCGGTGGGAGCCTTAGCAGGGCCCTCCGCTACCATTACGGCACGCCTCCAAATTTAAGGGAGAGGAGAGGGTTCTCCTCTCACCTTGTATATATATTATATCATAAAAATTTTTTTACTGCAACAATTTTCTGGAGCCGCTCGGCTCATAGACAAAATGTGGCAGAAGTACGCGGGCATTCTTGTACATCGCAGCTTTGTGCATCTTTTCAATCTGCTCGGTAGTAGTTTCGTAAACGGTGCCGCCTCGCAGATAATTGTCGAGCAGGTCATAGGAGAAGCCCCAACGCTCTTCATCTGTCTGGCCGCACATACCATCAGAGGGCGCGACATTGATAAACTCGTCCGGCAGTCCCAGCTCCTTACCAATCAACTTCACTTCGGAAGCAGTGAAATACTGGAATGGAGAGAAGTCGCCGGCTTGATCACCCCAAGCGGTATCGTAGCCGACATAAGTCTCACTCATGTTACAGGTATTTGCAACACGACCACCAAGCTGATTGGCGATATAGTACAATGTAGCCATGCGGATACGAGCGGGGTTGTTGAACTTAACCGTATCGTTGGGGTTCTTGAAGTCCTTGAACTTCAAGGTGGCAAATACATCCTGCTGAGCCTTAATGACTGGGCCGATGTTATAGATAAACCACTTGATGTCCAGGTGGCGGCACAACTTCTCGGCGGTATTGATGTCCTTTTGAACGCCGTTGGGCATCAGAACGCCGATAACTCTTTCTTTCCCAACCGCTTTAACGCAGGCGGCCGCCGTGATAGAGCTGTCCTTTCCACCGGAGATACCGATGATGATGGGAGCTTTGGGGCCGTTCTGGTCCATATACTCCTTAATCCACATTGGGACAGCGTTAGCATAAATCGCGGGTTGAAACATATTTGCCCTCCTCAATTTCGGAAATCAAACACTCCAGCGCCCAATACGAAGTATTCATGCCGGCGCGGTCGTCCAGGTAGATATTGGCGTAAATCTTGCGGCCACGCTCCTCAATCCAAGGAGCATTAGCATTGATGGCGTCGCAAGGAATCTCGAACCACTCCATATAATCACGCATCTTAGGATAGCGAGCCTCCGTAGAAGCAGACCAGCAAATCATATATGCGTAAGGGCGCCAACGCTGGAGCAGCTTGATGACCTTATCATAGCGCCAGCCCTCATTGTGATGGGTATTGAAGATAGTGTCATCGAAGTCAAAGGCGATAATCAATCGCCCGTACTTTAGGAACTCGTCGCGGATGCGAGTATAAACTCGCTCCGCATCGAGGTATGGGTCAAAGTTGACGATATTGGGAACTGATTTCATATTAGTCCTCCTCGTGGTCCAGGCGCTCGCGGATCTGAGAGATAGTTTCCTGGTTGAACATCTCGCCATCTTGGAACTTCTTCACCATAATATTGCCGGGGAACTTGATGGACGCCTCAAGGGTCAGTCCGTCAACCAGCATATAATTCTGGTGAATGGGGTCCTTAACAACAGCAACGCAGCCACGGGGGGACTTCTTGCCGGGGTCGGTCTTGGGCTGCTTGTAGATAGGCATTTCACCGAAGTCCTCATGGATGCAGTCGGTAGCCTTGATGGCGTATCCGCGAGTATCACGGGTAACATACTGGTAGGTATAGGCGCCGATGCCGAAAGCCAGATTCTCGATAGAGATGCGCTGTTCCAGACACCACTCGCACACACTCTTGGTAATCTCAGGCGTGATAGCGTCGCCGTAAATCATGCGGATCTGGGGAGGCAGAACCATAAAGCCCTTTTCATTAGCCTCGCCGCCGAAAATCTTAAACAGCATACGCAGAGTGCCAAGACGCTCAGGCTTATCATAGTCGTCGCTGAATACATCGCAGTCCTGAAGAGCAGGGTCACCACAAATGATATGAACAGGATTGCCAGAGTCGGGGCGCACGGAGAAGCAGCCGGAGCGGTTCAGAATGGCGTCCTTGATAACTGGCAGAATCTTGGACACGACGCTCCAGTAGTCGTAGGTATCGGAAACATAGGTCATCATGCCGGTAGGCTGTACCTCAGTGATGAGGTACAGAATGAAACACATCTCAGCCAGCAGGTTGATTTCCCAGTTGCCGTCCATAGCGGCTTTCTTCAGATAGAGATACATATACTCGGGAATATCACCGTTCATAATACGGTGCTTGAACCAGGCGATACCCTGCTCAACAACAGAGTGCTCCAGAGAAGGAGTACCCATACCGGGGACTTCCTCAAACAGGTCGGCGCCGTAATACTTCTTCAGGAGAGCATTGGAACCAATGGTCGCGGTTCTATCAAATACCGCCAGATGGGCGGCGCCAGAAATACAACCAGCCTGGAGAGAAGTATGACCCCGCAGGGAAAAGTCGCCGCACATATGCTTTGCCAGATTGGGAACAGTAGACATCTGTTCGGCGTAAGGCTCGATAATCTTACGGCGATAGTACGCCGTAGTGGCAGAGGTGCTGGGCAGCCAGTTATTGGCACTCCACACATCTTCCAGATACTGAGGCAGCCATGCGAAATGCTTATCGGTATTGAAGATGACATGGTCGGGGATGCCGATGGGAAGCAGAGTGCCTTCGGGTACACCGTAGATGGCGATAGGCAGATAGCCCAGCTCATGCAGAGCTTTGAACTTGGAGAAGTCGGCATAGCGGGGGTTAAAGGACTCCGTCATCATTTCATTGAACTCCTTCTCCAAGTCCTCGATGGGCTGCTTGAAGAAGTTCTCATTGAAGAAGTCGATGAACCATTCGCGGATAGTGTATTGATGACCGAACACAGCTGTCTTGGGGCAATCCTTATGATGCTTGAAAGACCGCGCCGTCCAAGTTGCGTACACGGTTTCCATGCCAGTAGGCTGCATCCAGGGATGGCCGGCTTTGTAATAATCACACGCAATAGCGGGATTCAAAAAGAAACTCATAATTTTTTACCCCTTTCTCACTTTCTATATATATTATACCATAAAAATTTTTTTAGGTAAAGTAAAGCCCCTCTTTCGAGGGGCATTACTGTTGCTGGCTTACTCGCCGGTGAACTCAAGTTCGATGGTGTGGAGCTTCTCATGTTCGCTGTGGGATAGGGAATTTGTGGTATAGACCTTAGAGATAAGGCCGTTGTCCTTGAGCACCTCGCCGGAGAAAATGGAGTTCTCACAGTGAGTGATATAGAGAGAAATCTCTCCGAACCCACATTCCTTAAGAGCAGTCGCAGCATGGAAGAATGTGCCGCCGCGAGAGCAGATGTCATCAACGATGAGGATGCTCTTGCCCTGATAGTCCTCTTCAGGGATATGATAGGGATTGTGGATCTCCAGACCCAGAATCTTACCAGTTTTCCAGTCACGGTTCTTTTCACCATAGAAAGGAGTTCTGATGATGAGGCCGCTGTAACGCTTCATGGCGCCGGCGTCAGGGAAGAAGATATAGTCGGGATTGATTTCATTGATGAGGGACTTGACAATGTCCTCAACGGGGAACTGAACAACGCGGTCGATGAGAGTCAAACTCACATCGGAATGGGCATCCAGCACATATACTCTGTTGAAGCCCAGATCATTGATGAACTGAGCAAAATACTTCAGAGTGTGGACCTCGTGTCGAGGGTCTTTGGTGCGGTCCATACGGGCGTTGGGAATATAGGGCATAATGAGGTCGATAGTTGCTGCGTTGCAGTGGTCGCGCAGATGATAGACCAGATTGTAGAGAATCACCTGCTCGGCAATGTCTTCCCATAGCCACTCAATGGTGAAATGGGGCAGAGTATAGGCATCCTCTTCGGAAATAAGGTCGCCTAAATCGGTCATGTTCAGGGTGCCGTCGGGGAAAAACTTCTTAACAACGGGCTTACCATCCAAATACAGCATATACCTTCCTCCTTAACCGTTAGCAATTTCGTCTTCAGCGGGCCACAGAATGTCTACCTGCAAAGTCTGCATAGTTTTCAGTGCGCGATAATGGCTTTCCATAGTTACGCCGGCGCAGGCTTCGGGATCGACGACGATGCGAGCCTCGGGAAACGCAGTCTTGAGTAGCACGACATTGGCGATGACGCAAATATCGGTGCAGAGGCCGCAGACCTCAATTTCGTCGATGTGCCCAGTGCTCTCCTCGATGGCGAGCATAGTATTGACCAGGTCGAAAGAGCCGAAAGTGGGCTTCTCAATACCGTAGTCATCGTCGGGTAGAATAACATCCTTGATACTGGGTTCCAGCTCAAAGCCCCACTCGCCAACCATACAATGCTCGACGGGCAGCTTCTTTCCTTCCTGGGTGTCCAGATAGCCGGCGCCGTGCTGATCGCGAGTAGTGAACACAATGTCGCCAGCGGCGTGAGCTTCGTTGATTTTCTCGACAACGCGGGGCACGATTGCCTGAGCCTGATGGCTGCCGAGAGAGCCGGTGACGAAGTCGTTCTGCATATCAACGACTACAAGAATTCTCTTCATAATGCTTATCTCCTTTTATTCTTATTCGCCGTTGCCACATTTAGGGCAACGAGTTGGCATAGGGTCATTTGCGCGGATGTCGCCAGAAGTCCATCCGCAAATTGGACAAAAAGCGTTATAGCGGCCATCGTGATTGCCCCAAGTTTGCTTCTCAAGAGGCCTCCGCAAAACCCTCTGTTTTGTCACAGGATGGATAACATACTCTTTGGCGGCGCCGTCGATTGTGATTTCTACATCATCGGGTAGGTATTTTCGGATTTTGTCAAACTCACTTAACTTCATTGGAAACCTCCTTGAGCACTTCCTCCACAGGAGCCTGAAAACCGATGGGGTTCTTTGGCTTTTCTGGAGGTTGCCGGTAGATAGTTACTTCTACTTCGTCATCCAAGAGGTCTATAATAGTTTTTAGTTCACGAACTTTCATAACTATCTCCTTTCACTTTCTATATATATTATACCATAAAAATTTTTTTGATGCAAAAAGAGAACGCCCCACTCAAAATGAGTGGGGCGTTCCAAGGGGTGCAGTAAAGGAAACAAACGATGTTCAATGGTACTCCCAACGGGACTCGAACCCGTATTACCGGCTTGAGAGGCCGGCCTCCTATTCCAGTTAGAGGATGGGAGCATATGTATCTTAAAGAGTTCGCGGTTCCCTTACCGTTCTGAGCTATTCTGCCGACGGACTTACCGCTACTTATTGACCAGTATTCTGGGTATTTCTGTCTTTAAGACAAGTGTTGGGTAAAACTTCGAAACCCCAACGCCGGTTCTGCCGCCCGGTTTGCGTGCACCAGCTTACGGTGGAGTACAGATAGCGTTTGCAACCGCGGGTATTTAACGAGGTAGGTACTCCCAGGACCCCTCGGGGATGCCAATTTACTGTCCGACCCCCAGGACATTGGTACGGGCAACTGGACTTGAACCAGTGACCACACGATTATCAGTCGTGTACTCTACCAACTGAGCTATGCCCGCATATAGGAGGGAGAAAGACGTGGCCCCGCCCGTGCGCTTAGGCTCTCCCTTGTTGCCATATATCACACTTTAGACTCATTGTTATTTGTGCCATGGCTCGGCATATAACGGCATTTTCATCGGCAATCTACGCTTTGCAGACGATTGGGAAAAGCGGCAGTAAATACCAAACTGGACGAAACCCATTGGCGACGCCGAGGGGACTCGAACCCCCGACCTCCAGCGTGACAGGCTGGCGTTCTACGCTACTGAACTACGGCGCCATAGAGATGCAACTTATTTATGTACTGATGGAGTTGCCAACCACCCACTCATTATGATAAGTTTAGCGACATAGAAAGGCGAGTAACCAGGTCGCAGGCTACTTATTGAGTGTAGTTGCCTGAACAAACACCCCACTGAGCAGGGACGCTTTGGGGGACTTTCACCCACCCGGCTTCTTAAAGCCGCAAGCACCAAGTTGTTTTCGGGAACTCTTGGAAACTCTCCACGGACTATGGAACAGCGCTATTCCTAACAGCCTCGTCCGACAGGCATCCCCGCGTGTATCCGGTTGATAGAGGGGACGGCGGATCCATACACGGTTTCAACCTCGCCCCTATTGGTACGGGTAGTGGGACTCGAACCCACACGAGCTAACGCTCACCACCCCCTCAAGGTGGCGCGTCTACCAATTCCGCCATACCCGCATATAGTTTATTCGGTTAATCTCCAGGTTTCCTTTTTTAATACTGACTAACTCCGCAACTTCTGGCAGTTGGTTCTAAAATCCAGTCTCCGAACTAACGACATTCCAGCCGGCGCTTACCAGTGTTCCTGGTCAGGAAAGCACTACCCTCTGGTGCCCAAGGAGGGACTCGAACCCTCACTCCCTTTCGGGAACCGGATTTTGAATCCGGCGCGTCTACCAATTCCGCCACTCGGGCATATGGTACACCCGGAGGGACTTGAACCCTCACCGCCTTTTGGCACATGGACCTGAACCATGCGTGTCTGCCAATTCCACCACGGGTGCATATAAAGAGAGCGGCCAGCCGGTTAAACGGATTCCCCGGAAGTTTGTTTGCTATGCCATTTCGCTGGACAAATCCTTTCGCGCTCTCATGGCACCGGATGCTGGACTCGAACCAACAAATCTCGGGTCAGAGCCGAGTGTTTTGCCATTAGACTAATCCGGTATCTCTCTCTCTCACTTTCTATATATATTATATCACAAAAATTTTTTTAGCGAAAGTCTGGAGCTGGTGGACGGATTCGAACCCACGACCTGCCGATTACAAGTCGGCTGCTCTACCAACTGAGCTACACCAGCATATGGTGCGGGCGACGGGACTTGAACCCGTACAGTATGAACTACGGGATCCTAAATCCCGCGCGTCTGCCAATTCCGCCACGCCCGCATGGCGGAGGGGGAGGGACTCGAACCCACAAACCGCTCATCACGGTCGACAGTTTTCAAGACTGCTCCTCGCACCTACTGAGGTCAACCCCTCCATACTAAAGGTTCAAACTTAATAGGTAATTTTGGGAATACCCAGCGTACAATGACAAATCCCCGAGCCGCCGTTTATAGGATGATTGAGACAACCACGGCACGCTTCGGGGATAAAGGTCTTGAGAGTATCTCTTTGATATGGTAGTAAATCAAGATTACTGAAAGTATCTTTCATTAAATCCCGAAATTGCTTTTCAAAGAGTGCTACTTCAGAATGCCGTGGTGAATTGAGTAGGGATAGAACTCTGCGTTCTGTCGAATCAGAGCATGACAAATGCTCGCAGCCCTGTGCGATTCTCAGCAGTTCAGAAATGGACTTCGTATGAGACATTTGTCGTTCCTCCTTTTAGAATAATATTGGAGTGGATGACGGGACTTGAACCCGCAGCCTCCACCTTGGCAAGGTGGCGCTCCACCATTGAGCTACATCCACATATTGCACTTACTTTGCCTTTTTATTTGTGAAGGTCGTTAGCCACAAGCCACATATCGCATAGCGCCGGTGGTAGTTTAGTGCAAAATCCATGTCTACGACCTAAGTGAGTATTTAATAGCTGCCCTCAATTACGGCACTCGGTTATAGGTTTAAAGCCGCGACGAATTACTTTCCTTGCGGAAACTCCGAGAAACATCGGCTCTGGCTGGACCGGTGGGACTCGAACCCACGACCCCCTGATTAACAGTCAGGTGCTCTACCAACTGGGCGACGGTCCAATATGTAGGCTGTTGTTTTTATAGAGGTTATACGGCCAGCGTCCTCTACTGGTGGAACCGATGGGAGTTGAACCCACGACCCTCTGCTTGCAAGGCAGATGCTCTCCCAACTGAGCTACGGCCCCATGTGGTCCGAGTTGCGGGATTCGAACCCACGGCCTCGTGATCCCAAATCACGCGCGCTACCAACTGCGCTAAACCCGGATATATTTGCGTCATTATTAAGTCCGACGCCCAGACTCCGTAAGGCTTAAGCGGTAGCTGCTACCTTCGAACGGTGAGTCAACTCCACATTTTTCTCGGCATACTTCTGACCCATCCAAATCAAGGTGCCGTCCTCGAAATGGAAATCGTACATGAACTCCTTATCTTCGGGGTTCACCTGATGGCAAAAGCCATTTCCGTACTTAGCGCAGCGAACCTTGTCGCCAGGCTGGAACTTCGGGGTCTTCTTTTTCTTTTCAGCCATACGATATATCTCCTCATAGGAAGTGTTTGATTTAAGCCCAAAGGCATTGGTTGCGGGGGCTGGACTTGAACCAGCGACCTCCGGCTTATGAGGCCGGCAAGCTACCAACTGCTCTACCCCGCAATATATGGTACCAGCGCAGGGACTTGAACCCCGACGAAATCCGTATGAAGGACCCAGGCTACCTTTACATCACGCTGGCATAAGTTTTTGCCTTAACCAACTTTATGTATATATTATATCACAAAAATTTTTTTAAGGCAACTTTGCGGCTGGGAGGCCTTAGCGGCGCTCCCAATCGCCGATGATCTCTGCTTTATAGAGTGCAATCTCCATCCCGCCCCAAACAATACCGAACAGCGGAACGATAATGCTGATTGGCAAAGTAGGGTCAATGTCGATATAGTTGTAACGAACATTGCGCAGCTTCTTTCGATAATTAAGGATGAAGTAGGAGCAACAGAACAGAACAATCCATGAAAAAGACATGATGAATAGTTTCATAACGCACCTCGGCTTTTAGGATTGGCAGGGGTTGAGGGAGTCGAACCCCCATCAACGGTTTTGGAGACCGGTATGTTACCATTACACCAAACCCCTATATAGGGAGACGCCTTTGCGCTTCCCCGTTAGTTTTTTTTCTTTTCGGAAAAGGAGACCCTCAATTTCTCTGGCGCCCCAGGTCATCTCGTACTTCGGCGCATACACGCGGTTAACGCGAGCGTGTTCTCGCAATGGAGCGGTAGACGGGACTCGAACCCGCACAGACCTGCTTGGAAGGCAGGTGTCCTACCATTGGACTACTACCGCATGGACTGACTTTTACAGAGTCAGAAACTGCCCCGAACGAATTTGTGGAATTGGCTTGTCGCGAACAAGTGCCGAGGATATGGTACCCGCAGCCGGAATTGAACCGCCAACGCAACACCTAACTCTGAGGGCCCGCCTAACCGTTGCCGTACGACCGGCCGCGCTGCTCTTCCCAGAGGTTTATGCTGGTTTATCTCTCCATCAAGATACGGGCATATATGTTAGTGTTTTCCCCCGTAGGGCGCATGACACTAAAGCGGTTGGCCAACTCCATATTACTTTCCCCTGTCTTGCCCTTATGGACGCGGACTTGAAAGAATGGTACAAGAAACGGACGCGGCTCCGACATCTTTTAGTTTCGTTTTGAACTTGGTCAGGAGGAACCGTGCAAGCTCCAAAGTCACCTTGCATTTAAGTCGCCAGCAAGTAAGGCCGCTCTCTAGTGAGCGCAGTCGTGACAACGCTCATAAGACAGCTTGGTGCGCCAAGTGGGACTCGAACCCACGACTCTCGCCTTAAAAGGGCGATACTCTACCAACTGAGTTATTGGCGCATATGAGGCTGGAGGATTACTCCTCCGGCCAAATATCCTTGGAATAAAGGGCGCGGTTCTCGCCATAGCTGTCAAGCTGATGGCACCGCATCGCCTCGTATTTAGCGTCATATCTGTCAAGGAACGCGTGCTTCTCGGTCAAGAAGCCCTCAATGACGCTTGATTTGTGATATGGTATTCGCTGCTTAAATAACTTCTCATAGCAGTCTAAGTGCCGCTCGCCAGAGATGATGATTGGGTCATAGGGATGTGCGAGCGAATAAAAAAGAATGGCAGATTTGACAATCAATCTTGATGCACCTCCATATCTAAACAGTCGCTGCATAAAGCATCGCCATTGAGGTCATTCCGGTCACAAATCTCTTCCCACCAGCCGCATCCGTTACACTGAAAGATTTCCTCGTCGATTGCCTGGAGCATCTCAGGGGTCAGCTCTTCTTCCTCAAACCCACAGGCAGCGCAGCCCTCCGCAAGGGAATGGCAAGTGCCGATAAGGTATTGAACCAGGTCAGATACTTGGACTTTCTGGGTATCACTTAGCATTTTTCAGCATCTCCTTTAAGATTTCTTCCAGCTTGTCGTCTTCGACATAGAAGGGGTCGGTATTTGTAACTTCGCCCATTCGGAAGTTGAGGGCTGCCATCACTTGACCAAAACGCAGGTCTGGATAAATAGTCCACCACTCTTTCAGAAGATTCATGATACAGTCGATACGGCTTGGGTCGCGCATACTTAAACTCCTTTCCGTTAGAGGGGGTGGTCGTCCGCAGAAGTGTTATTGGCGGGCTTGGCGAACTCATTCCCCAAGAACTTGTCGTAGCATCCAGTGGACTTGCCGGACTGAGGGGCGCCGTAGGCCCGAAAGGTTGCGGGATCTGCGCCGAAAGCCTTAGCCAGCTCATCGACGAAAATATCCTCAATCGCCTTGAGCTGCTCCTCGCGCTTATGCTCAACTTCCTTCTTGGCATCAACGATAGCCTTGGAAATCTTGTCACGATTGCAGTATGCGACTGCGATGCCGCCGAGAACGCCAGCAACCATAACAGATTTGACAATCTTGTTCATGGATTTTCTCTCCTTTCTCACTTTCTATAATAATTATACCACAAAAATTTTTTCGTGGCAAGTGAGGGAAGATTAACCCTCGATGCTGGAAAGCTCGGCGATTTCGCGCTCGATGTCAGCGGTCTGGTCGCACAGGTCCTCGAAGTTAGCCTGAGTGCGCTCGTGCATCTTCTGCAACTGCTCCAAGCGAGCCTTGAGCGCGACAGCTTCCTTTTCCAGGTCAAGCATACGCTTCTCAGCCGCTTTCTTGCGCTTCTCATTCAACTTGAGGTCCAGACGAGCAGAAGCCAGCTTAGCACCGGTCGCCTCGTTCCAGGTGTCCTTAGGATTCAGCTTAGCAACTGCTCGAACAGAGCGGCCGCGGTACTGGGCGATAGCGATGGTGGTCTGCCGATGAGGCAGAACGATAATCTGGTAGTTACTCATTTGGTACACTCCTTTTCTCATTTTCTATATATATTATATCACAAAAATTTTTTTTATGCAACCTCCGGCAGAGGAATAATGTTGTCGTAGACCACTACGAATTTCTCATTGACTTCCTTGTCAATGTGGTAGTGACCACAGAACCAACGCTTAAACTCTACATCCTGCAATACAAGATTGAGGAAAGAGGTCAGCCCATCATTCTCATACCAATGCGCCAGAATCTCTTGGATGTTGCGAGGTGCACAGTGGGTTATGATATAATCTACTTTGAGGTCGTGAGCACGCAGCACTTCAATGCCGTGGTTCAGTTCCTGAATGGAGGGCAGCTCGTTTCTCCACCAGCTCTTGCCCTCGGTTCTCCGGTGCTTATCGGTGGAAGTTGCTCCACCCATACACCAGAAAGTGCGGCCATCGATCTCGTAGTATTCACCGCGCATCAGGTGGATAATGTTGGGCGTAATACGATGCACTTTGCCGCCAAACATCTCTTCTACGGGATAAGTCGCCAAACGGTCGTGGTTCTCATGGTTGCCATCTACGAATAAAGTAGTCCAAGGCTTCTTAGACAACCACTCTAACCAATATTTCTCTTCGGCCGTAATGTTATCGGGGTCGTCCCAGATAAGACCGAAGTCGCCGCATACGATTAGATAATCAGTATGAGTCAGAGTATTGCCAATCGGCCAATTCTTAGCCGACAGCTTATTGATATCGATGTTGCCATGAACATCTCCGGTTACATAAATCATAGGGATGACTCCTTTCTGGTGGATCGTCGGGGACTCGAACCCGGAACCGTCTCGTTATGAGCGGGATGCTCTACCTATTGAGCTAACGATCCATATAATAAAAAAGAGGGAGTTATTAACTCCCCTCAATAGCCAGTCTGGACGCCTGTAATGGACGGACTGCGCCGGCATATGTTCTGCCGTTAATGTCCCGGTCTACTACAATGGCTCCGCAGATTGGGCACCATCGAACAACAACTTCTTCGTCCTCGGTGCCATGGGAGTATACAGGTATTAAGTTGTGCTGCCCTTTAGAGCAAAACGCCAATATTGGGTTTTTCATATCTGTTCCTCCTTTTAGTATTAACGGAAGCCGACCTTGTCATACATCGGTGCAAAGGTCTTTATCCGCCTGTGAGTAAGTACTCCCAGCAGCTTTTCGCTGCCGTCAGTTTCTTTGATATAGATGCGAGCAGAGTCGGAAGTAATTGCGGTTCTACCCTTAGGATAGGTCATCAGCTTAGCACATCTCTCCAGATGGTTCATGTCGAGAGTGCAAACTTCCATTCTCCCGCGGCTTCCCACAATCTCGAAGATTGGGTAGCCGTGCTTGTTAAACGCCGGTTTGGCGTCGATCAACTTACCACACCAGTTCATGTGGTATTCGTTATGAATGTCGGTGATAATCAGGTGGGTCTTAACCATTACCTCTTGCATAGTTTACCCCCTTTTCAGGCTTGCAAAAAAGTTCAGGACATCTTCATTCGCTTCTCTGGTGCAAATGTCGGAACTTTGAGGGGCGGCTTTCGATGGTTGAAAGGGATGCTCTTCTCGCCAGCACTTATTCAAATGCCGAGCGACAGCCTCTTCAGATGCAAATTCTTTACGACAGACAGGACAGATAAACATATCATCACCTCATTTTTCTGGCTGGGGTAGCTGGACTCGAACCAGCGAATACAGGAGTCAAAGTCCTGTGCCTTACCGACTTGGCGATACCCCAATATAGTGGTGAGAGCTTAATACAGCTTCCACCAGTAGTCAAAAAGACGGTTAGAAAGGTTGCCCTTTCTGAAGGATTGCATAGAGCGTCGCACCTTACGGTGAGACTGCGTCTTGAGATAACGCTTATAGGTCATATGTATTCCTCCTTTGATGGCGCGCAAAAGGCTCCTTTGTCCGCTTGGATACCGACACATATAATGGTGGGGAGGGTGGGATTCGAACCCACTCACCTAAAAGGAACGGATTTACAGTCCGCCGCGACTCTCCAACTTCGCCGCCTCCCCATATAAAGGTGGGGCCGCAGCCCCACCGAGCCGATATTACTCGCCGATGATATTCAGGATGTGCTGTGCCACAGCAGTGTTGTCAGACTTCGCCTTCTCAGCGTTCTGCTTCTGCGCGGTATAGAACGCAATCATCTCGTCAGCTGTGGCGATGTCCTCGTCAAGGCTGGAGTTGAGAGCGTTGAGCTGTTGAACAGTGGCACGGAAAGTGGACAGGGCAGAATCTCGCTGGGCAGCCAAAGTAGCCGCACGCTGGGTAGTACCCGCCATAGCCTTAGCGGTTAGGTTCTTGGTTACATTCTGGTTCTTAGTCATAGGTCATGACTTCCTTTCTGATTATACTTATATTATAGCACAAAAATTTTTTTAGTGCAATTAGGAGTTGCTCTCGGCGAAGGTGTAGTATTTGCCGCAGTAGGGTTCGCCGGTAACGCAAGCATTGTAGATTGCGTTCAAACCGCGCTCCTTGGCGCGAACAGTATTGGTGTTGGGTAACAGGCACAGGGCAGCGTAGATAGTGGGAAAGTCCCACTCACGATGACCCTTGCGCTTAGAGTCGGCGACACAGTGGATAGCAACCTCAAACTTGGGGTCGCGAGCCAGAGTCTTACCGTATGCCATATTGATTTTAGGAACCTTGACAGGCTCCACTCCCTCGGGCAGCTCGAACTCGTCGATATGCTCGTGGACATACTTTAGCATCTCGGCGTCACCAAGAGCATTGTGCTCCAGAGGGGCTTCCTCCGCTGAAACACCTCTCATAGTCAGGTAAGCAGACCGCAGACCAACTCGCTGCTTGGCGGGGCGGCGGAATTTAGCGGAGACCTGCTTGTCGATATTGACCAATCGACGCTTGATATTGCTCAGCAGGGTGGTGGTCACAGGGTTTTCGCTATAATTGATGCTGGACTGAAGGAATTTAGTGTCCATCGAACCATAGTTGATGAACGCCAAACCCTCCTTGGCGCGGACGCCGACAGGCTCAGGGAACAGGAACTGGGTAAACATAACCATTACCTGGTCCATAGTGGGGGCCTGCTCAGCTTCCTCCTGAGTGATGCCAGTCAGCTCCTTGATTTTGTGGTCGAGCTTGGAATGGGGACGGACAAGGGAATAGAACTTACGCCCGTCATCAGACACGGCGCCGATGGAGATAATCTCCTCAGTGATAGCATTAGCCTCAAAATCAATGTAAACCAACATAAGCGATACACTCCTAAATCTTTTTTAGTGAGTGGAGATGGACTATCCATCTCTCACTTTCTATATATATTATATCACAAAAATTTTTTTCATTCAACCATGCTCAGTACTCATAAGGACGAGAGCGAATATCCTGGAGCTTCTGCTTAACAGTCATAGCCATATCACACCTCCAGTTTGCTTAGGTCGAAGGTTCCTTTCAATCTGTCCCAGAACATTTCAGTGAACAGACGAACCGCAAGGTCGTCCATAAAGTCCTGAGCTTCCTGGCGTTCATACTCCTCAGGCAGATGCTCGTCGGCGTATGCAACCTCGGCGTTTACCTCTTCCATCAGGCGTTCTTTCAAAGCCTTGGCGTCAGAGTAGACCAACGGCTCAGTCTTCAGACTCAGCAACCAGTCAAAGTCTTTGGAAGGCGGCGTCAAAGCCCACTCGAAGTCAGTTGTCTGATTGTATTCGCGCATAAAAACGCGCAGACGAGCCAAGTGGTGAAGCTGCTTCGGGTCATAGCCGTGTTTGGCGAGAACTTCTTTCTTACTCTCAAACGGTCTCTCGAAAGCCGCATACTTCTGATTTGCCATGCCGGCAGCCATATGGACTAAGCGGCGGGGCTGAGAGTTGGCGATGAGGTCACGATGACGGCGCAACTCCTCATAGAACGGATAGAACTTCGCATTGGCGGCGAACCAACGAGTGTAGAGAGTCTCGATAAAGTTGATGTTGCCCTTGAGATAGTTATTGAACATAGCACGGAAGTCTTTCGTATTAGACAGGGAGCCGTCCGGCATTACCAGGTCGGTGCTTACCATCTGCTTACCCAATACAACATCCCGCACAAGCGGCAGGAGCATGGTCTTGGTATCAACATCGCTGTTAGGAGTATCCAAGCCGTAGTTCTGGGAGCCATACAGCATCGTCACCCAAACATTGCCCTCACCGTATTTCTTTTCACATTCACGATAATGAGTTGTCGCAGCGCTATTCAGTTTACGGTCGCGCTCGGCAGTTGCCATAGATGCCATATATTTTCACCTCTTTCTCACTTTCTATATATATTATATCATAAAAATTTTTTATACGCAAGAAAGCCCCAACCCGTAAATGGGTTGGGGCTTTCTTTATCTTTACTTGTTCACTCTTGTGCGGCGCCAATAATTCTTCATGGCGTACTCAGGCTGATCTGTAATCTCAGTTGCGTAGGTCAGGAAGTCGGGGAGCTGGGCAGTATGCGCCATTTCCTCGGAGGGGTACTCGATCTCGGCGTACCACCAGCCGCCGTCTACCTCAGAAACCTCGAGTTCGAGGCCATTCTGGAGAGGGTACATATGCCACAGCTTATGAATGGAACGGTCGGGAATCTTGTCCCGGATAGCAAAGAACTCGGCCTCAGAAATGGCAACTTCGTGCTCGTCACGAGTCAGACCGTTTCCGCGCTTGATGGTGATGAAGCATTTAGGAGTGCCATAGGTAATGCCAGTAGGTCCTTCGACAATCTTCTGGCGGCGGTAGGCGCGAACTTCGATAGAGTCCTCGGCGACCAGATAAACAGTTTCAATCTGGCGCTTCTTGCGGTACTTCTCCTCGGGCAGTCCGGGAACCAACCACTTACGCTCAATCTCCTTCATGGGAAACCTCCTCTAATGTAATCTGGTTGGGGTCTACGGTATCAAAGGCGTTGACCTCAGGTTCAGCCTGCAACCAACCGTCCTTTTCACCGACGATGTTGGTCTTAAAGCGGTACATATCTCGGGGCTGGCGGCGCAACACCTTGCGCATCTGACCAAGAGCCTGCTCAAGCAAGTCGAGCGACTTCTTGTTCTGCACAGACCATTCCTTGAACACTGTGGTCACTTCGAGTTCTTTCTTTGCTTCACGGCGGTCCATTCTCAACTGATGCAGTACAGATACTACATCAATATTAGCGAGCTGGGATGGCGCAAACTCAGCAGTATGCAAAATGTCCTGGATGCAGTCATTAGGCAGCTGCTCCAGCGCAGTAGCTTCCTCAAAACGCCGCTGGGCGTCTCGAGCCTGCTGTAAAAATTGTGTCAGGTATTGTTCTAATTCAGCAGCGTTCATTACTTACCTCCCATCAATGCAATGGCCCCGGCAAAGTTAACCAGGCATTGAACCAGAATCATAGCGAACATGAGCCAGGAGACAGAAGCGGGGAACGGCGTAATCCGCAGTTCCTGTTTGTTGGAGCGACCGGCAAAATAGTAGACGAAGCCTGCGGTTATCCATATAGCGGCGCAAATGCCGCTTACAATAACATGAAGCATTACTCCACAACCTCCTTTCTCCAAACGCCCTTTTCAATAAAGTGACGCTTGCAGCGTTCATACATATCGTCGATGCAGACAGGACCGAAGTCGGGAGTGACATCGACAGATACATTAAAAGAGTGGGTCGCCTCAGTGAACCAAGGGGTCTTGTCGTGCACATGGCCGTGGACACAAACAACCTCGGAGTTGTCCTTGACCACCATGTCCAGGAAGTCCTGATTGGTCATGGGGAAATGGCAAGCGACGAAGAACAGCTTCTTGTATTGGATATACGCCAGCTCCTTAATCTCAACGATATTGGGCTGCTGCTCCAGTACAGACAGCTTGCGGCGCGTATCATGGTTGCCACGGCACAGATGGATACGACCCTTGAGGCGCGGAATAACCAGAGGGATATTCTCAGACTCGTGCATTACGAAGTCGCCCAGGCAATACACATCGTCATCGTCGGCGACGCGCTCGTTCCAGACCTTGATGATATGCTCGTTCATCTCCGCAGCATTGGCGAAAGGCCGATTGCAGTAGCGGATAATGTTTTCAGAAAAAAAGTGGGTATCAGAGATAAACCAAATCTTGGACATTATCTCACCTCCTTAGGGATTAAAATGATAGACGACGACGCGAGTGGACAGCTCAGGCAGACCGCGCCGAATCTCGTCAGTGACAACGCGAAAGCCGCTGTGCATTTTGCGAATGACATCTTCGCCGACGTGCTCAAAGCCAGTGCGGTGAGAGTCGCGCTCAATGCAGGTCTCCACAGGAACATGGATAACCTCTACGACAACATGGTAGTCCTCCAGATTGTCGCCGACTTCGGCAATCAGCGCCTTGAGGAACTTCACGATAGAGCCGGCGTTCAACGAAGTCTGGTCGAACCAAACATCACAGTGGTCATCAGTTCGTGACTGCTTGATGGCCTTGGCGCACTCCATAACCCAGCGATTGTACTCGACGGCTGCGGCGACAGGAAAGTATTCGTTGGAGCCAACCTCCTCACGGATACGATTGCGAACTTGGTCGCGGGAAACCACAATATCAGAGGAGAAAGCGTGGTTCCGCATATAGGTAGACTTGCCGGAGCCGGGCAAGCCAGACATCAGATGAATAGTGTGCATTATTTGCCCTCCTTAGCAAACTCCCAAAGGGAAACGAAATGGGCGTAGGCTTCATCGAAATCGGCGCCCTCGTGCATCTCATTATCAAAGTATTCAAAGTCGGAGACTTTCTCCTCCGGCAGGTCCTCGAAGGCGCAAATCTGAATCTCGCAGTCGAAGGCGTGCGGCTTGGCGAGGATAGAGAACACAAAGTATTCCCAACTATATGTTTTGATGATGCGATTGGACGTAACGACGACGTCGGCGGAATGGTATCCATCATCGAGTTTTACGGCTTTTACCATTTCACATTCCCCTTTCTCATTTTCTATATATATTATATCATAAAAAAAATTTTGGGGCAACCCGGAGGCTGCCCCAATGTGATTATTTGCGGTCGACTACGACGGCGGTCGTGTTGTGGACGCCGCGAACCAGGGAGATCCAGTAATCGCGGTCCTGGCGAGTCTTAATCAACTCGTCGCGCAGGCGGTTCAGTTCAGCAGCCAAAGAGGTATGGCGCTCACTGGCCATAGTGTCAAGACGGTTATTACGGAAGCGCAACGTCTCAATGGTATTCTGGAGACCCTCAATCTGCTTATCGGCGTTCTCCAGACGAGTGGTTAGGCGGGCCTTTTCCTGCTTTAACAGAGCGACTTCGGTTTCCAGCTGCTCTACACGCGAAGGGCGAGCAACGCAGTTTTGGGTCGCACGGTTATCGGCGCTCTTGAGCTCGTTCAGCTGCTTTTCGAGTTCGGTTTTCTGCTTAACCAACTGCTGGGTAGTAGTGCGAACTCGCTCGTAAGCCTGGTTAAGTTCAGTCAGAGCCTGCCGAGCATCCAGGAGGGAGTTGTTTGACTCCTTGAGGCGCTCGTTGAGGCGCGCAATCTCACGGCGAGCCTCCAAATAACGATTATGCTCAAGGTCGAGAGCGGTCTCCAGTCGAGACACTTCGGCGCAGAGAGCCTTGACGCGTTCGGTAGGGGGAATCGGCACATCAACGGCGGCGAGCTTGTTACCCTTGGCGTTGCGAGCGTATACAGTCTTATAACCCATAGCCTCCGTGCGCTGGGCGCGGGCGTTGTCGGCTCTGGTATTTGTGGCCTTGAGGCGAGCGATCTCCTCGTCTTTCTCGCGGCAAGCGTTTTCGGCGCTTTCGAGCCACTGGGTCAGCTGCGCAATACGAGTAGCCTGCTGATCCAGCCTGTAGTCGGCGTCCTTAAGGGCGGCGTCGGCGTCCTCGAGAACGGAAGTAAAGGACTTGGCGTTGTCGCGCAGATCATCGATTTCTTTGAGCAGTTCGAGGTATGCCTCCTTAGGGAAGGCGACGGTTTCGACGTCGGCGGGTAGCTCACGAATGAGGTTGTTGATAATAGATTTCATTATGGTTCCTCCTTAATTATATGTTGGGATGCAATAGTCATCAGACACCTGCTGCCAATCGAGTTCCAACTCGATAGAAGTTTCAATCGGGAAGTAAAGCAGGTCTGGGTTCTGAAGCGCTGTGAGGTATTGCATTGCGGACAACTGATTGTCGCGGGTGGGCTCCAATGTGGATAGGAATTTGATGGCGTCGCGCGGCGTCCACTTGCGGTCACAATACTCGACATTAAAGCGGTAGTTGGTGCGCAGCAGCGTGAAGAAAGGGCTGAGCGTGGACTTGGCGAGCGACTGGATGCCGGCGGCGGGCGGGTTGAGCGCCAAACTATCCTTGGACTGTGTATTCTTTGCTGTGGCAACAAGCTTAAGCAGCGTGAAGAAATCCTCTGGGGTGAGGGTTATGAGGTAGGACAGCTTGGGGAGCCGCACGTGGGACGGCGTGATGGTTTGAATTGGTCCATCGGCTTTCTCATAGAAGTAAACCATGATGTGGTTAAGGTCAAACGGCGTTGCTTCAAGGAAGCCGGCGCAGGCCAGCGCGTTCCAAGATTTTTCAAAAGTGGAACGAATATAATCAGATTGGGATTTGTCGACGAAAAAGACTTCTTGGGCGTACTCGTCTGCTTCTTTCACAAGAGAACAGTTTTGGCGCAGAAAGTCACGGAACTTCTGCACGAACGGCGCCAATTCGTCGTATGTGATTTTCTTTCGGTAGAACGGCATTATTCATAACCTCCTTCTCTTGGATAATGCAGAACATAGATACCTCTTTTTTCAGAGGATATGAAGCCAAACTTTTTGCCGCGCTTCATAAGCTCCTGGTGAGGTCGCCCTAAGTCGGCGTAGGTGATTGGCGTATCTTGGGGGTAATCGTTAAAGCGCTTTTGAAAACTCTCCAGGCAGCGTTGTTTATTGATTTCGCGATTGCGCTCTACTTGAGCGTTAGTAGAAGATGTAAAAGTAAACTTGTTCCAAGTTAATACAATCGTATCGTCTTCCATTATGTTGGTCGGCTCGTCAATTTTTGGAAAGGGAATATCATATCCTTCACCTGAGCGCGCGTCTAATAACTTGATAATATACTGCTGAATAGTAGTCTTAATCATTGTATTGAACGCCGGCGACGCCGAAACATAGCGGTTCTTAAAAAAGAAAAATTTTGAAATTGCAATTTGCTGGAGAGTAGCAAAGTCGTTTTTACGAGTTAAGCGGTCGTTGTTAAGTTTTTCTTGTAAGGCGGCTTGGCAGGCGGCGTCTAATCTTTCTTGAAAGGTGTGATGGTACTCAATATCGATAATGATGCCGTCGTCGGTTAAAGTCATCTTATAGATACAAAACTCTTCAACATTTTGTTTTACTGTGCTGCGCGCCCAGCCGTAGTAGCATATGAGTGCGAGAGCAGTATGTGGGTCTTGCTTGGTGGCCCATTTTGCGTAGGATAGTTGGGAGGGGAGTGTTAAATTCTCCTCCATTGAGTTGGTGATGGCTTCGGCAGCGCTTAGCAGGTCCTGAGAATGGTCCAGCAAAGGCGGCTTGTCGAAATGATTTTGGACGGCTCTGAAGACACGAAAGCGCGCGGCATTAGCAAGTTTGTAAAGCCGGTCATCGTGACATTCAATCTTGGCAGCCTTAGACTTGAATTGCGCGGCGTAGTGCTTTTGGAGTAATTGATAAAATGTGTACGTGGTTTCTCCATCGGGAGGGGAAAATCGTTCGGTGCCGTTAATGAGTTCGTATTCGATGCCGTCTAAGGTGAGCTTAAAAGGGGCGTCCTAAGTGGGGTTGGGATTCATCAGTGTGCTGTTCTATTTTTCCAATCACGCCCCTCCTTTCTGTCGATGAGAGTGGAAGTGCGGCACACGTCGTTTGGGCGATGATTCTAATGACGCTAAAAAAAAATGGGTTGCGAGAATCATCGCTGGAAATTTGCCCGTGTAGGGGTGAATCATCGCGCGAAGCGCATAGGTGATAGGGGGTCATGTAAAAGGGGGTTGAATTTGGCCACCCTTATACAAAATGTCATCGCCCAAATGTTCCTATTATTATTATTATTATTAGGGGTTTTTGGGCGATGATTCTACTCTCGCGCCTCACATAAAATGTTCAATTTTCCTCAATTGTTTTACATATCTCGCCTCATTTCCGAATTTTACACGAAAAAAATCGCCTAAATCTCTCATTTTCTATATTATATCATAAAAATTTTTTTGTTGCAACCCGAAACGCGTAAAATAATCAAAATATTTGCCAAAATCCGCTGGAAAAACACAAAAT
>NFZD01013585.1_pt1 | contig 25404 bp, 32 predicted proteins | sample 1095381 | NCBI WGS metagenome assembly NFZD01 (sample SAMN03609891, study PRJNA323583) | gut metagenome | isolation source: feces | host: Rattus norvegicus | place: Denmark: Riget | collected 2013 | reverse complement strand
AATAAAGATAGAATACTAATATTAGTATTCTATCTTTATTTAATTATTATTGAATGGGGTCGGGATTTAATACAGGATTAATCAATGCTTCAATCTCAGCAGAAACTTTATCCCAGGTTCCTTCATCAGCTTCATTAACTTTATTTTGTAAGCTCCAACCAATTTGTTTACATTTGCCAATATGAAGTGCTAATGCATCAGAGAAGAATTGCATGTTATTTTGATCTAATTGGTAAATTTGTTTTTCAGTATCAACAACAGTTGCTTTATTAAGATCTTTGGTAATCTTACGACCACGCATAGGAATAAAACCATTATAAGGAGGAGTATTTTCAAAATTAGGAGATTGAGAAGCTGCATACATAGTTGAAAATGTCATTTGGTCTTCTTTAGTAGAGTCAAACATCGCAGGACCGGTAATAGTACCAGAAGTTACATTAAACTCAAAACCACTGATAATGGTCTTTTCAGTATAATTATCAATTCTAGATAATAATGAAGATTTCTTATCCTCTAAAGGAATGATTACTGGAGGTCTGTCAGCTAATTCTTTAGTTTTGATATCACGAATCTTACCATTTACCAATCCATTTTGCATATCAACACTGATTTTTTCATAGCCATCATCGAGATATGTTTGCATTTCTCTCGGGGTGTTAAAATGAACACCAGATACAACAGAAGATTCACGTTCTTCATATTGTGTTTCATAATTAGCCAAAGGATGAAACTTAGCTAAATATTGCTGACCAATAATAGGAGAATCTAAAGTTTCATCATAAGGTGTTGATGAAGTACCTGTTAAATCTAATTCAGTACCAGCACCAGTTTCTTTTAATAAGGATTCCATAGAAGTCATTGTAGTTGCTTGAGTCATTTAGAGATTTCCTCCTAAAAATTAATATTTTATATTTAAAAAAATGTGGCTTAAAGTATAAAAATATTTATAATAATATCTCTTATTCCAGTGGGGATACTTTAGTGGTAGAGGTAAAAATAACTATACTGTTTCATTGCCCATTAGTTATACAAATACACATTATTGTTGTGTAGTTACAGGATATAAAACAAGCTATGATAATGACCCCGCAGTTGTTGGGGTGTTAAGTTTATCAAGTTTTAATTATCATGCTGGTAGCGGTGTAGCAGGGTGTAGATTTATATCAATAGGCAAATAAACCAGTGGAAAACCCATATAATGTCTGAAAATACTACTAATGAAATTTCATTTTTCCCTCTTACACTTAATACAACTTTTAAACTATTATATTCGGTAGATGGAGCATCTGTTTATGATCTTAGTTGTACAGAAATTGGTGTAGCAACACACATAACCAATTCATCTGTAAGGTTATGGGGTGTTACGATTAGTCATGAAGTTTTAGCAAATAGAGTAAATTTCTTTTATCAAGTAATTGGTATTTAATAATATTTTATTATTTTATATACAAATAATTATTGAATTGGATGGGTACTCAAGTGGATTAAGAGAGCGGTCTTGAAAACCGTTAGTCGGTTCGTAGCCGAGCAAGAGTTCGAATCTCTTCCCATCCGCCACTTATTTGCGAGTATGGTGGAATAGGCAGACACAAGGGACTTAAAATCCCTCGGTTGAGAAACCGTATCGGTTCGACTCCGATTACTCGCACCAAAAAATAAATAGCATAGTAAATTACTATGCTATTTTTATAAACTAATTATTAAGTCTCGTCGTTTCATTTCTAATAAATAAACGACAATAACGAAACAATTCTCGTTTTTCTGTTGAAAATTACACTTCTCCATTAAATGAATAAATGATATAGAACTAGTTATATGGTTCTATATCATTTATTTTCTACCATATTTTTTCATCATTAATAAGGTGCTACATAAATAAATCGCATAAAATAAGAATCCTATAATTATAGAAGTGAATATAATCCTATAAATTATGTATTCATTTATTGATAAAAACATGAAAGCTACCATTGATAACACCCCTAAACCTATCAACCTAATAAGTGATTTTAAAAACCATTCATAAAAATCTGTTAAACTCTCATGCTCTCCCATATATTTATCATATCCTTTCTTTTAATAATAACGATAATATATCTCTATAAATTTTAGAATTACAATCAGAAAATGATTTTACTGTTTTCTTATGAAATCTAAAAGCATCTTTAATATCATTAAACCTTTTGACTAACAACTCACCATTTTCATTGGATGAGATAATTGACTCATAGTATTTTGCAATTGGTGATAAATCTTTAGTTTTAATGGAAATTACAAATTTATCTTCTATTTTAACTTCAGAAAATAAATTTAATTTATTTGTAACCATCACATATACCTCCAATTAAATAATATATACTTATAAATTAGTCAAAACTATTTTAACTTTTCATTGTATGTATGTCTCCAGTGGTTATACTTATCTCTAAATAACGAAACTCACAACTTTCCAATTTCATTTGGTAATATCCCATTTTGTGGATTATATACATATAGATCAAATGCTACACATGGTTTAAATGGTTCACTTGCTAAATTTACAAACTCCGCTTTTTACTATTGTAATGCAGAAGGTTCATATTCTGTAAATATATATTTTATTGGAATATAAATTTAATAACAATAAAAAAAGAAGTTAAGAACTATTTTAACTTCTTTTTATGAGGAAATGTGTGAAAGGGGCACTAGTTTATTATATTCTCTCCAAGATTCTTAATATTAGATCAATAATACTAAGAATAGCAATTATGACTTGGATATTATTCATATAATAAACCTTCCTTATTGATAATAAGAATATAGATAGAATTTATTTCTTATCTATATTCTTATTTATAATATATAAATAAATTTAAAGTTAATTCAATCCCAGTGGTCTAAACAACCAATATCTCGTGATCAATTTACAGATATAGAATTGGCTATATCATTTACAACACTTAAATTATTTTTCACTGCTGTACATACAAATTCTCAAAATAACGGATATTATGCTATTATAAATGCAGGATATGATACAGATACATTAAACAGTGTAAAAAATAGGATTCTATTCACCTTATCATGAAAATAGTGATTCTCACGGTGCTAAAACGTTAGTTATAGGTTATTGATATCCAGTGGCAAAAAGAAGTTGAATGTAACGAATTGATTGAAGTTATATTTCCAACAAAATTTAAAAATATAGTATTCTTAACAGTTACAAATTTTTGGTTTAGTAAATTAACTGAAAATGGACACGGATATGTATCTTCACCAACACTTACTAGTATTAAGGTTGTAAGTGATACGGGTTGGAAATTAATGTATTTTGCTATGGGTGTTTAATATTATTTAGCAATAAATAAAAAAAAATAGCAGAGAGTTATCTCCACTATTAATTAAATTAGTTAAATTCTTTGAGAAAAGTTTTTATTCATCAAATTACACCTTTCATCAAAATTATATTTAACTATCTTATATAAATTCACTAAATCAGTAAACGCTTTAGTTTTATTATCGATATTAGCAAATTTATATTGAAGAGGGTGTCTGTACATGATTTTAGAATTCATCATGTAGTTGATTTCGTTTTCTAAGTATTTAATAGTCAATTTAATCAGACACCTTTTTTATTAAAATATGAAGATATAACATATCATTATCAGCATATCGAATCTCTATGATAAATATCAGATATTGATAAAAAATAATACCTTAGATAATAAAGGATCTGTAAACATATCAATATTGTGATATTTACAGTATTCAATTCGTTGCCGTGTATAGAAGAGGGCAATGAATAATTTATTTGGATCAGACTTTTTATCTTTTATAGTCTGGATAATTTGGTCCAAATTCATTTTAATACCTCCTTATGGAGAAAATAAGAATGATAATATCTTCGCCAAAAGATATTATCATTCTTATTTATAATATATATTTAAAATCTAATTTGATTAACCAGTGGGGAACAATTACAAGTTCTGTATTCACTTATCCCATATCATTAAGTGGTTGCTATATTGTATTGGGTATATCATCAACAACCAACTCTACTTGGAGTAGACCTGTATTGCCACATAATCCAACTATTACTAATACCAAAACAACTTTTAAAGGTATGATTTCTGCTCAAGAACAGGCAAATAGTTGGACCACCACAAGTTTCTCAGGCAGAGGTTTTATTATTGGAAAATGATAATCCAGTGGAATTCAGGCACTACGTTATCCAGTTCTAATAAAATAACTATTCAGGTTCCTTTAAAAATAGGTTTATTATTCTCATTCTCATCAATAGGTTTTAAAGAAAATGGAATAATAACTCCTTCTATGACAAATATAAAATTGAATGAAGCAAGTCTATTTTTCGATGGACGATATGGATATAATTTATATGCTGAATATGGATATAACACTAATTATTATACATTTTTATTAGGAAAATAAAACAAAAAAAATAAGGAGAATAATTCCTCCTTATTTTTTATTATATATTAAATTTTACTTAAGATAAAATTGATATTTAATAATAAATAACCAATCATAAATAAAACAATGATGTTTATAAAATGTTGGGTTTTATTCACATTAGTCACCTCCTTATGGAGAATTAAGAATAGTAGTATCAGTATGTGATACTACTATTCTTAATTATAATATATAATTATAATTCCAGTGGGGTTATGAAGAAATAGAGGAAGATGTGACTATCCCATATAATATTAAATATAATAATATTGCTTTAGTAACTATTTTATGTAAAGCTGATGAAAGTTGTGGTGGTTCGTCAGAAGCTTGGATTGCTGTAACAGAACAAACAATAGAAAATTTTTTTGCGAATATGCAGTGGACATACAAATTATATTGGTTTAGTATGGGTAATTGATAAAAAAAATAAAGGTGGAATATTCCACCTTTATTTATTTGGTTGAGTATGTCCATAAAGACCAACCAAACTGATCTTCCCAGTAATTTTTATTTTCTGTATCTTGAATTGCCCAAGGAAAATCTTTAGCAATTCTTGTAGAAAGTTCATCAAAACTTTCTACTTCATAAGTATAGTAATTTAATACTACACCATATTCTTCATGTACTACAATATATTTTTCCATTTTTAGTTCCTCCTAATAATTTATTCATTATAATAATACATAATTATAAATTTTAGGTTTTATTTTATCTTAGTTATTTATTTGAATAACAATACTTTAGATAAAAGGGGGTCTTTCTGCATATCTAAATTGTATTTTAAGCAATGTTCTATTCTGCTACGAACAACAAACAATGTTAATTGCAATTTATCTAAATCAGAATGACGATCTTTGATGATTGAGATTATTTCATTATTGCTCATCATTATCACTCCTTTGGAGAAAGAATAAGAATAATAGTACCTTCTGTAAAAGGTACTATTATTCTTATTTATAATATATAATTATAATTCCAGTGGGGTTTAGTTAATGATAATAGAAAGAAAATAGATTTCATTATTTCTTTTAAAAGTAGCGTATTTGTATTGGTTGCCAATTCATCCAATACTGAAGGTAATAGTGGTGGTTGTAATTTAATATCTAGAAATTCTGACTTATCTAATTCACTTATTTTTTCTAGACTTTCAAATCTACCTTATCTGTATGAAGGGTGGAATCAATCTAGATTAGATCCAAGATATCTTGTAATAGGAGTTTAATCTTTAAAATAGTACATTTATTTAATCCAATTTTATAAAAAGGATGTGTTTAAATAAATGAGAAAAGCTCAAGATTTAACAGAAATTATGAACTTTACTTATGCTTCCAAATTTGCTCTTACACAAAAAGCAATCAATGCACAAAAACCTGTACAAGTAGTTCTTCACTGGACTGCTGGTAGATATTCTCAATTCTTTGATGATTATCATATTAATATTGATTATGATGGTAGTTACTATTTATCAACTACTGATTTCTCAGAAATCAAATATCATAATTACATGAAGAATTCTGGTTCTATTGGTATTTGCTTATGTTGTGCATATGGAGCTGATACCTACTCTTTAGGTGATTATGCTCCTACAGATGAACAAATTGAAGCTTGTGCTAAATTAATGGCTGTTTTATCAGAAGCACTTGGTACCGAATTAGATGTAGAACACTTCTGTACTCATGGTGAAAGTTCTGATAATGAAGATTTTAATTTCTTCTACCCTGACTATACTGGATATCCTAATAATACTTATGGTCCTAAATCAGATTGTGAGAGATGGGATTTAGAGTATCTTGATACTCCTGATTCTCCTTCTTTCAACCCTCATGATGAAGCTCATCGTGGTGGTACTGTATTGCGTAATAAAGCTAAAAAGTATCGTATGAGTTTTTATGGTCATTAATTAAATAAAAAAAGAATAGGGAAAATTCCCTATTCTTTTTCAGTCATTGTACATTAGAACGTTTCTTTTTATATTCAGAACTCTTTCTAATAAATTCAGCATACTCATCATAAGTTTTAAATTTATGATAAGTATTAGTAGATACATCTAAACAAATACTATCTTTTACAAATGCAAAAGTATTTGCAGATATAATAATATGAGTATCTTTTGGAGCATCTTTCATAATAGTATCTTCAATTAGTTCTTTTATTTCTTCAATATTATCAATTGATAAACCCGAATCAATAGAATCAATTGTGATTACTAGTTTTACATTTGGATTATCTTTTAATTTTTTAGCTAATCCAGATATTTTAGTACCAAGATATATTTTAATTCTTTCCCCTTCGGAAGATACAGCCATGGATGATAATAAATCCATATTTCCATTATATAAAGACTTATTCATCAAAGTTCTATTTCCACCATCTCGTTCATTAATCTCAATAAATACTAAATTAGGATCTTCATCCCACCTATATTTATTATTGATTGCTCCTAGTATAGTAGATTTACCAGAACCATTACATCCAACTAAATAAGTCACACCTCTTCTAATGGTACAAATATCTCTTGGAAAATTAAATAACTTTTCATTCATATCATAGTAATCTGAATGAATTTTAACCTTTATCATCTCATTCCCCTTCTTTAAGACAATCACAAATAACATTTGCTTTATTAAAATCATTCACATTCTCATTAGAAGTATAAATGATATTAACAGGATAGTTCTCAAAGAAATTATTATGAGTAATCATAATACATTGGTCACATCCCATAGATAACATTTGATTCTCAACTGCAAAGATAAATTTTTCTTTATTTTCTTTATATAGAGGAGCATCTAATTCGTCTAATAAGAGAATATTATATCTACTCATATATTGACGTAATAGAGCAAATGAAATAGCCATAATAATAGCAGCCTTTTGACCTTGAGATGCATAATCGACATCTTTAACATGAATTCCATTTACAGAATATGGAATAGAAAATTCTTTCTCATTAATTACAAAATCTTGTAATGTAATAGAAGAATCAAAGATATCATGAAGAATTTTATTTGCAAGAAGTTGAATATTCTTTAGATATAATCTAATAAAGATTAATGGAATACCTTTTGTAGAAGAAAGAGAATCTCTTATAGTAGAGATAATATCAAAAGTTTCTTGTGATTGCTCCAATTCATCTCTATAAAATTTCATAGAACTTTTAGAAGCTTTGATATTTGAAATCTTCTTCTCAATTTTAGAAATATATTCTTCCTTCTCAGCTTTTAATCTCTCCAATTTCTTAATTTCATTATTAATCTGATTATATTTTTCATCAGATTCTTTTAAAGATTCATATTCTTTAATTGAATTAAGAATTTGATGTCTGTTAGCATTAAACTTATCTACTTTCTCAAATAACTCTTGCAATTCGCTAACACCAATTCCAATCTCTACAATAGAATCTCTGTAAGATTTAATACTATCTTCAGTAGCCTCGATAGCATCAGAAACAGTTACTAATTCGATTTCAAACCTTTTAATCTCTTTTTGTAAAGAAATAGCTTCAGATGAATTAGCTAAACTTTCATTAATACTATCAAGGATAGTATATAATTCATCAAGTTTATCTTTTTTCAATAATGCATCTTTGCTTTTATTGCAAACATCTAATACATATTCAAATCCTTTACCAAGATTTAAAGTAGTATTGAAAATTGCAAGAATGATATATTTGTATTCAATAGTTCTTTGAGAAAGAATGGCTAAAGTTTTATTGGAATTATTATGAAGATTATTAACCTTTTCAAATACTCCCTTTAAAGCACTTGCAAGATCCTTAATAGTTAAGCAGTCTTCAAGAGTTAATTTGTATTTTCTCTTAGAAGAATTATTTGGTTGCATAGCAATATAATAAGGACATCTCTTAAAGCAACTACATTCTCTAGGTACAAATAAAATATTTAAAGAAGAATTACTTTTCTTAGTTTCAGAAGTAATTCTTTTTATTTCTTTATCTGCAAAAGAACTAATAGTTTCAGGAATATCTTCAATCTTTGTATCAATACAAACATTACGAAGAATCTCTTCATAACCAGAATAATTATCGATAATATTAGCAATATCATTGATAATAGCTTGGATGGAACTAGCAAAGAAATTGAGATAATCTAAAGAATTGCAAATAGGAACAAATGGTTCTTCTAATTCTAAATCTTTAATCTTTTCTTCAATTTCTTTTTTCTGTTTTTCTAATGTACCAACAGAACTTCTGAAGTTTAACAACTCTAATTTATTCTTATTATCAGTAAGATTTTCAATTATTTGAGCTTTTGTTTCTTTAAATTTCTTAAGTTTTTCTTCAGAAACTTTAATAAGAGACTTATAATTAGATAGTTCGCTCTCTGCTTTAATTAAATCTTTTCTGTTGTTTTGTAAAGAACCATTCTGTTCTTTATCAATAATCTCTTGATATTTCTTATTTTCCAAATAAGATTTTTTAATTAAATCTTTTCTAGAAAGATAATCATCGAAATTGGATAGAGATTTCTTATTGACAAAAATATTCAATTTAACTTCATCTAGATTGGTGTGAAGTGTTCTAAGCATTTCCATTGCTTCATTTTCCTCTTGATCAAGTTTTTCAATAGGAGGAATTCTATCTAAGAAATCTACAAGCATAGAAATTCTTTTCTTTTCATTCCTATATCTCTCATTAATAACTTTAGAAGCCGAATCATATAAAGACAAGTCAGAAAGGAAAGTAGAAATGAAATCTTTTCTTTCAGATGATTTCATAGATACAATGGAATTTACATTAGTACCCAATCTAATAATTCTTAAGAAAGATTGATCAAGTCCAAAATGTAATTTTATGAGCTCATTAAACTTAGTAACTGAGCCATTTCTATTCAATTCTTCTCCATTTACCTTAAAGAAAGAATGAACAGAACGTGTATTATTAGTATTATAGAGATAGCGATGTTCTATATCATAAATAGTGTCAGTTTTATCATCATAAAAGCTGATAAACTTAAATCCTTCCTTTCCAGGAAGTATTAAATCCAGTTTTGAACGGGAATCCAATGTACCGACATAAGCAAATGGTTGGAGTTGGCTAAGGATAGCAGTTTTACCAGAACCATTTTTACCAACTAATAAAGTGATATGATTATCACATTTTGTAAAATCTAAAGTTATCTTATAAAGCCCCATTCCAGAATAAATTGGAGCAAAATTCTCCAATCTAAGTTTTAAAATTCTCATAACTAAAACTCCTTTATTTTATATTTTCTAGAGTAGAGGTAAAGCTATCATTACCAATTGAATACTGAAAAACCCTACTCTAAATAAAGACATAAAAGGACTTCTTCTAACACCATAAGAAGTCATAATAACACCACTGTGAAAACGACATTCTTTAATGTCATAACTACTAGTATTTTTATCAATTCCTCCAAGAATTACAACTAAGAAAGATAATATAGAAAGAATTACAAAATACATTTCGATAGAGATATTAAACATAACGGTTTCCTCCTTTTAACTGTAAAAGCACTGTGGTTCATCATTATAATATATACTTATTTAATATTCCAAATTTCTACAAATTTTGGAGTTCTAAATAATACGTTACCATCTTCCATTGTTTCTTTAGAAGAATCTTCAGAGAATTTCTTTAAATGAGAAAATCTCTTTTCAATTGCTTCTTCAATAGTATCGCAATTAAAGTGATATGTTACTTTACTTCCTCCAGAAGTTTGTTTGGAAGTTCTTACGGTAGCATCAATAGAAATCATTTTTTTAATCATCCTTTCTTCTTATTTTAGGTAAAGAATATTACCTACTAGATTTTTTAATACCTTTTCTCTAGCTTTTTGTTGAGTTCTCAATGTAGAAAAGGCCTTATCTACAATTTCTATATAAAAGCAAATGCTATCATCACTGGGTTTTCTCAATCGCCCAAGCACTTGCTCAGTTATAATAGCAGATTTAAAAGATTCTGTATTTATTACAGCTTTTAAACCTGGGATATCTGCACCAACACCTAAAGACTTAACGGTTGAAATTATAATATCACCATTTAATGCTTCTTCTTTATATTTTATATCCTTTACTTTGGAGTGATAAATTCCAATAGATTTATCAGGAAATAAAGAAACTAGGTAATCTGCCAAATCTTCAATACCGTTAATAGTAGTCATAAGTATCAACGTCTTTAATGACTTTTTCATTGTTACACTAACAAGTGTTCCAATATTTTTAAAGAAAAGTTCATCATCTACCAATTGGTATTTTGAATAGGCTATTCTATTAAAGCCATATTTATTTTTAATAGAACTCAATTGAATAATTGTCGGGTTGGATTTATAAAAATAAACTAAATAATTTATATATTTCTTTCCTTCATATTCAGTTCGTTCTCTCTGTTCATATTTTGGAATAGCTTTAAAACAATTCTGATATACAAAGTTTTCACTAAAATCACTACGACCAAATGTAGCCGTAAGATAATAAGTAAACTTCGTATTTGTATAACAGTCAATTTTTACTATATTGAGAAACTCTAGATGAGCTTCATCATATATTTTAACACCAACCTGTAACGATTTAAATAATTCATGGACATTTTCCCATCCATTTGAATTACCAAATGATCGAATTGTATCATGAGTAGTAATAAATACTTTATATTTAGAATATTTCTTTGGGTTATTGATAATACTTAAACATTTAGCACTACCATTAAATTCACAAATAGATCTCTCATCAATATCCGTATATTCTTTTAATTTTTCAGACCATTGTTTCTTAATCTTTTCAGAATTAAGAATAATGATTGATTTAAGACCTTTAAAGCTTAATAAAGCTATAGTAGTATATGTTTTACCTTCACCAGTATCTAGGTTAAGTAAAAGCTGAGAATACTTACTATAGTTTTTAAATTTACCCGCACCAATAAGAAATGCAATTGCTTCTTTTTGCAATTGGCTTCTAGGTTCAGTTCTTAGTCTGACAGACATTTTTTCATAAGGGTCAGTTTCATAAACAACTTCTAATTCCCTACCAGTCAATCTACTAATCCAATTAGATGATACTCCGCTAGGAATTAATAAAGTCCTTTTCTCATTATCATAAACAAATCCTTTTGGAATCCATCTATAATAAATTTTATCATAAGTAGAAAGTCTTCTTTCTAATTCTTCACAATCACCTAATTCATAATCGTTTAGTTCTAAATGACTATGATAGTTAATTATCTTTTTCATACTCATTCCCTTCTTTCAATTTATTAATTTCATTCTTCATAATATAATAATATATACCTTTATTTTCTTTTAACTCCACTTAGTCTATCATTTACATGTCTTTGAGAATATAGTCATTCATGTAAACAAATGTATAGGTGGCTTAGAAAAACAGTTCTTTCTAGGTTTGCTTTGAATATTAATATTCGTTCAGCTGTTATCGAGTTTTATGGTATTGCGACGGACCGCTTGATAATAGTGTTTCATTTTTGGGTTGATTTATAGCTCATGGGAAAGGGTTTTAAATCAACCTCACCTCCTCCTTTCATAATTCCGAATTGTTTTACCGCCTCTCTCACTAAGAGATTATGGGACATAGGGTCTCTTAGTGATTTCGGAATTATAAATACAAACAACAGATAGCGTAAAAAAGACATCATCTACTAAGATCAGAGCTAGTAGGATGATGTCTTTTTTTCGTTAACAAATAAGTATGAGGTAGAATCTGCCATTTCTACTTCATGTTTTGATTGCCCCTTAAGTTCATCATATTTCTTTTCGTTGATTTACTTCGTTTAGGGAACATGAGTGCTTAGTGAGAACATAGACGATTTTTTCATGAATACACACCTCCAAATTTTGTTCATACAAAATAATTTATCACTGTGATTTATAGCTAATGGAGTCACAGTTGATTCCTTATAAATCACATTGTGAGTTTTCCATAATTAAAACTCCTTATTTTTTAAAACTCCTTTAATATAATATAATATAATAACGACACACACGAAATTAGGACTATTCTAAGGTTATCTTAGAATAGTCATAATTTCGTTATTATAAGGATTGGAGGAAGTATATATGTCAAGAGATGAATTTAAAAAATTAATGATGGAAGAAAGAAAACTAGTTGTTTCTTTAGCTTCTTTATTTAATATTCATACAGTTCCAGATGATAATAACTTATCAAACTTTGATTTTGAAAAGATTATGTTTAATAGTATTAGTGAAATACCTCATATTGGTACTCATATGATTATCCCAAATAAATTATATGGAAATTCTATTTTAAGGATAAAATACTATGATCCAGTAAATGGAGATACTAAAAGATTTGATTTAAATCAATCTTTAATTATTCATAGATTATACTGTGGATGGATGAATAATAGTATTTGTGATAATATTTATATTAAGATTGATAATAATATTCTTATTAAAACAGATATAAAAGAAAGCTCTACTCTATCTAATGAATTCTGTAAAAAAGAAATAGAAAGAATGCAATTAATTACATTAACATTTGAGTTTTAAATAAAAAAAGAAGAGGAAATAAATCCTCTTCTTTTTATTAACGTTTCTTATAGTTTTTAATATAAGTTAAAAATTCTTTTTCTTTTTTAACTTGTATCTCTATGTATTCTTTTGTGGCTATTAAAGCTACAAATTGCATAGATGCAACTTTCTCGGCAATCTCATCGATATTTTTATCTGTGATTTTCACAAATAAATTATAATAAATAATAATTGCTAAATCTAGCATTAGAGCACTATTAAAAACTAATAGGTACCAATATAAAGTGGAATTTATATTTTTTATAGTTCCTAAATCCCCTATATAATAGAGGGAAATTATTAGTGCTACGGGAGACCATTTCTCTAAGTGCAATACAATCAAAGCAATTTTATTTAAATATTTTTTCATCTATTATTCCCCTCTTTTAAGATTTTAATAATATTGATTGCAAATTTGTTATCTTCAGTTGCAAATGGAATCCTTTCGAGTTTTAAAGATTCCATAAAAGATTCTATAGATGAGAATCTTATTTTCTCATTTATCATTAAAAGTTTTAAATTCTTATTATAATTATTAATATTTAATAATTCTTCAAACAGAATAGGTTCCAAAGTATTCCTTGGGATCACATCTGTCCTATAGTGCATGGATACCTCAATATTAAAATCTCCAAATTCATCTACGATGATTTTAAGATCCATATCTTTTACGATATAGTCTCTAAAATAGTATGAACAATGTAAACCGTCAATTGTGATTTCTTTATTACTTTTAGACGGTAAATATAAAATTACATTTCTGTCTCTAGACAGAGTTCTTATTAAGAACTTCTTAACAAGTTCATCGTTTTCCATAATACTTTTTAACCAATTGGTTTTGCTATTAAAGAAAGTCAATAAGATCTTTTTTACTATATTAGCTGTCATAATTTCATAATTACGCTCTTGGATTTCTCCATTTTCGAGCATTGTTGTAACTTTGTTAAAAGTCAATTCTTCTTTTAATTTGGGTCTCATAATAAAATTATCATTTTTATTATTAAGAGTGAATAGTAATTCATCATTTAATTTAAACACACATATACCCAGGTTTAAATCAATAGCTATTGATTCATAACTAATACTCATTAATAAATTAACCATTTTTTCAGCTGCCATTACTCCATTATCTTTCTTTAAAGATTTCATTTAAAAGACACCTCTTTCTTAATTTAAATGTATAAAAATAATATATATTTATATATTAAATTAAATACGAAAAATAACTAATCATCCATTTGTAAACTAAAGGATGATTAGTTATTTATACAATAGGTAAAACATGATCAATTTATCACTTCATTAAAGACGAAATGACGAAAAAAAAATGTTATTTTTTGTACTGAAAGTTGTGAATCGTTACAACACCTTTCGACAGTACCAAGAAGTAAGTTATAGACTTAAAATATTGTTTTATTTATTTAATTCCTATTTCATTATCAAATTTTGTATTAATAGTCTTATCAGTAATCTTACCAACTTGCTGTTCATAAGCATTTGAAATAGAATTATAATTTTCCGTAATATTCAGAGCGTAAAGTTGATTCATAAACATTACTAAGCGATAAGTCTTATCTGGATTTGATTTTAAAATAGAAACTGATAGATTTTCCCAATCAACTATATAATCTTTATCTTCTTCAAGTTTCTTATTATTTTCCATAATAATTATTCCAATATATACACTATTTGGAATACCATTTTTATTATGCCAAGCTATAATATCTTTAGCATTTGTATATTCTAACTCACCTGAAAAATCTACACTATCAGGTTTACCAGCTAACTCTGGTTCAGTTTCAAATGCTCTAGAATAAAACATTTTAAATCCATTAGGTAATTCAACATCATCAAAGAGATTACTAATAGTAAACATAGGAACGATATTGATTAATTCTTTATCTTTCTGTGTTCCGAGGTCTACCTGGAAGCTCATTTCACTAGGAGTTTTACTGGTAAAGAAATTATAAATACCTACAGTATTAAACTCGGTTGTAATAGAGAAATTTATATTGCAAGAATAAGAAGCCCATGACTTTTTACTGGGATCATCTTTAGAAATATCTGTAAATATATAATCAATTGCACAAGGATAAAACATAAAGAAATCCATAGTTGATGAGCTGGTTCTTTCTTTAAATGTAATATATTTATTAGCATTACCCATTACATAATCCAAATAAGGTTTAACAGTTCCTGTATCTGGATCTTTAATAGGAACTCCAGAATATGCAGAAACTAACTCCATAATAGTTTGAGGAATATAAACCTCTAAAGCAGTATCCATACGGTATATAATATTTGGAGGAACTATATTGAGTAAATAAGAATATTGATTGATTTGCTCAAATTCAGTATCTACCATAATAGTACAATCAAAGATAACTCTAATTCTATTCATAAGATAAGTTACAGCAGTTCTAGACTTTTTATCATAAAAGAAAGGTAAAAAGTTTGAAGAATCACCTGTGAATCTTTGACCAAAACTATTATTTGTAAAGAAAGAATTGGATAAAAAGATATCATCATTATTTAATTCTACTCTTGGTCTAATAACTAAAATTGGTCGAGTTTTTTTGATAAATTCATATTTTGAATTTTCTTCTCGTTTTTGTTCACGATAAGCCATTCTTGTATTAACATGAACATGTCTGAAATAATTATCTGGAAATAGAGATTTAATAAATTCTGTGAATAAAGTAGTTACATTACCAACGGTATGGGCTAAACTACTATTTGCCGTTACTCTATTCATTTTTATAATCACCACTTTATTTTTTTATTTTTATTCTTAATATAAAGTACAAAACTTAAAGCGGAATAAAATCTCCATGACAATAAAGTCATGGAGATTTAAGAGAAGATGCATGATACATAATCACGCAAAGCCCATATGTGAATTAAATCAAGGGTCACTGCTATATAAAACACCTAGGATACTCACTTTATATAACTATCTTATTTAACTTTCACATTTCAACCAACGTGGGCTAACAATGGATTCTGGTCTTAGACCTAAATTCTAAAGAATCCACTAGTTTAAATACGGATTTTATGTTTCCTGTGCGATGACAAACCCGCTAAATATCGCATTAATATATATGTTTATAGATTTAAAAAGTTATATAAATATATATTATTTTAAAGAATTATAATATTAAAGGAGGAAGTAACATGCCAAAAACCATAGTTACAATTATCCGCGAAACAGAAACTACCGATTATAGTTTCTCAACTATAACTAAAATAAACACATCTAAATGTGTTTATGAGTTTAAAAATGAAAAAGATACTGAAGCAACTCTTTTAGGTAGAGGTTTTATTAAAAGTAATATTTATAGTAATTATTTTTATAAAACTGATGTGGTCGATTCTGATGAAGTTAACTATTATCATGCTTTCATCAATGAAATAAAAGATGGAAATGCATTCTTATCTTTTGAAGAAAATTTTGAAAATGATTCTCTTTGGGTTGGAGATTTCTAAAGGAAATAAAAATGGAAAATGGTAAAGTCATCGTTACAATTACTGAAAAGATAATCGAAATAGAAAATCATTTTGATTATCTAAATTTCCATAATACTAATTCAACTTATCTATTTAAATCCATTGATTTAGCTAAAGAATTCTTAATCAAAAACGAATTTGAAGAAATTGATGGATTTAATGGTTATTATTTTAAAAATAAAAATAATCAAGCTTTTATTATAAAAATTAAGGAGGAGTAAAAAATGAAACTTGCTAACTTATTTCCTAGAATGATTTCTGGTGATAAAAAACTAGAGAATAAATGCTTTATTCTCTACCCTACTGAATTGGCATGTATAAGATGTGACAATAAAGAGTTTTGGATTACTGATTATCATTACAATGATATTGAATTTAGATCTAGAGACTTTTATCAAGATATTAAATTAATAGATGCGAAAAATACTCTTATCGTTGATAATGCACAATTGTGTGTAAAATCAAATATTCCAAATCTTATGCATTCATTAAACACCTCTTCAGAATCCAAACACCGTAAACATTGTTTGGTTAGTGCTGAATTTTTCTCTAAAACAAAATTAGAGAATTTTAAACCAAACCATATCATCAGCAATACTTTACTATACATCTTTGATGAAAATGGTGAAATTGATACTTGGATTAAGGGTGAATGCATCCATCATTCCGATAAAGAATTTATCAAAAAAATTAAAGAAGATATTAAAACAGAACGTCTAGTTCCTATAAATATAATTAACCCAAATAGGAATATTAATATCAATGATATTATTTCTAACTCTCAATGGGGTAAGAAAAACTCTATTATTTTAATATCTCAAAAAGTAAATAAAATTGTAAAGAATAGGTATATTTTTAAAAGTTAAGAGGTGAAAATAATGGAAAACACAACTCGTAATTATATTATAGATTCTTTAATGATAGCATTGATAAAATCCAAATTCTCTATAGCTTATACATATCTAAAGATTATAGAAAATACTTATAGTCCAGAAAAGGATGTAAACGGTAATTTAATTAAACGCATAATTCCAGTTATGAAAAATGATATTATATATGGAAAACTTGTGTTATCTAATAAACCAAAATTAGTTTTATATAAAAATTATAGGGAAGAATATGCTCCCTGTAATATGTTTGGAGAATATAATTATTCTTCACATATCATAACTTTATTCAAAAATGATCTAATCTCTGATAAATATTTTGGATTTAGTTATAAAGATTTTAAATCTGAAATAAAAAATATCAGAGCTAGTATCATTAATAACATAAATTATTATCCTAATAAAAATATCCCATTGTATATACAGAACTGGTTAATACACAAGTTTAATACTTATTATATCTTAAAGGTATTACCCCAGACTTCATTTTTAGTGGAAAATTTTATCATTGAGAATTTCTATAATTTTCATATGGATTTCTTTAAGATGAAATGTACAGTTATCTCATCATCCGAAGAAACTAATTTATGGTAATAAAATAGAAGAGTGCGAATCATTGCACTCTTCTATTTTTAGGTGTCTTTCTTTATTCTAAAGAAAGAAGGGATGATTGGTATTTATATGAAAATACCGTCAGAAAATGGATTTCTTACAATTTTGTTTTATATTATATTAATTAATAAATTTAATATATAAACTACAGTAAAAAATAAGATACAAAATTAATTGTATCTTATTTTTTAACCGTACATCATTATTTTCATTAAGGAGTTATTATGGATTATCTTTGATGAAAACCATAAATTTGTAAGAGAATTATACTACCAAAAAGCGAACTATTGCTTTTCTATAAAAAAATGTTAATAACATTTTTAAAAATAATTAAATTAATATAATTGGATAAAATAAATATATATTATTATATTGGGATAAATTAATAGGAGGTATTAAAAATGAAAAAATTTATTCGAACCGATATTTTTATGTATAACCATGAGACATATAAATCCATTGGTTATATAGATAAAGCAGAGCATTTACCATATTTTGAAAAGGGAATTATAGTCCCCACAGAAATGGGAAACAGATCATTGTTGACAAAGGTGATATGTTAACAACATATTTTGTATTTGACAAAGAATATAGCACCAAAAACTATAAGGTTGTCGATGGTGATGTTACCACATATGCTATAGGTATTAATCTAAATGACGCCATCGGAAACCACAATCTATTTATAACTGGTAAATGGTCAATGTCTATTAATAAAAATGGAAAATTATTTTTATTGGTAAAGAGGGCAATTCATTAATTATCAATGAATTGCCATAAAAAGAAAAAATAAAGGGTTTTAATTTGACCCTTTATTTTTTTATTTATTTAACTCTAAAAAGAAATCCAATTCATCTTCAGAGAAATCATCTTCTTCTTCTAATTTAGTATAATCTAATTCAATATTATCATCTTTTGTAACTACGGCTAAATCACTCTCTGAAAAATTTTGACGCAATCTTTGATTTTCAGCAATTGCATTTCTAAGTTCATCTTCAAAAGTATTTCTTCTAGATTCTGGTTCTGGGAACATCTGTTTCATTTCTAATGGCATTTCATCATAGATATCTTCATATCTCATAGGTTTTAAAGTTTCATTATCAATAGGTGTGGTACCTTTCTTAAATCCCCACAAGTATAATTTTTTTCCATGATATAAAACATACATACCAATTAAAAAACTCATAATACAGTCGTCATGTGTACCAGGTCTAGCTTCAATCTTACCTGACTTTTTCTTAATCAAATTATTTAAGTCATTAATTATATAACGTGTAGCAAATGCATCTTTTTTCTCTGCTACTAATCTCATTAAGATACTCATCATCATTTCACGAGATTTAATATTTGTATGAATACCATAATATCTTCTATTTTCAGCTTCTCTCTTAATAAAACCCTTTTCATCAAGTTTTTCATCAGGAGAACCAGTCAATACAGAATCTGCATCATAGTATAAATTATAGGAAACTTCTGTTTTCTTAAGAATTGCAATTACTGCATCACCTAAACTATTTCTTTCTATACAAAGTATTCCTTTTGGAACTATCCTTCTTATCAATAAACGTAAAAATGTACAAATATCAGTTGGATCCATAATTGGTGATTTAAATTCTCCAACAGCACGCTCATTATATGGATCAATAATAGAAATTGCAGTATTATCATTGTTTGTACCAGTAGATACGTCGACACCAATTATATAAGGAATATTTTTATTAATCTTTTCATATAAACGGACATTGTATATTCTATATAGAAGATTTTCTTCAATAATTTCTTTTTGTAATCCATTGATAGTATCCAAATCTTCAGTATCAAAAGGTGAATCAGAAGAACCGCGAATACGTTGCAAAAGAATTTCGCGTTTGATATCGGTCTTTACAAATAATAATTCTTTAGATTGCATCTGATACCATTCTTCATCTTTACCTATCTGACGCCAACTATATTCAATATAAAACATTCTAGTCATAGAATGGGTTTTTAAATATTCTAATAATTCCATTTCAGAATTATCATATAAATTATCTGACCATGATGTACAACATTCACGAAGATTATTTGTTGATTGTACAATATCTGAATCTGCATCACCAGGAGTTGTTATAAATATACGACAATATGGTGCATGGTTTTTAAGAGCGTTCTGTGCTGCTTGAACAAATGCAGGACCAGAGCTACTAATAATTCTAGATACAAATGGTGTAAACTCAACCTCATCAAAGAACTGAATAGGAGATGTATTACCACGTCCGATATTTTCAGCAGATTCTTTAGTTCTAGCAGAAGGTTTAGTTACAATCTTATTACCATTTAAAGGATTTTGAATAGTTTGTACGTTATCTTTACCTTTATTTGATTTAAATTCTCCATCGCTATAAACATAATTTTGTTGCATATATCTTGGTAATAATTCTTTTTGAGCTTTCAAACGAGCTAAGTTATTATTAGCATCACCTTGTGATTTATTAAGAAATGCCATTTCAGAATTAGTTGTACCAAAGATATAAGTCCATAATAAAATAGCTATCAATGACTGTGTTTTACCAGTCTGACGAGGAATTACTAGATAAAAATTAATATTTAATAGATAGCAATATATAGCAGCTAAGTTAGCTCGGTGTAATTGGAATTTAGAACCTGAACCCGGACCTTGAGCACTACCTTGTTCAGGAATACGACTTATTTCACGTAAAAAATACCAAGGATTACGAACACATTCGATCGTAATCCTTTTGATATTTTCTTGAGACAAAGCGGGGTCATATGGGTCCACACCAATAAGGTGTGGATCATACAATTTTAAGAAAAATTTATTATTTTTTACACCGAGATGTGTTAAATCTTTAGCTGTTTGGATAAATGATATATTGGTAGTACTAATATCATATATAAAATTTATACCAAGTTTTTCATCATATCCAACTAATTCGTTATTAATTGGATAACCTACTTGATCTAAATTATTAAAATTAGAGCTACCTTTCATATTTTCAGCCATATAATACACACTTCTTTTTTTATTTTATCCTTCGTATCCTTCAGGAACACGAGTTTTCATAAATAAACCATATCTTTCAACACCAGCTTGTTTATTGATGATATCTTCTCTAATTTTCATTAAAGCATCTTTTTGCTTTTCTAATTTATCCTTAGAATCTCTTACTCTATGACGAGAATCTTTATCGGTTAACAAGTCAAGAGAATAATTAACAATATTGAGATAATCATATACTTTTTCCATATAGTAAATCTTATCATCAATATTTTCAATTTTACCAATTTCTAAACGTAAAATATCAATATTCTCATCAGTTACTCGTTTACATTTACCATTCCTATCGAGCATATTACTCTCAGCACTCTCAATAATAGGTTTGAAAATTTTCTCAATACGTGCTAATTCCATTTTTTCATTTAATACTTTACGTTCTTCAGTTACGGGCATAAAAGATTCTGTAGTAACTGAATTAATATCGTTAGAAGCAAATTGTTTATAAATGGAAGTTAAAAGATTCTTTACATAGAAAGATTTTTCAGCTACGATTTGTTCTTTTAGATGTTTTTTCAGAATAAACATTTGATGTTTTAAATCATTAATAGATTCAAATACCCAATTAAGAATATATGAAATTTTATCTCTTAATTCATTTTCAGGTCTATCAATTAAAGAAGAACTATAAAAAGTAACAACTTTATTTAAGAAACCATTATAATCATTTAATAAAGATTCTGATTGATTAATGATAGAATCTGCACATACTACAGATCTAAAATTAACAAATCCACATGCTTGAATAAAAGGAATAATATAAAAGTTTCTGCAAATAGTTGCTCTTGATAATGCTTGTGTAGTATAAGAGCTATTAAGCATAATGAACTTAATACCACGATATACGTTGATAGGAGTATCATAAGAGAAGATAGTTTGTTCAATCTGATATAAGATAAGAGCCACGATTTCTTTAGGATTAAATCTATGGGATAAATCATAAAATAATTTAGCATCCAAATCCATATGCCATTCATGAATATCTCTCCATACAGCTTTTACAGCATCGATGGGTTTTTCATAAATAACTTCATCTACAACAATTTCGTTTTCACTATAATCATTACAGATAATATCGATTAAACGACGCATATCTTTATATTCTGGATAAATATTAACACCAAAAAAATCATTATCGTAACGAGTATCCAAAATAGTGCTTGATACTTTGATATTAAAACATCTGGAAAGAATTCCATTGATTGTTTTTAATGCTTCATTACATTTTTGATGATCTCTAGGATTACTTTTAATAATATCTATATTATCACAAAAGTATTTATTTTCTTCACCAGAGAAAAGAGAGATCGTTTGTTCAGATAAAATAACTTTCTGAGACATTAAAAAAGTCCCCCTTATTATTTATTTTTTTTTAATTTATAGGTTTGTGGAGTTCATTATTATCTGTTTTAGACCAAAAAAATAAGTGAGTATAATAAATCACTTATTCTTCATTTATTATTCATTATTCCATTTCAAATTTCATTTTTTCTTTATATGAAACATATTTTAAATTTTCAGCTCTACAATTATTGGGATTTTTATCAAGATGAATAATGTATCTCGTATTATTTGGATTTGTAACAAATGTTTCACCAACCATCGTATGAACTAAGATTGTCATCTTTTTACCATTAGCAAGATGAATTGCAACGGCTTTATAAATATAATCTTTTCTACTATATGGAATAACTTCACAACCAGTATTCTTATTGAAAACTCTGCCGAAATTAGTTATATAAAGATTAGTTTCAATTCCATTATATACATATTCTTCCATATATTCACCATAGAATAATCTATTTTTAATATTATTCTTAATTATTACTGCATCATCTTCTTGTAAATATTTTTGAGAAATTTCTCTATATCTTTTACCTTGATTTATATCTTGAACAGTTGATTTTGATACACCGCACATTTCAGCAATTTCTCTATATTTATATTCTCTAGTTGCTAATAATTGGCATATTTTTTCTATTGTCTTAGGAGAATACTTATTTGATGGGTTATCAAATCCATTAGTATAGCTAATTAATTGATTTGTTTTTGCATGAATTTTATTTTCTACCATAGTTACCCATTCTAAATTACCTACACTATTATCAGCTTTATTTCCATTCTTATGATTTACTTCTGGTTTATTTAATGGATTTTTAATAAATATAATAGCTACTAAACGATGTACTAAAAAATGTTTAGCGGGACAACCTACAACATTCAATCTAATTCCATAATAACCACTATTATTTATATATGGTTTTAATAATTTTTTAGTTAACTTACTGTAAATATTACCCTTATTAGAAATTAGATATGGGGTTATTTCTCCACGATAAATAAATGGTTTAAAAAATTCAATTGATTTCATATTTTATTCAATCCTTTCATTAATAATATACTTAAATAATATATATTTTAATTTTGGGATTAAAAAAGACAAGTGATAAATAAATTATCACTTGTCTTTTATTTATTTTTTACATTTTATACCAATTAGGGTTTGCTAGTTTCAGGACTGAAACCTAAATTACCAGCACGGAATTGTTTGATATAGAATTCCCATTGTAAGGGCAAATACTCAATATTTTCATATCTTTGAACAGCCATTATGCTCGGGATTGAAGGAGTTAAAGGATTGCGATAGTTATTCTCGATATTGAAGCTGTAGTCGTATTGACGATAAGTCAGAACAGTTTCAGTCAGAGGATAAGCTACAATACGCAGACCCTTAGCGATATCTTCTTTAAGAGTAGAGATGATATGTACACGGGTACCATCCATAATAGTCATACCGAATTTATAATCGAATTTAACACCACCGATCTTGGTGTTGTTATCAATTACCCAACGGCATTTGTCATCGGTTTCAAAGAAACGTTCGATGCAGTAAGGGTTACCAGATACTACAAACATCAGGCGAGTGTCACGCAATTGTTGCTTCATGTAACCGATTACACGGCTGAAGTACATGCGTAATTGAGGAGAACGCCATTCGGATTCAGGAATCATGTAGTCATCTGCTTTTTGCATATCAAACATGATTGAACGAGCAAATTGAATGTTATAGCCCATAGGAGCAAAGTCTTTAGCACCCAAAGTACGTTGGAAAGAATCTTCCAAGAATGCTTGGATATTAGAGTCTTTAGTTTGAGCACAAACTTCAGTCATATCTGCTACCAATTCAACAGTAGTGTCAATGTTAGCCAATGCTTTCTCATCGCGGATACGTTCAATGGTAATACCAGTGTTAAAACGCTCTTTCTCAGCGATGGTGTATTGGATATTCTTGCGTTCACGATCCAGCTCAACGATTTCATTGTTGTTGGAGTTGGACAGGTGACCACCGAATTTAACTTGTTTTACATTGATACCTGCAACGGAAACTCGACCACTATAAGGATCGTAAGAACCATAGATATTGCAAGTATGGGTTTCAGGATTATCTTTCTTAGTATCTTTAACTTTGATAGTATATGAGAATGCGGAAGTAGCCATATCAGGTTTGCAATCTACAGGTACTTCAATAGTCTCTTTACCAGAGTTACCAGTTACTTCAACTTTAATTGCAGCGATACGGAAGTCATAAGACAGTTGATCACGTGCAGCTAAAGAACCACCGGATTCTGCTAACAGATCCAGATCTTGGAAAGGCATGGTGCCAGATTCAGGATACCATTTTGAAGAAATCTCTTTACCAATTGACTTTGAGGTAATTTCACGATAGGACTTATCGTAGAAAATATCAGGAATATAATATTTATTACCTTCAACGTCTTTTAAGAATTTACGCTCATAAGCAATGTTAATGATAGGTTTATCAGCAACAACTGTTTGCAGAACGTCTTTAAATTGCATATCCAGATATTCTTTTTTCAGAATAGGCAGAGTTAATGCAACGATAGGAGATAATTGACCAATGGTTGTAGCCTCAGTAACCATCTCATCGCGAGTATTAGCAATTAATTGCTCCAGTTTATCAGCATGTAAGGACATATAGCCAGACTCATCATCTGCATGAGCAAATGAAGACTCCATAGCAGGGTCCAAAACATCACCAAACATTTCGTTTTTATATTCTTCAAACAGAATGTCGTTAGTTAAAATAGAAACACTGTTAAAAACAGGGTCAACTTGAAATTTCTCTTTAAAGCTTTCCAATGTGGAAGCTAAAGTATCTTTAAAATCGCGGTCAACTTCCATTTGGAAGGAGCCAACTGCGCGAGTGGTTTTATATTCTTGGGAGTTCATAGTCAAAACTAAACGCCCCTTTCGTTATTTTTCAAATGTAATTCATTTTTTATAAAAAATAAACTTAAGTTTTTTAATGAAAGAATAGTTAATTTGATTATCTCATTTTTCATTTATGCCATTA
>NFZD01017409.1_pt1 | contig 25421 bp, 32 predicted proteins | sample 1095381 | NCBI WGS metagenome assembly NFZD01 (sample SAMN03609891, study PRJNA323583) | gut metagenome | isolation source: feces | host: Rattus norvegicus | place: Denmark: Riget | collected 2013 | reverse complement strand
AGACGCATGATGAGAGACAAACTTGCAATCGGAGTATATGACAGGAACGGGAGGTATAACCAAGAATTCTGCCCACCGGCAATCTCTCAGGAACAGTTCTGGCGTGTGCAGAAAATGTTAGATCGTAATGTTTATGCCGCTCCGTCTGGAAGAACGTATCTTTTCACATCTCTTGTAGTTTGTGACGGTTGTAATCACAAAATGATTGCATATGGAGGGTATGAGGGTAAGAAAGATTATATCTACTATAGATGTTCGCAGTACTATCAGCGAGGAAGATGTGAGCATCGCGGAGGAATACGCGAAACAGTGATTGAGCAATGGCTATTTGAACACTTAGGTAATGAAATCGAAAAAGCAAAATATGACTGGAATGTAAGAGCGACAGCTAAGAAGCGGGGCTCTAATACAACAGATAAGGCCGCTCTGCGCAAGAAATTAACAAGATTGAAAGAATTGTATGTGAATGAGGTAATCGACTTAGAGGATTACAAGAAGGATTACGAACTCTACACAAACGCTCTGAAAAACATGGAGGAACCAGAAGAAGAAAAAGAACCTGATTTCAGCGGTATAGAAAACATTCTGAAAACGGAGTTTAGAGATGTATACAACGGGCTGTCCAGAGAGGATAAGCGCACATTATGGCGCTCTGTGATTGCAGAAATAAGAGTAAGTAAGGACAACAAAATAATAGGTGTTTCTTTTTGCTAATTTTTTGTACCTTTTATACATTTCCGACAGGAACAGTACAAAAGGTATAAACCAAAAGGCCCCAAATCCAAATAGGATAAGGGGCCTACAAGAATAACTCGCCAACTCAATTATACACGAAAAAATATCTGTTTTCAATTTATTCTGCGTATTTTTTCAGTAACATTTCATGCGCCTTTTTATAGTGAGCATACATATTTTCGGAAATCTCTTTCTCCATAACTTTTTCCTGCTCGTTTTCGGCATGGGCGGATAACGCTTTCCACTTCATGGCATCTTTCATCAGGTCCATAACCTGATAACATAGTTTTTCGCAATGTTCATCCATTTTTAACCAACTCTTTCGATAATAATGTTTGCGTTTTCCAATGTGGCAGATAACGTGGACAAATTGCCGACAGAAATTGCTACGCAGCAACTGCATGGAACGCGCACAGGAATATCGACAGATACGCTACGGTAACTACCTACAGCGGTGATAGTATCATGTGTTTTAGCTGCTTGAATAGCTTCTCCATCAACCTCGATTGCCAGTTGTACATCCTGATTAGCTACAGTGGCTAATACATTTGCATTAAAATGCACTTTATACAATCCAGGTTTCGTGATGTTGAATAATCCACTACCAGCATCATGTCTAATCGGGCAACTTGTTTTGATTCTGTTCACAGCGAATAGTACATTTTGATTTGGCAAAACTGTCTGCTGCGGAACATTGATTGCGTTAATCATTCTTTTTCCTCCTTTTAAATAAATAGGGCTGACGCTTGCCAGCCCACAAGCTATCTACGGATAGCAAGATTATTTAGCAACCGCAATTGTTGTTGCATCCACAATTATTCCCACAACCAAATCCATTACCAGAAAAAACCTGATAAGGACTGCAAGACTGATATGCAGGGATTGGGCAAGGACGCAACTGATTAACAAGGTAGGTGTTCTGTGCCTGCTGGCTAATCTGGAAATCACGTGCCAAAATGTCGCGGTCCTTATCTGCTAATTTGTCACGCAGTTCCTGCATGGTATTTGCGTTAATCAAAGCACGGGTTGCTTCACCGTCAGCATGGATAGCGTTCACAATGTTGCAGGCATTACGCTCTGCATCAAACCGGTTCTGGATGATTTCTTTCTGCGTATCACAGCAGCACTGCTGATTTGCAAATCTGCTTTCTGCGATCTGCATAGCTAACTGATTAGTCTGATTCAAGCTCGCATAACCTAAATCGCAAATACCGCGTTCAATGCCGCGAATACCGTTTTTAATGTCATTCATACCAAATTCCTGACACATATCAGAGCGGGTTAAAGCTCCCTGAAAAGCTCCATTGCCGCCGCCAAAGCCCCAGCCATTTCCGCCACCAGCGAACAGGGCAAATAAAACAAGCAGCCACCAGGCGCCGTTTCCTCCCCACATGCCATCTCCATAGCCATCATTGCCACGCTGTAAAGCGATGGCATCGGTAGGTGTAAAATTATCCATTATATATCGCTCCTCTCTTTTTTATCTACAGTCAGGGCATTCTGCTGCAGAGGATGTTTTGCTAATGCCAGCAAAACATCAAGAGCACGCTCTATGTACTCCCGGATTTACCGGGCAGAAAATATGTTGTTGATACTTTGCGGATTTATACCTTGTTTTTGGGCCTGTTGCATAACCATCTGCTGCAACTCTGCTTCAGATTTTCCTCTAGCCATATCCTGAACTTGATTCCATATAGGTCCCAATTGCGGATTCTGCTGTATCATCTGATTAGCGATAGCTTGCGGATTGCTTCCAGATTGCTTAAGCTGCATAATCATTTGCAGAGGATTATTCCCTCCTGCTTGCGGCATTCCGCCTATCATTTGCATAATCGGATTACTCATTGCTACCGCCTCCTGTTGGTGTGGTTAACTGCGACATAAGATTATTAAATTCCGTTTTTAATTGTTCAAACTCTTGCCTCGGAACAAAATCTTGCTGTTGGTTTTGTTGCAGGCCACTTCCAATCTCTTCAAAGCGATAAGCTTTAACCTGTGGCATTCCTACATTGTCTGTAGACTTGATGTAAAAAAAAGGGCCATCGCTGTCCATTAAAATTGCAGATGAATTAGCCGGAAGCATATAAGCCCTTGCTCCGTCGATGCCCTGCACCCAAATAATCCCGTTATTAGGCTGTACTTGGGGAACCTGCTGTGCCATCATTTGCTGTCTATATTGAGCTTCCATCTGTGCAAGACGCTGCTGCGGATTATCTTGCGCATAAGGGTAGCCTTGGCCGTACATGTATGGATTGTTATTGTACATATCAATCACCTCTGCGATTATTATGCTGGAAAAGAGACTACTGGAAAATGGATAGTTTATATAAATATTTTGTAAAATTCCATCATAAGATTGGCATAAAAAATAAGGGGCAAATCTAGGCCCCTTATCCTCATTCCATAAAAACAACAGCACATTTTTGTACAGCTATTTTCTTCCATTTACAAACTGCAGAAACAGATACATCCATCTCTTCTGCAGTTTGTTCTGCTGTCAAACCATCAAAATAAATGTAGCTAAGCACAGCTCTTTCTTTGACCGTTAGATTAACCTTGTCCAAAGACTTGATGGCACATTCTTTATTTGGCTGCTGCAATTTGTTTTTACAATCAAACTTGGCGAGTTATTCATGTAATTCTCCTTATTTATTCTTAGTCAACACCGGAACGCTACCATGATTACTCACAGTGGCATCCAACAACTGCGCCAACTGCCGCACCGAAAAATAGTTTACTCCTGCTTCAAACACACCATCTACTTCATACCGCTTGCCATTTACGATAATCGGCAATTTCTTTACTTTACTTTGTGTAACATCCACTTTGCTTTTCACCTCCTGCACCGGCGTCAAAAACAACTGTCGCTCTGCCTGCCGGCGTTTCGTCAAGCCAGGCAGCACTTTTCCGTTTGCCTTATTATACAATAGCATCGCCTGTGCAATCTGCGCCTTTGTGCGTGTCTTATTCGCTGTCAACTGATTAATACTGCCAACATTGAACGCAAAACTTACCAGCGCATCAAACTCATTCTGGTTCCAGTGATACTTGCTATCGAAATTTTGCACATGCTTCTCAAATTTGGCCAAATCACTTTTCAAAAGCTGTTCCGCCTTCACCGGTGTAATCGTCAATCCCTCTTTTACATCGGATCCAGTGTGACCGTAACCAATAGTCCATACACCGGCCGGGCATTTATAAGCCGTTAACCGGCAGCCCTCATGCTGTTTAATCAAATCAATCCCTGCTTGTCCTATCTGCATTGTCGCCACCTCCATTCTCTACTCTGGTTCTGCTTCCTCGTTTTCGTCCAGGATGGTCTCCCCATCAGCCGCTTCATTATCTGCCCACTCCCTATTGATTTCCAATACCGCAGCCTCTATCATCTTGTCCAGCTCATCCATGTTCACTTTCAACTTTTTCTGAGCCAAAAACTGTAGCACATAAGCCTTTCTATTACTAATCTGGCCAGAATTATAGAGCTGTTCCGCTGCAGCACAACCAATTTTCACCCAAGCATTGATTTCTTCCCGCTGGGTAGCCGTCGTCCGGCTCTTGAGCCATGGTATCAAATATACTGTAACTAATACCGCTGCAACTGCAATTAAAGCATTGATTAACGGTGTAATATCAATCATTGTTATCGCCATCCTTCCCTATCTTATCTCGCTTAATCTTTCCCAATGTCCACAATTCCCCTGTTGTAAACGCAAACCAGCCCACCACCAGGCTGTCCAATCCTTGCCCTGTATGCCAGCTGACGGCTAACACAGCTAACGTGAACAACACATTAAGCAGGATTACTGCAATTACAACCTTATTACTAAACCTCATAGCATCCTCTCCTTCCCAATCTCCTGCAGATATTCGTCATAAGCTTCTTTTGCTTCTTGAGCTTTCCTCAGTGCCCGTTCTACGTCACATATTTTTATATCTTGACCTGATAGTTGGTTCTGTGCCATGCAGATGGTCAACTCTGTGTTAGCCTCCATCATGCGCATAGACAACAGGCTTTCTCTGCGCCGCTGTTCTGCTCTGAGATTTACCCTTGCAGTTTCCGCTTCGTTGTCCGCTTTTACTTTTTCTTGTTTAACAAGAAAAATACCGCCGACTACGGCAACTGTAACAGACGATATGGCACTGATTATTGCTAATAAAATTTCCAAAATTATCACCTCAATGAATAGATTTGGCGAGTTATTCATTGTTACTAGGTTACCAACTATAATACTCTTCATCGGTAATGTCTTTATACTCGCTCTCCGTCAATGCACCGAGCCTAACAAGACGTTTCAGTTGCTCTTTCGTGCAACCGCCTATTTCATAACGTGCCTTATATCTATCAAACAGTTTGCTGCTCATTTGCTATCACCTCGATTTCTAAGTTTGTCATCTGCTGCATCTGCTCTATTTGGGCAATCTCCAAATCGGTAATGGTTTGCCAAACAGCTTCTTCTTTCTTTTGCTGCTCCGGCTTATCCAGCAGGATAAACCATGTGCGGCTATCACCTTCTGGGACAGCTGGCCATACAAGCACCATGTCGCTGTATGCTTCTGTATAGTCATCATTATCAGTAATTTCTACATAAGACAATTTTCCCTTGAATGTAGCTTCAGTAAGTGTTTCTTCAGAAATGTAACAGTTACCATTTAACTCCAACCGCGTAAGGGTTGTCCCGTCTGCTAATTTGATTTTATACATTTGCACTCTCCTTTCAATTTGTTGTATAACTCATCCATATTTTCGCGTTGCTGTTTGCTCATGATTTTGTAATAACCGCGGAACCACGATTTATACCAATCGCAGAATTCCTTCTCTGTCATTTTACAAGCTACTTTTTTCATCCTTCTGCGCATGGCGGTCAAGCGTTTCGGATTGATTTTTTGAATAATACGGCCTGTATCTGTAAGAGAATATTGCACTTGCAGAAAACGCCACCGGTCAGACAGCTTGCAGATATGTGTCTTCTTTTTATTTATAATAATCCCTATGCTAGATGCTATCTGAACAACTTCTTTTAATAGTTCTTGTAAATACTCTTTACTTTCATGAATAATATAGCTATCATCCATGTAGCGTGCATAATACTTCATTCCCTTTACAATCTTGATGTAATTGTCAATCGGGATTGGATAGGCAATGCCGGCAGTTTGCGCCACCTGGTCACCGATATTCAGATGTTTATTCATCATTCTCTTACCTGTAAGTAATTTCTTGTCCACCAGTTCATGCTCCAAAGAATTAAATAGACCATTCATACTGTTCTCATATTCCTCATCCGTCATATAAGAGACATCTACCTTTGAACGGTCAATGGTTGTTTGCAAAAGCCATAATGCACGTTCGTCCTTGATGTATTTCTTAAAAAGATCCATCAATACATCATGACGGATATTGTCGTAATATTTGGAATAATCGATTAGAAGAATATATCCTTCGTTGTTGCCATGCGTTCTATAGTAGCGTTGTAAATGATGCAGCAATCTTCTACGAGTAAAAGCTATGCCCTTTCCTTTCTGGCTGGCTGCGTTATCAAAGATAAGGTACTTTGCTATTTCTAGATTTAACACCTCGTCACATAATACATGCTTAATCGTTCTGTCTGGCATCTGTTCTCCATGTATCACCCTAGTCTTTCCGCGTTCATTAATAACAAAATTTGTAGATGGTAAGAATTGATAAGTGTAATTTTTTATTTCTTCCTGCATATTTGCCAAATTAATTAGATAATTCATCTCATATTTTTGCACTTGTGATTTCCAGTCACTCCCACGTTTAGCATTTAAAAATGCTTGATAAAGAGCATTTGCATCATATAATATCTCACGTTTGTAGCCGCTGAGGCTCTCGTAAGAGGCGGCATCGTGTTTAGTATTTACCGAATTCACGGAAGGACAGGCTCTCCTTTCTCACATGCAGAGACAGAGTCAACCGTACTATGAACTACAGGCTCGAAATCCGGGCGAACACCATTAGAATTACTAGCGTTGTTAGCGTTCGCATTCCCGTTGTTGTTGACGTTGCAAAAGTTAGAAGCGGAATCAGAGCCTGCCCCAAGTATCTTTTTGTATTTGTTATCTGACTTTCTCCATGCTTTAATGAGTTTTATTTCAGACTGTATCATAAGACCGAATCTTGTATATTGGTTTACATTGACCGGAAGTGTTTCGATTGCATATTGCAATTCTTGTGCCAGTCTGTAGCAATATCCTATCGCCAAATCCTGATGGATTCTTCTTTCTGTAAGTTCTTCCTGGCAAGTCGGCGTGATGTTATTCGCAAGATAAACCTCTTTTGTGATATCACGCAAGCAATCTACAATGGTATCACGCTCGTTCAGGATAAACCATTTTTCAAAAGCAAGATGCTTTTCTTTCATCCTGTCATAGATTCTTTTTTCTTCTTCCGAAAGTTCTTCATAACTTCTGCCGCCAAATTGTCTGGAAAGTTTCTTTTCTGCTTTTGCCGGGCTATAGCCGAAATTCCTAAGCAATAGGTCTGTTATCTCCTTACGCATCTTTGCAAGGTGATGATACACCTCGAATGGAGACGGATGACGGTCGCATTTCTTTACAGTCATAATTTCAACTCACTTTCTGGATAGTATGCGCCCCATGTCGGGGCGCGATTTAGGATTTGATGGAGAAAGCCGGGCGAACACCATGAGAATTACTAGCGTGGTCAGCGCCCGCATGCCCGCCGCCGCCGACGGCGCAAAAGCCAGAAGCGGAAGCTACATCGCGCAGCCAATACGTTTGGCGATTGCTTATCATATCTGGCCGCATAGCGAATAATGGATACTGGGACTTGTCGTTCGTGTATAAATTCGGAAATCCCGTACCGTTTATCACGTTTCCGAAAGTTCTGCACCCATACACGTTCTGTTCTGTCATTAACTCTACTGTGCTGTCATACCATGCTCCGCCTGTAGAGTAGCCATTGGTTACGGCATTTTGTAAGTGCCGCCTATGTTTCAAAATGTGTGTAGCGCCGAAAGCGTTATTGATAGTCGTCTTGGCTTGTGCGAGACCTTCTATATACATCTTTGAGCCCACATAGGCACCATCTGTTATATTGGTGTCGTTCATAACGTGATTGTACATGCTTGTGTCCGGTACCAGCGTAACGTGGTGCGTTGCCATATCCGTATCCCCGCTGCGCAGGTAGTAGTCAAAGGCTGCAATGCGGTAGTTGATGCCGCCGATGGTCCAGTAATCGCCAATGTAGAGGTCAGCGAAGGAGCCATTTGCGATAGCTGCCCATTGTTCCGCAGTCACAGCAGATCCCAGCGCTTTGCCACGGTAGGTGGCGTTATGAGGGCCAGCGCCGTCTAGACATAGATAGTGTTCACCGAGTAAGGCATAAGACTCATACTGCCCATTAACAGCATTGCTAAGACCAATTGATTCTTTGGTAACTTTATGACCAGGTGTCAAATTTCTTTTTAGTATAAAAAAAAGTCTATTATCGTCTGAGTTATCTTCACTAATAGAAAAATGAGTTTCTGACATATCGCCCTGAGCGTTTCTACTAGTTCTGATTCTAAAAATATCTTCTTCTGGGTTTTTTATGTCTAGGCCTTCCCAATCGACACCAGTATCAATAATTATTTTTCCTGTCAGCGTCCCACCACTGAGCGGCAAATACCCAGCCAAATCTTCTGGCGTCGCTGCTCCCACTTGTGCAGCTGTTACCTCGTGTGGGTTTTCGGTGTCTGCTATGTGGGTAGAGATGGCAGAGGAGGTAGTCTCAATCTCCGTCTTTATAGGGTTAGCTAATCCCATTGCACCATCTTCCGCTACCGTGATATCTCCACTTGCTTTAACAATGCCTGCTCTAGTCTCTGTCGCGATGTCAATATCAACTTTGCTTGATTCTTCTTTTGTCTTTTCATAATAATACTTCGCATTGTCTGTATCATCGCCTTCGACAACGCCGCCTACTGCATATCTTTTTGATAGCTTAGCGTAATCGTCTGCATCAGATGCAGATTGAGTAGCAGATGCCACCTGCTGTTGCAGATTATCAATCAAGGTGCTGCTTAATTCGTTATCAGTGATGGAACCAGCTTTTATAGAAGCTGTTATTTCCTTATAGCTATTCATTCCTGCAGAAGCTGTAAAAGCTATTGTAGAGCTGTCTTGAAAAGTGTATTCTCTAATAAGACTACTTAAATCAGCTGTATAGACTTCTCCGTCATCGGTTGTCATTTTTAATATGCCATTCGATGTCAATTCCAGGCTAGCAGGTATCTTTTCGATATTCAGGTCATAGCTTGTTGTTGTTCCGTCTAGCAAAGTAACTGTTATGACACCCGTACTTTCATTCATGCTCCAACTGCTGACCATATTATTTGCAACATCTTTGTCCAGTTTCTGCTGGCCCAATGTAACTACACGGTTATCTATTTCGTTTAATGCTAAATCCATCTTGTTTAGATTGGTGGCACCTAAAGCAGTATTTGTACTCGGTTTATTCTCCCAATTGATTCTACTATAGGTCTTTGCCCAATCTGTTATTTTCTCTATCACGGTTTGCAAGCTCAACTTCCTCTTCCTCCTTCCGCAAGTCGTTTATGTGGCACTTTACAACCTCATCCAAAGCATTACTCAAGACCATACGCACTACCCCGGAGGGAAGATCTGATTTATTAATTACATCCACCAAATTTTCACTAAATTCTTTTATTTTTAAATTAATTCCCATGTCATCACCTCACGATTTTAATATGCCCATTCCAATTAAGGCAGCTCTTAGATCTGATAGCCTATCAATTACTGTGGACAGCGTTGCGGAAGACGAGATTGAACCTACACTTCTGCTGCCCAAAGAATAACTTGCATTTCCTATAAAAGTAGTACCACTCAAAACCAATCTGCTATTGATAGTACAGTTTGTCGTATCTATAGTAAGATACCCGCCATCTATAGTTGTTCTGCTGTTACTTCCATAACCTATTGTGATATTATTTGAAAGAATGGTTGCACTCGCACCATCTACTTGGAAGTTCCCATATGCGATTCTAAATGTAGAATTTGCTCCCAATTCAATCGTTCCAGAAGAAATTCTGCTTGCGCTTATTGTTCCGGCAGTAATATTGCTGGCATTGATATTGGTAATATTTACTTCACTTGCGTCTATAGTTCCAGTTTTAATATTGCTCCCTGAAATAGTTGTAGTGCCATCTGTCAAATTTGAAATTGTGACATATCCACTCAAATTGATTTTAGAGGCATTAATGGTAATGTTTTCTGCAGATTGGTTAATAGAGCTTATTACTCCGTTTTTATCAACCTTTAAAGAAATACTTTCCGCATTTTGTTGTATGCTGCTGGACAGTTTTCCCTCTTCTGCTTTTGCTCTTGTAACTTCGGCTGTGATGGCGTCTGACGTCTGTTTAAATTGCGATTGCGTTTGTTTCTCTAAATCTGTAATGGTACTTTTTGTCTCTGTGACGCTGCGCTCCAGAACATTAGATTTTCCCTTCAACTGCTCAATTTGACTTTTCAAGCTATCACTTTTATCCTGCAAATATTGGTCCCCAGATGCTGAATACGTATCCTGCAAAGCAAGAATTCCCTTCAGACTGCGCTTGATAATAAATGTCTCTATCACATCATTAGAAGTGTGCAGCTGCAGTGCATCTCCTATTTCCACATAGGGAAATCCCTTCGTCACTGTTTTGTGAGGACGGTAAAAATAATTTTTTACCTGAGTTAGTATTTTTTCTGCAATGGGTTGTAATGTGTCTTCTTCCTTGCCATATACAAGGAAATTACCTTGTATGGCATACAGATTTTCATCTGTTCCGACAACTACACCAATATCATTTTGTTCCTGCCTGATTTGTAGTCCTGTAATTGCTTCTACAACATACTCTTCATAATCACAGCTTTTATACAAGGATGTTTGTAGCGTTCCAGCAGCTTCGCTCGGATATAAATCTTCTTCCGGATATAAGTCCTCTGCCGGATATAATCCGACATTGGAAAGCACTACATAAGAAAATATGCTGTTCCGGTTAAAATGTCCAAAGCAACCGTTTATCTCACAAATAGCCTGAATTACATCTCTGCCGCTTATCTGGCTTGGACTAATGGTTTTTTCTACTATCAAATCATCATTAATTAATACTTTGCTCTCCTGCGGCAAGTTAAGATAAGCAAATAAACTATCCCGGAATACTTTCAGAGTTAACGGGAAGGATAGGTTGTTATACCAATCCGCCACATCTACATCAAACTTTATCATCAAGTCATAGGCTGTCACCTTTTTTCTGCGTTTGTCATTCTGCTTTACAGCACTTTCAATAATGAATGTGCCATAAGGCATTGTATAATCACCCACATGCTGCACTACAGATATGGTTTTTCCTGTTATATCTTCTACTACATTGACACATTCAAATTCCAATGTAGCAGCTTCGCAACTGCCGAAAGTCCAGTTATTCCCAGAAAATAATGCCTCTGATAGTTGAACCGATTCAGATATCAGCCTGTCATTTTTAATATCCGCAATTGAAAGACCAGGAAAGGAAATTGTAAAACTTTTCGGAATACTGTCTTGTTGATACAGTGTTTTTAATTCTTTATCTACCGCAAGCAATACAACCCCCCCTAGTATTCAATGAAAGCGAATCTAATCGGCGCATAAAAGATATTGTTTTTCGTAACCCTAACAATTGTATACTCCACATCCGGAGCATAACAAATCATGGAATCATAGGACAGTTCTTCATCATTCCAGTATTGCACTTCCATTTTTCTCTCAATGCCGGAAGTAGTCGCACTATTAAGCAAAGACCTGATCTCTTTCATCGCTGACAAAGGCAACTCACATGTCTCAAACTCCACCTTAGATTTCACATTTGGACTTGTCTCTCTGTGCAATAGGTTGTCCCCATCCCTGTATGCATCAATTTCTGTCCTCTGATTTGGCGTAGCTTTGTATGTTTCTAGCTTAATGTATCTTACTGAGAAAGGCTGACCGCCTAATTTTAGCAGCCAGCCTTGAAAATCATCCATAAAATCACCCCTTAATAAACAAACGCACTTTGTCCAGTGCGTCTTCTGTATTTGTCATTCTGTTTTACAGTGCTTTCAAACAAGGTTTGCCCATCCAATTCTGCCTTAATTGTCACATCTCCAATTCCCGATTCTTCCAGAGCCTGCCGGAAAGCCTCTTTCATAGCAGAAACCATATTGCCATTATCAGCGCTTTCCTGATTTATTTTGCCTATAATATTATTCTTAGCAGAAAATGGACCTGATTCTTCTGGTATCTCTGTACCTCTTGCATAGAGCGGCATCGCGTTATATACAGAAGGAGAGACGCTATCAAGGCTCATAGCAGCAATACCGCTTTCATAACCGCTGTATGCTCTTGCCGAGTAGGATGTTGCCGCCCTGCTGCTTAGAGAGCTTCTTGCCGAACCAATGGCATTTGATGCAGCAGATTTCACTTTTTCAACCAGAGATTTCAATTTATTCACAGCATTTGTAACAGTTTCAATTGTTTTTTCTACAATGCTTTTTACCCTCTCCATGATGCTCCTGGTAATACTGGCAATGCCATTAAAAATATTATTCCAGGTCTGCTTGATATAGTTTAGATTATAGGTAACGGTCTGTTTGATTTCGTCGATGATTTCTTTAAATTTATTCACTAGCTTCGTAACCATTCCGCCTACGCCTTCAATCAGGCCGTTCATCAGAGCTTCGCCCATAGCAATGAATATTTCGGAAGTTGTATATGATGCATCCATGCCGAAGGCTTCCAGAATAGCTGTCAGGAAGGGCTCGACGAAAACATCCCAAAGCAAATCCGCTATGCTTTCCATAGCGTAGACAATACCGTCTATCAATGCGCCAACAATAAGCTCGCCTATCTGGCCAAGTTTTGTCCAAAAATCCTCATCGCTGCCGATAATTTCGGTAAGTCGTGATAGTACATCTGCCAAACCATTTAAAAAGTCAACAAGAGTACTTCCCGCCCATTCTGCAACAGGTTTTAAAAAGTTTTCCCATAGCCATTCCAATGCTGGAGCAGCTTTTTCTAAAACTGTATTGATAAAGGTTAATACCTCAGCAAGCAAATTAAAGAATGCTGGTATCAAATCTTCTATAGCATAAGAAGCCAAGGGCAATAAAATGTTTTCATAAAACCACAAAAGACCATCCGCAATGGTATCTGTCAGAGGCTTTGCAGCTTCTACTAATTTCAAGAAAGATTCAATTAACGGATTGAAATCAACGTTTGCGGCCCATTCTTTGGTTATTTCCGCAGCTTGGTTGATATGGTCCAGTATGATGATTAGAATATCAGCCAGGCCCTGAAGGATTACTTCCCCTTTTCCGTCTGTTTCCCATGCTTTCTTGAACTGCTCTGCAATGTTCCCGATTACACCTAGGATATTGCCTAAAATTTGCAGCAGAAGCCCCAGAATTTCCGCTCCAGTTCCATTGGTCCAAACATTCATGAAGGATTGGCCAATAGCAGACATCAAATCCAATATCTGACCTAAAGCAGTTTTCGCTGCATCAATTACGCTGGGGCCGTACTCGTCCCAACTATCTTTAAACGGCTTCCACAAATCAGCCAGCGTTTCTTGTAGCTTATCGGCAGCAGCCTGAATACTGCTATCAATAGCAGCCTCCTGAAACATATCTTTGGGGTCAACGCTTTCAGATTCTGTTTTCTGCACCATTACATTCAGTTCGTCATATTTGGCGAGAGATTTTCCCGCCTTATCTGCGCTTTCCGCTGTTTCGTCCAGACTGGCAGCATAGTCTTTTTGCTGTCTGATTGTTTTTGTATAACTGCTTTGTCCGGTCATAGCGGCAGTAAACTGAGCAATATGGTTTGCAGCTTCGATTACCAAATCAATGATACTTTCCAGATAAGGCGCGACAGAGTTATAAATTGGCTCAAAAATGGTTGCAGAAATATTCTTCAGCTGCTCCATCTGCGCCTGTAGAGTGGAGATATTTTTGTTTAACCTGTCCGAATATTGAACAAGATTATCTGTCCCTTCTTTGGCTGCATCGCGCAGCGCCGTGATTAATTTTGCTCCAACAGCGAAAACAAGGAACGCGCCGCCAAAACCTAAAAGGACCTTTTTCAGCTTGCGCATGGCGTTTGTTATGCCGTTTGTTTTTTTCTCTATATCATCTTTTCCATTGCCGCCAAAGAAAGCGTTTCGTATTCTGGAGAGAAAGGATTCGTTATTCTCGTTTTCCCCTTCAAAAAAGTTTCTGATTTTGTCGAAAATGCTTTCCTCTTCTTCTGTTTCTAAATCTCCGGCAGAATCAATCAGTTCAGCAATGCGCGCTTCATAAACCGCAATATCATCAACGAGTTTTTGAATCTGCTCTTGCCTGTTTTTGTATGCGCTCGTGCCACGAGGATCTTCTTCTTTGGCCAGCACATTTTCTAATCTTTTTTCATACTTTTCTAATCGTTTTTCTGCTTTGTCAATTGATGCGGTCATCTTCTGCCATTCGCGAGAACTTTCGATGATTTCCTGCGCTTCGTCTTGCGAGACAAACTCCGGCAATCCGCGCTTGAATTCTTCCTCAAACGCTTCTCTTTGGTTTAACAAGTCGAAGAATGCCTGCTCATATTCCTCTACATTTTGTTTTGCTTTCTCAATCTGTTTTGCGTTGACCGGAGTGTTTTCCAACTCTACTAATTCGGTGCGCAGCCGCATTATCTTTTCTTGTGATTGTTTTATGGAATTTTGCAGCTTCAGTATTTGACTGTTTATTTTCTTTACTCCGCCTATGCGAAATGCGTCAGAAAACTCTTTTGCATGCTGTTCTACACTCTGGCCCAAAACATCTGCCGAACTCTCCAGTTTTTTGGCGTCCCGTTTAAATCCATCTGTATCGATACCGGTATCAAATATCAAAGAGCCATCTACCGGCATAGCATCACCCCCTAAAAATGAACATGAAAAAAGCACCTGCAAAATCACGAGGTGCTTTCATCCTTGACGAATATTTTTTATTATGGTAGGATATAAATATAAAGAGAGTTGCTGCGTGACAGTAGCCAGAGAAATTTTAAACGGAAATTACCCCGTCAACATTTTCCAGGTGAGGACGGGGTAGTTTTTTGCCTTTACAGGCTACTAGCTACTTTTTGCCATTAAAAAGGGCTATTACAGCCACCAGCAAAATGCCAAAGGTAAATACGCATGAAAGCGCTTCCCAAGTAACCATAATATCACCCCCTAAGAGGGCTACCGTCCACTGCTATCCATAAAGAACGGATACTATTTCGTTCATAATTTCATTTTTCGTTTTAATTTCTTGCATAATAAGACCTCCATCAAAATAATATTTGAAAGAGGTTCCTCTTTGTGATAGAATAGATTTCACAGAGAGAAACCTCTGGTTGCAATAGAACTATGCGGCACTTTCCTAGGGCGGCGCTTAGTTCTATTTTTTTTCGTCCAATTCATTTTTTACAAGTTTAATGCCTCTGTTTACTACATCTGTTCTGGTCTCATTGAGTATCTTTGCGCATTCGTCAAGAAGTTCCAGTTCATCCTCACTCATCCGTAGTTGTAAACTTTTGTCACGTTTGCTTGTACCTTTAATTGGACGTCCTGTTCTAGGCGACATATTATCACCTCACTTTTGCCATGGCTTAAATATATATTATGCAGTGGCAAAAGTAAAGAGTTTTTTTCATACAAAAAGCACAGCCTTTTGACTGTGCTTCTGTGTTTTATTATTCTATTGTTTGCCAGCCCAAAAAGTATGACCGCAATTCATACAGGTAACGCGAATTTTTTTAGCACCCATATTGCCTGCTGTTGCACCAAATACACCAAAAGGCCCAGCCACCAATGTTCCAACCGTTGCTCCAACCAGGGCTTTACCGATGCCAAATCCCTTCTTAGCTGGCGCAAGACTTGTAGAACCACACTTCGGACAGAAGGCCGTTCCTTCTTTTTTCATTCGTTTAATACGTTCTTTTTTGCTTTCTGGTTTCATTGCTTCCATTTCCGCTTCATGCTGTTCATTGGAATTTTTCATTTTAATTGATTCTAAAATTTCTGCAATTTTTTCTTCTTTTGTTTCGTCAATGCGCACGAATTCTTTTGTATTTTTGCAAATTTGACATTTATGCTTTTCGTCCGGCATCTTGAAGCCGCATTTTAAACAAATTCTGATGATAGCCATAGTAACATACACTCCTTTGTTTTTACTATGGGAATATTCTACCATCATTTTTCCTAACTGTCCAACATTCTTTGTAATTCGGCAATATATTCTTCCTCTTCCTTGGTATAGCGTTTCCGCAAATCAATCATTTTCCGGTTGCGTCTGTAAAATTCCTGTTCATGCTTTTCCAGCCGTTTCCCGTAGGCTTTTTTGTAGCGTATATTCAGTACTTCCGAAAATGTGCCATCCTTGATTTCATGAAAATAGCCTAGAAACGTCCACCAGTGTAGATAAGGCAGGCTGCGCACCTCCATGCCTGCCACTTTATTCACCGCGGAAATAATGATAGGGAAGTCCTGTTCAAAATCGTAAAGGCGCTTGTTGTGAGTGTTGTCCTCTCGCCCTGTATTTCCCATTTTTCCACCGTCTAAAAAGGCAATGGCCTGTAAGGCTGCTGGCTCTATATCTTCCAAGGCCATTTCATCCAAATCTTCATAAAGAATTTCCAACATAGAGATTAGCTTTTCCTGCTGAGAAAGCTCCGGGTCGTTAAACATAATCATGATATCAATAGCTGTTCGGAAATCAGAACGGATAGTATATGATTTTTTCCCTACTGTAAGGGTTGTCGGCAAATCATAGATATCATCCATGATATTTATGTCCTTGCTTATTGCGTTTTTTCTTCCCGTGATATTTGTTTGTATATTTATTTCCTTTGTACGTCCGCTCGAGCTCCTGTGTTGCTAATTTTGTAACACATTCCAGGAAGGAGACAAACAAATAATCTCCATTGCCAACCAATGCAAAAGTTGACTGCTCCCCATAAACTTCTTCCGAAACTTTGGCATTCAGCGCATAGTCAGTTAATTTTCGGATTTCTTCATCCATGCGCTGCACAATGTCAAAGGCTGCATCTTGTTTTGGTTTTCCATCTTCTCCTAATACTACTTGCTCTGCTTTCAGCTCATCTTCCATGTTTTTGGCTTTTTCATATGCTTCTTTGCAGCGTTTATAGATATTAGGGTCTGTTGGGTTGAAGCGAATGGTTTTACCGTTAGGTAATTCATAGGTACGCAGACCATCATCATAGATTAATTTTGTAGCACTCATTATGCATTACCTCCAGCGGTGAATTTTTTGGTTGTAATATCGAATGTACCAGCTACACGATTTCCAGTATAGTATACATTGAATTCTATTCTGTAGGCAGATGTGTCACCGCCATAACTTTGCGGCACAACTAAGCAATCTTCCTTATACGCTTCAAAAGTTGTACTTCCTGTTCCAGAAGGCGCCCAAAGATGTACTTCTACAGCTGTACTTGTCATGTCAGTATTACGAGTGTCAATGCCTTCCTGCAGCCATTCGAAAAAAGGATCGTCCTTGTAAGCATAATATGGGGATACATCCGCTTCAGGAGCATACCCGCTGTTTAATGTGTTTGATTCTCCCAAAATATTTAAAGTTGTATTTACCTCTGGATTCAGAGAAACATCTAGTTCCTCTAAGTCTTTTCCCAACCTGGAATAGTTCCCTTCCCCGTCTGCCAGAAAATGAGCCATTAACTTACGTTCAATTTTCTCCATGTTATCACACTCCTATTTCATTTTGCATATAATATAATCTGCACTCAATCTGATATTGTGCTTTATCGTACCCTGTTTGCACAATATAGCTGTGCGTTCTTGTCATTAGTTCAAGTGCCCGTTTCCCCTCTGGTAATACAGGCAGATTGCCCTGTTTTGTTTGCTCTTCCAACCAATCTGAGAACCGCTCATAGAAACCACTGTTTTCCATGTTCTGCAGCACATCCTGTCCATATGCTTTTTTGCTTGAAAAGATAAATACAAATTGTCGTAAACTACTTCCGTCAATGTAATTTTTTACAATCGTTTCGGCAGAAGTAGCCTCAATGCTATAATCTGTTTCTTCAGATAGATAATCAACATTGATTTGTGCGAATTCATCTACCAATGGACAAGATTCCATATAGTCCTTGACAGCTTTAATTATACTGTTACTCATCTATATCTCTCCTTTAGCTCCAGCAGCTGCGGCCGCCTTGTCTAAGATGCTGTTTAGGTGGTAATGTTTCATTTTTTCAAAGAAATAAGCACCTCTTGTCGGGGCTCCATCATATGTCAACAGCTTATGTGGAACCACAATATGTTTTTTTTCGCCATGTTTTGCCCATGCGCTTCCGTTTGGAGCCACCATCAAAAGCCCATAATAAACGTATTTTCCATAAGGGCTATTGTAGATAATTAATCCGGATCCATAACCTGTTCCAGTGATAGCAGAGCGGTTTAAGGCTCCGCTCTGCCAAGGAATATATTTTGCATTATATTTCAACACTTCATTATCTACAATTGTCTGCACCTCATGGCGAACGCCAAGGCCGCGCTCGTCCAGCAGTTTATCAAGATTTTTCAACTTTGTTTTTGTTTCCAGCTTCATTTTGCACCGACTTCCCAATGATCAAGCGAACTACTAAATAAATGGCGGTCTACCTTGGTAATAGTTAGAACATCGTCATAATCGCTTTCTAGTTCTGCTAGCCGGTGAGTTTCGTCTATTTCAAAATCAATGGAGCCAAATACAATCTTATCTCCTGGCTGTAAAGTCCAGCTGCCAGACTTATCTTCCGTTTTGGAAAATTCCTTCGGCGGAAGATATCCGAATCTATCTATACAAGGAATAATAATTAAGGCGCTATCATCATTATCAATAGCGCCTGTTCTAGCATTTATGCCTCTTGTGTTATCCCAAAAGATAGATTCTAAGACTGTGCGCTGCCACTTATCCCCTCTGCCGTCTCTATAATGGTTATAAACAGTCGCAACATGAGGGAACACAGAAACCACCTCCGCCGCAGTATAAAAGGCCCGTAGTTGTCAAATACAATTGTGCAGTATCGTGCAAACGTTGTTCTGAGTTTTTCTCCGGCCCTCTATAAGTTTTCTTCCATGTGGCCACTGATTCGGAAGATACCGCCCCAGTTTCAGATATCTTGGTAATAGTTTGATACTCATCTGTCAGAGCGCAGATAGCTGTTTTCACCTGTTGTACAGTTGCATCAGGAAGTGGAGCGTAAATGCGCCCAAATGTAATCGCGTTCACATAAGCCTCCGCTTTTTGCTCCTGCTTCCTAAAATCCTGTTCGTTTAATTCACCGCCGTAAACATCTTTATAATAGGCATAGTCCACAATCATGGTATCACGCATTCGGAATTAATGTAATTGCTTTGTTTACAGCAGCAGAGGCAACAGTTACAGTTTCACTGACGCTGTTATAACCCTTCTTCTTGATAGTTGCTACATAACCCCCAGAAAACAGGTTGAATTCTGCCACACCAGAAGAATCAGTTGTCTTGCGTGCCCCATTAACTTCTACAGTTGCGCCTGCTACAGCCGCAGGTGTTTCTGCATTATCCTTCACAGTGAAGGTCACTTTGCGCATTGTTGCAGCAGTCGTTGGCTCCAAATAAGCGAATGGGAAATGTGTTCTATTCTCATCCATTCTGGTCGCCGGATTTGGCAACGCCCAACCCATACGGAACACTACACGCAGAGCAATCATGTCTTGCTGTGCTAGGTTATACACAATTTCTTTCGTTGTAGGATCCTGAATGATACCCTGATCTAAGATTTTAACCGTAATATCCTGTCTGATAGCATAAACCGCCTGGCTAAAATCACCGACAATCAACTGGGCAATTGTTTTATCAAATGCGCCGTTTGTCGGGAAATACATAGGAGCACCATCTAAAGCGTATTGAGTTGACCCCTGCATGTCTGTTTTAAAGATTGGTTGTCCATAATTTGTACGCAGGCCGCGCAATTTTGCTCTCATAGACATAGAAGCGAGGGCACCATTTACCATATAGCCGCCTTCTTCTACCTTGGCAATTACACCGCTATCTCCCATAATTAAATTATAATAATCGGGGGAGGAACCTGTTGAAACGTTATTTCCAGCCTGTCTTGCTCTAGAAATAATATCTAAAGGCCAATTTGCCGGACGGTTCTTCCCGAAGATGACAGCGCTGTCCACTCTCTGACCAATTGCTTCTACGATTCTCGGCTGTACTTCGCCCAGGATATCAAAGCTTGCGTCATCTACTACAGCTTCAGGAATTGGGACGATTACAGCCAACTCCTCAGCTGTCAAATACACATTGTCCCATGCCTGTTCACTCGTCTGTTTAAATCCGTTGTCTCCGTTCACCCAATAAGCCATTGGCAATACATCCAATACAGGAATTCTTGTCTGTTTGCTGGTCATGTTTGGCAGTTTACGTGCCAATTGCATAAATACGGACTGTTTTGGCGCATCCTGCTGAATTACATTAATTAATTGTTCTTGAATAAGCGCTTCCGCCTGTTCTCTGTTAATCATTGTTGTCATTATTTTTCATTCCCCTTTCCAAATACAGCTCTGATAGCTGCATTCGCTTCCTCTTTTTTGTCTTGTCCGCCGCCTTCTGTACCTCCCTGATGGCTCATGCCTGTATTTTTGGGCTGCTGCACATCCCCAAAAAGAAAGTCATTTTCCTTTTTGATAGTCTCTAGTTGCTCATTAAGCCCTAATACCTTATCGCCATCCAGTTTTAAGATAGACATGTCCAGTAAGGCGCGAACTGCTTTTTGATTTTTTGCTTTGCTTTCTGCCAACTTCTGGTTAATTGCGTTCTCTAAAAGCGTGCCGTTATACTTTTTCTCCCACTCTTTGATGTCGTTTTGCAATTTCTGAACGTCCACGCCATCAAACTGTTTTACTTTTTCCTGTAAATCAGTGATTGTTTGTTGGGCTGTTGTCACTTTGGCTTGTTCTCGCTGAATGTCCTTCCCGTTTTCTGTCATAATCTGGTCTACGAGTTCTTTACTCAGCTTTACGCCGTTAACCTCTAAACCTTCCAAAAATTCTCGCTTCATATTTTCCCTTTCTTCCGCTACGCTGTTTTTACGAGGTCGCACCTCCCGCGGTTCTGCACTTTCGCCTGCAGAATAGCGATTTTATGGTAAAACAAATAAGCCAGTTTAATGACTTAGCTTAGGTCATGAAAATATTTCTTCGCGGCTATATTGCCGCTTTAATCCCGTTTGTTCAATGAAATTTTTCATCTCATTGTTCCAATATTTAAGTTTTGCCGCTGCTTCTTGCGTGTCTTGACCTGCCGATTCTAATCCCGTCTTTTCACGCTTCCAGCGGCGAATATTACGCTCTATCTTTCGCTGTATTTGTGTAGCTTCGTATTTTCCTATCTCCTTTCCGTTATATATTACTGTTTTCTCTTTCATTGCCTTTAATTCTGTTTCAGAATATGCCCTCTCGCTAACGCCTTCATAGAAAGGATAAAAGTTATGCCGGCAATTAGCGCCGCACAATCCTGTTACGGTGCCATACCCTGTGGCTTGATAGAAATCATCATATTTTTCTGTTTTTCCTTCTAAACTAAATACTTTCCCTTGCCATGGCACATGCTCCGGTCTTGCTCCTTCATGTGCGGTGGTTTCTACAAGTTTGCATCCTGCTTCCTTAGAGCGTTCAAGCTGTAATTCTGCGCAGGTTTGGTTTACGCCAGTCAATACGTTCATACGCACTGCAGATTCCAAGGTCATTTTTCTTCCATCTTTATATTCTGCTGCATAAATACCTTGGCTGGCCAAATCTTTCACAGCCATCTTAACAGCTTGTTCTTGTGTAAATGCCCCACTTACAACCTGCATATGGGCACGGTCTAAGTAATCAGCAAACTGTCTGCTGCCCTGATTTGCTGTGGTGCGGCATAGATTTTCAAAGTAGCCATTGGTCCGCTTTATTCCGTCGTTTAAAGTTGCCAAGAGTGCTGCAGATTGTCCTATTGGCGGAAGTGTAGCGCCTGCCGCTTTATGAATAACATCATCATATTTCAAACTTTCTGCAGCCGCAGTCTGCATTAGGTTTTTTATTTCAGATTCCGTTTTCCCTGTAGCCTGTGAAAGTTCTTTTAAAATCCAATCATAGGCATTATTCATCTCTAACAGCTTTATGAATTGCCAATCTGTTGCTGGAGTAAACATATCTTTTGCAGATATTCTTCCGGCCATATAAGCAATGATATCTTCTTCCAGCCGTCCGTAGAGACGCACTAAGTTGTTCGGAAGATGCTGCAATTGTTCTGGAGTTAGCATTATTTATCACTCCTCTCCAGGAAAGCCAATTTCTTCTGCCTGTACTTTTGCTTTTGCCTCTTCTTCCGATTCTCCCAGGTATTCTACACGATACTCATATTTTTGTCGCAATCCGTCTCTGATTTCTTGCATAAACCGTTGACGTTCTGCCTCCGCGTCTACAATAATGCTGTCATCAAAGTTTACCTCTATTTTGAAATCCCCTTTCATGTTAGAAAGAGAAGCAATAGCGCGCACCATATCTTTAATAGATTTCTCTAGGATGATCTCATGTTTTTTCAGATTCTGATACAGCTCCGATTTATCGCTTATCACCTCTGTTGCCGTTTTGAGATTTCCGCGCTCAAAGTTAAATCTATCATTACCAAGTCCGCATTTTGCACTTAATAGACCAAGCATTGTTTTGATCGCCTGTTCATGTGCTTCTGCTCTTAACTCCATGTTGATTTCCTGCAGCGTTTGTGCTTTTTCTGCATTGTTTCCTGTTCCAGTTTCATAAGCAAAGAATTCTGTATCATTATCATCAAACAGAGGCTTTATTGTACCATCTTCTTGCATTTGCACCTTTGCCATTGTCATCGGAACAATCAACCGCTTCTTGCCTAATCTGAATTCATTGCAGTAGCTGTCATAAACTAGATCAACTCCCTCCAGAATATCAATGGCGTTTGCAAAAACAGAAATTCCCATGGGGCAATCTGGCTCAAAATTGTTCGCAATATTAGGCTTTATAATCTGGAAAAGTTTTGTGCTTGAATTTGTCTGTACCACCTCTTCTATGTTTGGTGGCAATTCAGTTGGCGTGAGTACGTCTTTATTTCTGATAAACATTTTATTTTCTATCACATAATTTCCAGATTCATCTTTTCTGTGAATATTCAGATAAACCAATTTTTGTTTTCCGTTTGTGCGTTCACTGCCAAATGCACACTCTGATATTTCTCCGTTATCCCAAGAAAGAGGATAAATCATACCAGCGCGGATGAAATCCATTTTTATTTCTTCTTTTTCTAAGTATTCCACAATAGCCCCTGTTCCTAGCGCATATGCCATTTCAATTAATTGGTTTCCACGCACCCAAAAATTATTTTGGTCTAACACATTGCGCAGTTTTTCGTCTAGGCTTTTATTGTCAACGGCAATTGTTACTTTTTCGTTCAGTTCAAGATTTGCCCAGTCTTCTGATACTTTTTTTGCCATACCAAGGCTTTTTCTTTCTCTGCATACTCTTCTCATGCCATTATATTGCCGATATGTGTGAAATTTTTGTACCTTTCCTTTATACCACGCAAACCAATTTCTAATGTAGCTATAATAACCTTCATCTACGGTGTTATATCCTTGATTTTGTAAATATTTAAGTATTGCTTGCATTCTTCACTCACCCCCTTAGATATAAAATATCGTTTTGCAGCGATTCTGTTGCATATTCCATACTATCTAAGCTGTCTATGTTAGTCGATCCATTATCCAAACGTTCATCTTTTACAGGCTTTTCGTCATCATACACAGCCGTCTCCAGGGCTTCTATTAATGCTACACAATGTTTTGATACAAGAAATCTTCCTTGAGACATTATGCTATTGTAAAAAGAAATCCTGTCATTAATTGGTCCTTTAATAGCATTTTTTATTTCAACTCCTAGCCTATTTCGGACAGATGCAACTCGAAATCCTTCTATTAACGTTTGTTCGGCGCTATCGCAGAAAACTTCATATACTTTGTATCTTGATTTAGCTTTGCGTACAAAATCAATAAAAGCCATTTCCAGTTGTTCTGCTGTCAGCCTTCCTTTTTTCGTGTTGTTATGATAAAACTCATCCAAGATTACAACTTTCTTATAACCTGTTGTAAATCCGGTCAATGTAAAAGAATGGGCCGATTTGCTCCCCCCAAAATCTACGCCAATGACAGCATACATGATGTTGTTTGGAATTTTTTCTGTGACGAAACTTTCTTTTTCATCTGCAAACTGTTGATATACTAACCCATCTGTCTGCGCCCATTCGCCCAAAATAAAGCGCTTGTAAAAAACGCCAGTGAACATCCTGCGGTACATGTCTTTCTTTTCTTGAGACAATGTCAAGTTGTCATCCAGCGTAAAATGCAGATGATATATGTTTTTCTCTTTCGCTTTGTCAATTAACTCTTCTTTTACAAAATGATGTGGATTCTCAGGGTTACAGTTCATGTAGATTTTAGCACCATCTACAGAGCACCGTCCTATCATTTGTTCTATGAAATTTCTAGGAAATAGTGCCACTTCATCTGCATAAGCTCCAGCAGCTGTTAGTCCCTGTAGCCTATCTTGTGAGCTTTCGTTGTTGGCATCATACAGATAATAAGTATTGCTGCCAATTTCCAAATAATTCTCACTGCTGCGCACATAATGATAAGACATCCCCCATGCTTCCAATATTTGCAGCATTGGGCCAATAACGTTTTTCTTAAGCGTTCCAACAGTCTTTCCAGCCAATATAAAGTTTTCTCCCTCATACGCCGATAAGCTCCACATCAGAAAGGAACAGATGCAGGCTATTGTTTTCCCGCTACGAATAGATCCGTCTGCTATCATGATATCGCAATTTTTATACGGGCTCCCATCTGCATACCAATAAAGCAATTGTTTTTGTTTTTTCGAAAACGGCTTGAACTGGAAGCTTTTAGTTTTCTTCATCAGCATCATCCTCAAACAGTGCTCTTACATCATTTTCGCCGAGTTTTACCGCTGCAATAAATTCTTGCACCTGACCTTTGCTTAAATCTTCTCCCTTAATCTTGTTGATATCCGCCTGCAGCTTGGCAATGCGTATGCGTTGTTCCTCTGTTGCCAGATCCATGTGATTGGCCAGCCAGTCCAGCGCTTTCATGCGGTCAGCCAGTTTGATACTGGCGCCATCCTTGCCCTGCTTGACCTCAGTGATGATAGTTCCGTCTACTTGGGATGAGTTGTTGAATTTGACCGTGTTCACCCATTTTGTGATTGGGTTGCCATCCTCATCTTTCGCCGGTCCGAACATCGTCGTGACTTGCACTTCTTCCTGGCCAAACTGGACAAAGTCTGTGATATCAGCAAAAGCAATATCCAGATACTTCTGGAAGATGTCTTCCGGCTCCAGTAGCGCCTGATTCATCCTGTTCTGCTTCAGGCGCTTGATTTCCGCTTCAATTGCAGTATTTTGCAGTAAGGCATAGCCGTTGGAACCTGCCGTTGCGTAGCTGCATGCATAGGCTTTCTGATACGCCTTCGTTGCATTGAAACACTTCACATAATACAAGCAAAAAAGCCTTTGTTTCTCGGTTAGCGCCTCATTTGCCATCACCGATTCCACCAA
>NFZD01013589.1_pt1 | contig 25438 bp, 29 predicted proteins | sample 1095381 | NCBI WGS metagenome assembly NFZD01 (sample SAMN03609891, study PRJNA323583) | gut metagenome | isolation source: feces | host: Rattus norvegicus | place: Denmark: Riget | collected 2013 | reverse complement strand
TATATACTGAATTAAGATTAAAGAATAGAGGAAGAAAGATTGTTGCAGCCGCCGCGTCTGAAGGAAATGCTGAATATTTGAAGAAGATATTCATAGAAGACTTTAAGAGATTAGAGAGAAATGTGTGGGGTGAATTCTCTTCTAAAGCAGCTACACTAGCATTTAAGTGTGGTGCATTGCCAATACCAATAGAGATAGCAGAAGCTATTATAGATCCAAAGAAGTTTTATGATAAGAAAGAAGATGGATATTTCTATACAAGATCTATAAAAGGAAAACTTCACACTAAGATTATGATGGGCAATCATCTGTTCTATTTACACAATATAGATGAGAAGCTTACAAAAGAAGACATAGACAAGTTTAAGAAGTTAGCAATAAAGTATGCGGAAGAAGATGAGAAGCTCTACCACATGTAGAGACAGCATAGTGATACTCATGATGGGAGCTGATTGTGAATATTGTGAAGGAAAGAAGTTTGTAGATGAGTATGAGTTAGCACGCAAGACATGGGCTTCTAGTCTTCCTGATAATGTGAAGCTTGTGTATTATGATGGAGGAAAGTATCAAGAAGCAGAGTATAAGGAAGATGGAGACAATTGCTATAAGCTGCACCTTCCTTGTGAGGATGATATGAAGTGGACATTCAAGAAGACATGGATGGCTTACAACTACATATATAAAGTAGAGAATCCAATGTGGATATTCCGCACTAACACTTCTACTTATGTCAATGTTGACAATCTTGTCACATTCATAGATGAAGTCATAGGTCTGCATAAGACAGAAGATGTAATTTATGCTTCTGATATCTACAGCTTGTCTGAAGCATGCTGTCCATGGCCATTATGCTTATATCCTCGTGGAAATGGTATCTTGATGTCGCGGCCATTATATAAGACAGCTATAATAAATCAAGGTATGTCATTAGCTTTTCAAGGCATCTGTGATGACATTGCTATTGGTAATCTTGTGAATACACACAACATCATCAATGAAGGACAATATATGGACAACATCAAAGGATTGATGCATGGATGGTACAAGTGTGTTGATATTCCAATAAAGAATGGACATCAGCTTTCTGGATTTGGTGACACCGACAACAACTATGGACAATTCATCACTATACAGTTCAAGAAATATAGAGATAGGGAGAAAGAAGAAGCACAGATGTTAGAGCTTCATGAGATAGTGAAGAACTCAAAGCAAGACAAGTCAAAATGGTTTGAGTATCAGAACAATCCTTCAATATTCATTGGCTCCATTCTTGGATATCTTGACTTTAATGATTGGAAGAAGATGGATAAGAATGAGCTTTATTTTCTTGAGATAAGTCATAAAGCTATAGATGATGAACAACATTGGATGTATAAAGAAATACAAGGAAAGACTCTGTAATATATAGAATGTCTGAGGAAAGCGCCTCGCGCCGCCTGGTAGCGGAATATAACTTACCTAATAAAACTATTGCTTAAAGAAAAATAAACACCCTGACACAATAAAAATGTCAGGGATTTTTGTATAAAATTTCTTGAAAATTTCCAATTAATTTCTATATTATAGTTGTAATAATTAAAATGATTATAATATGAATTTCAATGAACTTCCAACAGATGTGCAGAACAAGCTTATACAGGATCGTAAAGAGCTTAAGAATAAGAATGTAAACAATGCCTATCGTATCGAGCTATACAATGAAGAAGGTACTAGATATTTTGTTGCTACAAGAAAATGTCAGGCTTATTCAGACAATAGAGGAAATTACATGCCATTTGGTGGCGGAAGTGTTTGGAAAATCACTTATGGATGTGTCCAGTTCAAATCAACCGTTGACTTTGGAATAAAGACATACGAGCTTTGCAATGGTAAGACTTATGGAAAAAGAAATGGTGTTGAGATACCAAGAACACTCAACACTAAGAAGGAAGTAATGGAGTTGGTTAAGAAGTTAGAGATATTTTCATAATAAAAAAGAGGAAGCTAGCTTCCTCTTTTTATATTATTTAATATTTAATATACATACAGTCATCTTCCATATAAGTCTCACTATTCTCTTCTGTCAGATTTTTCTTTTTGCAAAAATCCATGAATTTGAATATATTGTTAAATTTCTTTATCTTTTTATTTCCTCTATCATACTCATCTTTAAGGGTAGATGACTCGTTAAGACTTATAATACACTCATATAAACTTTTCATATAGACATAATATTTTAATTATTTTTATTCTCAAGCATTGCAAGCTCTTTGCTCAATGAAGATAGAATAGCTATCTTGGTTGGGTCATTCTTATAAGCCTCAGCAAGTTGCTGTATCTTCTCACGACGAGCTTCTATCTTAGCATCTTTGTTAGCTTGAAGCTGCTCATTTATCTTAGCGTAAGACTCTGGATCTTCTTTCTTTAAATCCTCATTGATACGTCCTTCATAGCTCTCACGAAGATTTACATTAGTCATGAGCTTCACATCATCAAGAGCTTCATGCATGAAGTCATAAGACTTCATCACATTATTCTCAACACTAGATGCACGATTCCATGTAACACCGATGTTATTCTCGGCTTCAATAATAGTAGCAACGCAACCATCATTGCACTCAAGAACTTTAGCTGTGTCTACTTCACAAATGTTGTCAAATCCTTCCTGCACTTTAGCAACATTCTCTACTATAGCCATGAAGTTAGTCTTAGTGGCACCAAACAATGTCTGTGAAAAGTTGTCAGCATAAATTTTGAAGTCTGTTGGATTGTTGAATGTCTCATCTATGACATTCTCTTTCTTAAGCTGTATTTTATTCTCAGCTATCACAAATGTGAATGGCTTGTCACCAAAAGTAGGACACCAAGAGAAGACAAGCTCCTCATTGACCATACTGAAGTTAGGAAGAAGATAGTTGATAGTGTTGAATGTCTGATCTTCACACATCTTGTTCTCAACCTTTCCTTCTTTGATGCAATAAGAGAGACCATTCACCGCAAACCATGTCTCATCTTCATTCACAAGGACATAAGATATAGGACTTGTCAGAGAGAACTGTTGTGTGCGTACCTCATCTACATGCATTGTGCCATACACTTCTTTGCAGATGTTACGGAACTCAGGTATGTACTGTATGGACTTCAAAGCACCAGCTTTGATATACTGCACCACTTCTGACTCTTTCATCTCAAGAAGCTTCTCTGCAGTCTTGCATCCTTCTTTAGCGATATAGCTGTATGGGTCTGTTGAGCTCTCAATGACTTCACAAGCAGAAGCAATCTTCCATGAGATCTTGTTCTCAACAACATATTTCAAGACACTTTCTAATATAGAAGTGATTCCATTGTCATACTTGTACTGAGATGCCTCAGTTATGAAACCATTGACAAGGCTATAGCTTGCTGGATTTGAGTAGAGATAGCCACGGTAAGTCTTCAAGAACTGCTTGCCTGACTCGGTGATAGCCTCATTCATGTTCACTTTCTCAGCAAACTCAAGGCCTTTAATCAAGTTAAGATTCATTAAGTTTTTGGTATGATTTATTTATATCTTTCTTATTAAAAAATAATATGAATTGTCTATATTAATATTATGGAACTAATATATTGTAGATGGAAAGAATAATAGAAGACATTATAGAGTCACTGAAGATGATGCAGAATTCACAACGGTCATTAGACAACATAAGTGAGTTGGCATCTATGATTAAAGATCAGATAATAAGCAAACATAAAATATATGTCACCGGTATAGGAAAGCCAGGATATGTAGCACAGAAGCAAGCCGCAACATTGAAGTCTATCATGATTGATGCTGAGTATCTTGATGCTATGTTAGCCGGTCATGGTGATTTAGGACCAATACCATCTGATGAAGAGTCATTGCTGATAGCTATGTCTAAGTCTGGATGCTCAAATGAGTTGTATGTTCTGTTTAAGGTCTTGAAAGAGATAAGGCCAAAATGTAAGATAGTGATGATATGTATGTCAAATAATGTGCAGCTTAGAAAAGTAGAGTCTTGTGAAGACATAGACTTTATTTGTCATATAGATGTTGATCCTAAGGAGTTAGATGGATATGGCATAGTACCAACAACATCAAATGCATTGTTTGAGATAGTCATGTCTATGACAATAGCTAAAGCTTTTAAAGACAAGAGGCTCGGAATGAGAGACATGTGTGAGAGACTTCAAAAAAGCCATCCATCCGGAACACTACAGAATAAAGTGACTAATCTATTGAAGACATTATGATGAAGATAAAGCTTCTTATAAGCTCTGTGATAGCTGGATTTTGTATTGCTATTGGAGCAACTCTTTTTCTTAAGTTAGGTGGGGTTTTAGGTGCTTGTGCATTCTCAGTTGGCCTGATATGCATAATATGCAATAGACTTAATCTGTTCACCGGTGCATCATGGAAGTTATGGTTAAGTTGGTATGAGTATTTGTTGTTATCTATAATTCTCGTGGGAAATATAATTGGATGCTTTTTAGGTGCTGAAGCATTTGGCGATGAACTTAAGGTGTTGTCAAATTCAATAGTTGTATCTAGAATCAACAATGGGTGTATAATGACCGGACTTATGTCAATACCTTGTGGATTCTTAATGACAACAGCAGTACGAAGCACTAACAATGCAATGTGGCCAATCATAGTGATAATGTGTGTGATGACTTTCATTATATGTGGATTTCCACACTGTATTGCTGATGTGTATTACTATACATTATCCGTGAAATTATCAAACATAAATACTATATTACCGATATATGGTGCTACTGTTTGTGGCAATTATATTGGATGTAATTTATATAGAATTTATAAAACAAAATAATTATGAAGAAGAATTGTTTGATATTGCCATTAGCAACTGTAAAAGAAGATCATTATAAGAATTTAAGTTTAGGTATGTTTCCTTATTATCTTGTGACTACTGGCAACAAGACAATATTAGAGAATGCTATAGATGTCGCTATAGACACTGGATATGACAAGATATATGTTTATGTGAACAATGATGACTTTATAAAGAATTCTAAGATTATAAAGTCATTAATCAATCACAATATGTATTATAATGTCATTGTGTTGTCTGACTTTAGAGATCTTGGGAATGACATATATAAAACAGATATTGTAAATTTATTTCCTCTTTATGAGAATCTTAGTGAGCAAGAGTATAAAGAATTTCTTATAGAGAACAAAGAAAAGAATCCATCAAGATATTTTAATGAAATTAGTAAAAGAAATGGATTGATAATAAAGAAAGCTTTGACACCACAGGCAATAAAATTGCAAGAAGTTGAAGCAAACTTTTATGAAGCCTATTCATGGAAAGTGAAGTCAATGTGTAAAGTATACAAATATGACAGTAAAAGTCATGAGCTTACACTTGAGCCTATTAATGGTGGAACAGTACAAGAATTTGTGGAAAAATATCCAAATAAGACTAATGAATTGATTCTTGATGTTATAGATGATCTTAAAGAATTCAATAAAGTTGAAGTAGATGTCAAGGATTCAAAAGAAGACATCGATAAAGCATTATATAATGAGCTTATTGAGAAGATAGATAGTAGAGTGAAACCGGTTCTTCCAATGATTAAGAAGTTCATGTATAATGACTATTTTGACAATCCACTCGGTATTGACTTTATGAAGTTTGTAGGTCATAATATTATAATGGGTGGAATAAAAAAATGGTTTAAAGACAATAAAGATAAATTCCATTTTGGTGTATGTCATGGTGATCCAAACACCGACAATACATTGATTGACAATGAAGGATATATAAAATTTATTGATCCACGTGGATATTTTGGTGATCTCAGAACTATAGGATATGGATTGTGCGAATATGATATTGCTAAGTTTTGTTATGGTATTAACGGATATTCAGTATTCAATTCAGCCCCTTATATAGAGATTGATGTTGATGATTATGATGGCAATATAACAGTCAAATATCCTCATCACAAAGGATCAATAACACAATTTGATCTTGATGATATGCCTATAGATGACAATATAAGAATTATTATTGGCATCATTTGGATGAAGTTATCAAGCTATATAATCAATGACCCAATGAAAAGTGTGATAGCATATCTTTATGGAAATGCAATATGTACAAAATATCTTATAAGAAATGGGTATATGAAATGATATTCTGATACATTAGATATAATAATTTAATAAGAAAACGGTTAATAAAGAAAGAGGAAGCTAGCTTCCTCTTTATTTTTTGTTCTTAGGAGTATTTATACTCTAAAACCAAGTTTAGCACCCATAGCAGTAAGTATCAATCTACTTGTCATCAGACTTCCTAATGCACCTTTCTCATCTATTCCAAGTGTCTTGCATACAGCTTTCATTATAGTAGGTCCAACTGTAACACCAGCTACTCCTCCTAAAATTCCAGCTATGACACCTTCTTCTAATGGGGTACCTTCTTCTTTTGCTTTTTGTAAGCTCTCTATAATAGAGTCATAAGCTTGTGACTCATTTATAGGTCGCTCTAAATATTCATTGACAGATTTCATATTTAGTCAGATATGATGTCATTTGTCTTTTTCTTGTTCTTATTGTCTTCGGTCACCATACCTTCACAATAATATCCACCATCAACTGTTTTACATGGTGCCACCTGAGTTCCCGTTATCATTGTTGTTTCCATCATTTCCATTTTTATTGTCATTATTGTTGTTAGAATTCTTAAGTTCAGCCTTCATATTCTTTATGATATCTGAAATCTGTGGTCCTTTACCCTTAGTCCATCCTGTTGATGCATATCCATAAGGCTTAAGACCCATAATAGAGAACATATAGTCATTCTTATATTCAGATATCTTTACAATACACTCATTGTCAAGTTGTTTTTCAAGTGTGGCTGTTGCGGCATTTGCATTCACATTCTGTACAGTTATTGGCACAAGAAATCCGGCTTCAAAAAAGCTTGACTTTACTTCTTCTTGACCAGACATCACTTTTATCCAACCACGCATTGTAGTCTTATAACTAGGCCATTCCTTATAAGTACCAGCATCTCCTTTTACAGCTTTATTCTGGTTGTTATTGTCTTGGTTATCCTGGTTGTTATTGTCTTGATTCTGTTGGTCATCCGCTTCAAGAATCATCTGACTTAATTTTTTCATCTTTATGTCATTCTTATTGATTACTTAAAAATAAAAGAGAGTGCTTAAGGCTTAAGCACTCCCATAATATCTAAAATTTCTTTCCACCTCTCATTGATTGATTTCTCATTTGTTCCTCAATCATGTGTTCTGCTAATTCAAGCTCTTCTTCATTCTCAGCATTCTCATAACATCTTGCACATGTGATGAATGAACGAATAGATACTTCAATTGGCTTATTCTCATCAACTAATTTTTGGAGATAATCCATAGCTTTAGCTTTTGAAGTCATTGAAAGATGATTAGGCTCTATACTAGGCATAATATTCTTCACTATCTTTAAAAGGTCTTTAACATCAAAATCAAGTGATTGCGTGAAAGCTCTGTTACGTAATGCAGTATCTATCTGACCAATAGAATAGTTTGTAATTACGATCACCCCACAATTGATGTAACATGATTTTGGTACTGGGATTCCTTCATCATCTTTAAGCTCACCAGATACACGATAAGACACAAGACGTCCTTCATCATCGGATGTAGAATCCAAAGCGGCTTTAAGAATATTGATACAATCTTCTGGTGCTTTCGGTCCTACAAGTCCATCAGCATCATCTATAAGAACAAGATCACCTTTAGACTTATTGTTGTAAAGTGTTAGATAAAGCTGACGTGGTGAACACTTACCTTTAATTGTGTTGTCACTATTCATAGTATATCCAGCTGCTTTAAGTTGTTGTTTCACACGATATGTCTTACCAACACCTGGTGCTCCACAAAGAATTACAGCTGGTTGGGTGCCTTTAATCACCATCTTGATATACATCTGCATTTCTTTAAAAGCGGTGTCAGGATTTGATTTCTTTGTCTCTATCTGTTGCTGTGCTTTAGAACCACCAACTATAGTATTTGACACAGACACATTACGTGTGACATTAGCTTCAAGATCAGCTATAGAAGTAGCACCACCTTTGATTGCAGTCAAAATCTTACGATACTCTTTATAAAGCTCTTTGCCTTCTGGAGTTCTGTTACCAACTTCTTTCATCTTAGCATAGACTTCTCTTTTCTTGTCATCAAGCTCTGACTCATCAATTGTCCATACTAACTCTTCATTAATCTTTTCTTGTTTATGTCCATTCTCGAGATGAAATCGCTCCTCAACTTTTTCGGGATTCATTCCTTCATATATAGTGTACTTCTGTGCACCAAAATAAAGTGGCCATTCCACACATTCATTCTTAGTGTTGAAAACCTTACGTCCTTGCTTTACTGCTTCTTCAGAAGAGATGTCAAACTTACCACTATTGATTACATTAGCTATGACTGGAATATAATATACAATACTAGCTCCCATCATATCTATATTAAGAGAGGCTTTACATGTTACAGTTGGATCATTACCGGCTTTGTCACCAAACAATAATTTTGTAAAATTATTGACATCATAAATACTTACAGAGTAAGGTACCATTGACTTTCCAGTCTTAAGGAAATTAATTGTAAAACCTCCTTTAGCCATTGGTTCTTCTTTACTCATAACTATATAAATTAAAGATGTGCACTCATTATTTGCAATCTTCAAATCCAATACACCCATACTCATAGTAGCACCAGCAGTTATCTCTTTCTTTAAGATAGAATTAATTGCTTTAGTTGCCTTTTTAAAGTCTTCTGTCTTGAAGGCTTCATTTATCATAGAATATGACTCATTGATTTTTTCTTTTTTCTTTACAAAATCTAAAAAACTCATATTTTAGTCTTCTATATAGTTTGATTTCTTGTCTTTGATGATTTCATACTTTCCTTCAGTTGCTTCATCAGCTGCCTTTTTAGCAGCATCTTCACTATCGCATACTGTAATGATAGTACCATCACTTGGATCTTTTACTACCCATACATCAGCATCTGATGACTCATGTACAGTGGTCTTTAGTCCTTCATTTATATAATCTACTAAACCTTTCATATTATTTATATTACTTATTTATATTTACAAGCTCTTCATGCGGCTCCTTAGCTATTTCATTAGCACCCCAATGTTCACATAGCTTTTATAAGAATAATATTGATTATAATTAAAAATACTTTTACTTCACCGATTTCTTATCAAACTTACCATCCTTCATTCTATTAAGAGCAGATCCTTCTTTATCGGGCTTTCCACTTTGTTTGTTTCCTTTCTCTGTGCCAGCTTTGTCTGTCTGTGGCATCTCACCACGAGAAGGTGCTTTATCTTCTGGATAGCAATTTATCTTCAAGTTCCAGATATTCTCGCAGAGTCGGTCTATGACATCTTCTTTCGTCTTACAATCTTTATTATATTTGATGTATGTCTCCGCCGCTGAGTCTACAAGTGTCTTTTCTATATATTCTCGTATCTTTGTCTTATTCCAATCTTTAGAGAACAAGTTAGGTCCTTTTGTCTTGTTGGATGGTATCTCAGGGTCTTCATCACGCTTAGCTAAAGCCGCTGCTATGTTTCCTTGTACTGCTTTAAGCATTTGTATAGGAGATATGTCTGCATCATAGTCAAAGCAAGTCATGGTTCCTTCTGGATTTATCATAGCACACTCAGACCATCTATGGTGTCCATCAATCACATAATTTCCTCTAAATGTCACTATAGGCATGTTAGCAATTATAATACCATGCTTGTTCATATCACGCGCCATATTCTCTGATTGTGTTATAGCATGCTTTATAGACTTGTCAACATCTATCTCATTCTGTGTTGGTCGTAATGTTAACGGTTTTATTTGTCTTACTCTAAATGTAAACTTAGTGTCACCAAGATCACCACCAAATCCATCCTGAAGCAATGTCTTAGCTTTTGGATCACGAAGCATCTTGTTGAGTGCATTTACATAATCTGGATAGTCTTTTCCTTTAAGCCATTTCTCAAGCTCATCTCTTCTCTCTTTATTAGAAGATGTCTCCCTCTTGTTTTCTAATATATAGTCCTGTAGTCGTATCATTTTTATAGCGATATTTGTTGTTGACTGTTATCTTATCTATACATCTTATCATATCTTTCATCATCAGATGGTTCCAAAACATATAGCATCCTGGAGTATTTACATACTCAGTCTTGAATTGTACTTTTACTTTTGTTCCAGATAATGGGGTCACTGTACAATATATAGTTCTGTCTCCCCCATTATAGTTGTATGTGAATTCTTCTTTAGCTATCTGATCATGATTCTCACATCCATGAAAAACTATGTTTTGAAGGCACAAGTCATTCTTACTTGAATAGAAATTTGGATAACATACAAAAGGATCTTCTATATAGAATAAAGTATGTTTAAGATGATATAGAAAACTCTCATCATAACATGGATTCTTTTTGTCAGATCCTAAAGTCTCATCTACTATATTGTTTATGTTGTCAACCATAGGTATTGGAAAACAATGCTTGACATTAGCAAGCTTGGTCCAATCTAATGTGATGATGACACTCATCTTAAGAATCTCTTTGGTGTATCTGTTAGTGTACTCATCTAAGAACTTTGTAGTATATAAGACATAAGTACCATATTTGTCTTTCATATCAGAATTCTTATAGAAATTCTTCAAGTCTTCCCACCAAGAAGGTGCAACTATCTTCTCATCCCTCTTATATAAAAGACAAAACACCCCACTAAAGTCATATAAATCTTCACCTTTATTTGCACAACATGCTTGGGCATCTGAACTAAGCAGACTCTTCTCTATGCTTGATATGTTGTCTTTCTTCATCCATATCCAATCAAGCATAAGCAACTCTTCATCCATATTTGTGACATTGTCTTCTTTAAGAAGACTTAAAAACTTTCCTCGTGGTATCAAGAAAGGATCATTTGTCTTAATATCTATCTCTTTCATATCTTATCATACTTTCCTATATAAAGATAGGAATGCTCTTATATGAATTTCAAGCATTCCCAAAATATTTTATCTATTATAAGAAGAAAAACTGTACTGGGTCTACTAAATTTTCTTCAAAGTCATCGTAAGTCATCTTGCATCTATGTATTATGGGCATCTCAAGACTGGTCTTAAGTCTTATGTTTCCAACTTCATCAAGTCCTATTCTGTCTGATTGCTCATATATAGTACGCACATCGACATAAGTAAGCTGTCCACTTACACTATGCAACTCTTTCTTATACCAGAATCCATTCTTTCTCCCTATCTCATCTGCTTCTGATATGAAGTCTATATCAAAACTTGTAAGCTCTTGCACATCTGACATCACTTTATTTATCACTGATGACTTAGATATGAACAGAGTGTCTGATGGCAATGACATGAAATACTCAGCTATGCTATTTCTCACTCTTATCTTTATAGATTCTTTAGTAAGTGTAGAAGGAACTTTAATATAGCACATGACCGAATATCTTCTTATTACTGGATCTAAGAATCCTATAGACACACCAGTAAAAGCTTTGTTTGAGCCGGACAAAGCCGACTTTATCATCTCTTTTTGAGCTTCTGTCAACAGCATGTCTTTCTTGTCCATATCATAATACTTGTCAACAGAAGTAATCTTGTCTTTAAAGTTCGAGAATGGTATGCATGTGATATGCAATGAGTTTTTTGATGTAAGCAAGTTGAACTGACCTAAAAATGAGAATCTCTTCAAGAACATCTTGAAGTTGTCTTCACTTGCTATAACAAGTGATCGTGAGTTCATACCAACAAGCTCTCTGACATCAGACACATTGTCTGAGTTTGATCCTCCACAAATATAGTTGTTTATAGTTATGTTGATCAAGTCATTCGCTTCAACTTCATTTCCAATAACATTATTCACAATACCTTCAAATTTTAGTGTGACATCATCTGTTGGTGATATATTTCCATCGCTTCCATCATGTATTATATACTTTATCACAACCTGGTCGCCATTAGAAGCACATCTTCCATGATATCCATTTCCAAACATCACATTGAATCCACCTTCATATCCAGTCTTCACAACACAGCTATGCTCATTCTCAACCATATCATACAAGCAACTTGCTATATTGTACTCTTCTCCATTGACATAAACATGAATATACTCTTTGTCATAAAGAGATGTTGGATTCACTTCTATAGTCTCTAATGCTTCTCCTGTAAGAGTAGCTGATGACCTTATCCATTGCCCTTGCACTATCTTCACTTCATGTGTCACAAGCGGCTTAGCAAGATCTATCACTATAGAGTCTGTTGACAAGTCTAATGAGTACTTAAGCCCATTAGAGTCATTCTTCAACACTGCTTCATCTTCTATAACTATTTTGTCTGTTGAGTTGGACACTCGGTCTGAAAGTATTATGGTTCCAGATGCAGCAGAGCCATAGAATGGCTCATATCCACTTATCTTTGCTAAACTGAATATAGATTTCTTTCTTATAGCCGTGAAGATGTTTTGCTCTGTCATTGCATCTTCTATATAGAACATCATGTTCTGCATCACATTCTTGATGCCTTCAAAGACTACACCAAAGATAGAAGAGCTTGAGTATGCTTGACCAAGACCACCAAAAGTCTTGTTCAAGAATGTCTTCATTGTCTCAGTGAAAGTAGTGTATGATGTTCTAAGCAGATTAATCTCTCTCATTATCTGAATGTGTATGTCTTTCTCTTTATTGTGTCACCTTCATTAGGTGTTGTGAGTGTTATAGTCACTTCATATATGTCTCTTATAGTACCACGACCAACACTCACATCTATGGTCATTCCAAGTTTGTTGCACCAGAAAGTGTTTGCAAGTATCTGCTTCTGCAAATAAGACTTCACTTCTGATGGGGATGGTGTCATCTGCCATAAGAACTGCTCCATATTGACACCAAAATTAGTGTTGCCAAGAACTTCAGTGTTCTCAGTAGACATAAGAAGATCAAGCTCTTGTATTGCCTCATCATAAGGACTAGTGATCACCATAGAGGTGTCTAATGCCATATCATATTCCATTTTGCTTTAAACAATACTATAGTTGCCAGTTGTCACATAGTCATTGTCTATTGTGACTATGTCATATTTTCCATTTAAACTCTCTATATCCTTGGCATTCACTTTGAATATGACAAAAGCTCCATTACGCGCTATCTCATTATAGTTGTTCTCTTCTATCTTCATCACAAACTCATCTACTTTAGACATGTAGTCAGATAGAGAGATACCTATGTTTTGTTCTAGATTCTTACGTATTTTAATGTTCTGACTATCTTGTGTCCTATAGAACAATGGCTTGTATATGACACGAGGACTGCTTATATTTGCTCTTGCATATCCATTATTGTCTTTAGTGGTGTCTCTGACTATCCTACAATTAAGTGTGCTTATGAAATTGAAGTTCTCTTTATTCATGTCTTCTATATCTGTCTCTTTTCTCTTTATAGCAAGTCTTGTGTACGCTCTATCATTTATGGTGTACTTAAGATTCTCTTTAGTGAACATTCTAGTGTCTGATTTGCAGTTCTTTCCTATAGCTCTGTCTTCTATATATAAAGTAATATAGACATTTTGTGGCACTTGATTCCAATTGTCAAACAAGTCTTTCATTGGGAACAAGAAGTCATCAACGCAATCCGCATAAGCTACTTCTGTATGTATTATTCTCTTCGATTCATAGTCTGATGACACTATACATGTGTATTTGACCATGTGTGAGTCATTTCCTAATATCTCCATTGCTTCTTCATTATCTGCAACTTTCTTGGACATCTCTGCATATTTAGAGAAGTCAGTGTTGTGCACACATTGCCAAGCTTCTTTTATATTGTCAAAGACTTTTGGAAATCTCACTTTTCCTATTACGGATATCATGCCACTAACAAACTCTATATTAGGTGTTATAGAGAACTTCATGTCATCTCTGAACTGACAAGAAGCGGGTTGTGGATTAGAAGACACGACATAAGTGTAGCTATCATCTATATAGTCATAAGGAAGCAATGTGATGTTCAATGGCAATCCATTGTCACTAATGCTGTTGTCGGTGACATATTCCTTCCATTCTATTCCTTCATCATCTTTGGTGTATCTCCATTGCTGCAACAACAGATTAGCATCTATAATCTGATCTGGACTTGTTCTGCCATTTGGATCATCATAACTCTCTTTATATATTTGACTAGAGCTATCACTTGACTTTCCTTCAACATACTTCACTTTTCCAATTGTGGAGTCATTAAGCATTATGAGTGAGTTGTCTTTGATGAAAGACTTGTTGTATAAGAAGTCACGAAAATCAGGTATCTCAATCTCAAAATACTCATTATATATATCTTGATTTACCCTTTGCTCTTTTCCAACATGATTCTCACCTGACTTTATTGATTTGCAAATCCAATGAAAATGTATTGAGTTTATATAAGAGTCAGCATACAATATCAGTTTGTCTCTATTCAAGTCGGTTGTTGGATGCCACACCCTCACTTTCATTACGGACATTTCTTTCTCACGCAGATTAGTATCTATTATAATACCATTCTCTATAGCAGAGTCAATAGTATCTTCTGACACATATCCTTCATTATAAGACTTTGGATCTAAAGACATCAATGGCACATTGCTCAATTCAGAAGCAGGCCATATTATGGTGTCCATACTCTTCACCATGTCAGGATCAATAAAGTACAAGTCACTTATAAAGATGTTGTCATTCATCACTACATAGTTTGACAAGACACGAAATCTCTTAGTGGTGATGTCATTAGTGTCTTCTTTCTTGACAAGCTCCACTAGATATCTGTCTTTTCCTAAACTTATAGTGTGTCTCTTCATGAAAATTTATATCAAAATTTATATCTGATTACTTAAAAATATTTGAAATTCTAAAAGTATTTTCTATATTTATAATGCAATTAAAATGAATATGATTATGAAGGAAATTACAAGTGAGAAATTGATTAGTTATCTTACCACAGAAGGTAGCAATAACATTATAAGTTTTGAAGAGATATGTGATGCTATTGTCAATGACTTATATATGGATTGTCTTACAAGTTTTGATGATAAATCAAATCTTATGTCTTGGATTAAAGAGTCTAAAGTCATATATTATGAGGAGACGGAAAATATTGACAAGACTTATGACTATAAGTTTTTCACTGTAGATGCAAACAATGAATATAAGATGAATTTCTTAGAGCTCTACAATATAGACACAACTATTGAAGAACACTTTAAGAATTTAAATAAGAAATATGAAGATTAATAGAGAAGACTTGATAAATTATCTTTGCACAAAGGATATACCAGAATGTGAGTGCACTATAAGAGAGTTTTGTGAGATGTGTTTGAATCCACGATCTGCTTTTGATTGTGCTACTAGTTTTGATAATGTTGAAGATATGATCAATTGGATCAACAACTCAACGGAGTTTGAGATGACTGAAAATGCTAATGAGCATTATAATGATGAATTTCATGAATATAGATTCTCAAACAATGAAGGATATATAGAGGGATTTCCGTTTCCAAAGTATAAGAGGAAGCACTAGTGCTTCCTCTTTTTGTTTATTGACCATATAAAACAACTTTTATTATATGGTATCTGCTATTAATGCTGGCCCATTATTTTGCGTTATAATGTTCTCAATATTTGGCAACACATGAAGTTTAGCTAACAAGTCAAACAGGTGTCTTGACTTCTCACCTATAGGATCAGTGTCAACATTCTTTATTCTAAAGAAGAAGTTGAAGTGATCATAATCAGAAAGCTGGGCTCCATAAAGATAAGAAGTGTCAAACCATTTTCCATTTCCAGCATAGATACCACAATGATTAAGTATTGTTGACTCATTCTTAACACCTATGTCACCCGGCTTCAAGTCATCAACACTTATTCTTTCCCAACAGCTGTCTGTGAATATAGTGAAGAATCCAACACACATATCTGGTGTTGACACATCAAGTGTCTTCTTCATCACATACTTTATATATCCAGAGCAGTCTAAACCATATTCTGGCTTGTCTTTCCCATGTATCTTATAGAAAAGACCTGGCTGTAATGACAAGCAATTGTACATTATCTCTTGTCGCTTAGAAGAGATATTTGTCCAACACATTTCCCAAAGTTCTCTCAACACATTAGGATCATATACAGTGTGACATATTCCTTTATCTTGTCCAAACTCAAACTTGTCTGTCCAATATACGGCATTCTTCTTCATATATGCTTCTATCTTGTCAATGACAATGTCAAACATGTTCTTCTTTATCTGCTGAGATATTCCTTGAACACCCGGACTTGAGTTGTACTCAATGACAAAGTCACCATCTGTACAAGCCATCAAGTCAATGCCAACCCATCGGCATCCACTGAGTTTAGCAACTTTTAGTGCAATCTCTTTTTGCTTGTCAGTCATCTCATACTCTTCTGTCTTAGCACCTAAAGACACATTAGAACGAAAGTCACCACTTATCTTGTCACGCTTCATGCAAGCTAATATCTCATACTTACTGCCATCAACCGAGAAAGCATGAACACGAATGTCACCGGTGTTCTCTTTATATTCTTGTACAATAAACTCAGCATCTTTCTTGACAGCAAACATTGCTTGAAGGATTCCTTCTATCTCACTATGATTGCAGATAAAGACACCAATACCAAGAGATCCATTCAATATCTTCACAACATACTGTCTGTCTTCTTTGATCTCATTTATGTTCTCATTTCCTGTATATATAGAGTCAATCATCCTCCAGAAGCTCTCACGTGTGTCATGACACTCGGTATTCAAGTCTTGCATCAACTCTCTTGTTATGAGAACATATCCGGGTTGTGGTATGTTCTCTTTTGCAAGCAAGTTAGATGCTATGAATTTGTCGGATGCAGCTATAATCTCATCTATAGTGTTGAGCATAAAGAATCCTTCATACTCAAAAGCACGCATAAGCCCTATATAGTTCTTCTTATTGTCATCATTTGCTTGACCTTGGAATATTATGGTGTCATGTATGTTGCTATGTTTGACAGAGAAGTGCTTGTCCATAATGTCATCATCTATAGAGATTACATGATCTTTATAAGTGAATCTCACAGTGTCTTTGTTCAGCCACACAAGATTCAACTTGCGCTTATGACAACATATAGTCAAATAGTCTTGATAAGACCAGTCTTCTTCTTTCTCTTCTATAGCTTCATCATAAGACTTCACTTTCTTCTCACCAACATAGAAGCAAATGACATTCTTCACCACAAGCTTAGTGTCATTCTTCAATAAGGTCATAGCCTCATTTATGTTCTTATATTCTATTTGCATAACTTGTCTATAGCATCTATTAGTTTTTCGAAGAACTTGCAGTTAGTCTCTTCTATATTAGGATCATCTATAGGTGAGCTTGGTCCAGGTGCACCATTAAGCTCAATTATGATGTCTTTTCCATTCTGTAAAGGCAATAAGTCTATACCACACCACTCAAGTCCAGAAGCATTAGCCGCATCTAGCACAAGCTTCTCTTGCTCAGGTGACAGTTTATAGTCATCTTCCATGTCATTGCCAAGACTGAGATTAGTACGGAAGTCTTTTCCTTTCTTTCTCATGATACAATTCAAGATTTCTTGTTTTCCATTCAATGTGAGCACATGAGCTCTGATGTCACCATCTTTTATCTCTTGAAAATCTTGTATCAATATGGGGCAACTCTCTTTGAGTTTGAACAAACATTGCAATATAGACACTATGTTCTTTCCTCTACAACAAAACACTCCTTTACCACCATGACCATTCAATATCTTGCACACATATTTGAAGCTATCATCAACCTTACCATCATATATAGTCTTGAGCTTCTCATCAAGTCTCTTATGATCTTCTTTGTCTATATCACTAGATGTTGCAAGAACAAACTTTGGTTGTGGCAGACTATTCTCTTCTAACAAGCAAGCTGTTGCAAACTTGTCTGATGACAATCTAACAGCATCTGGATTGTTCAATATCAATATGCCAAGCTTCTTTATAGATCTCAACAATGAATATATATTAGGATTAGTGTAGCCAGAGCGCATCAATATTACGGTGTCTTTGTTGTCAGACTCAGTTAGCTTGACTTCTGACTTGTCTTTCTCTCCTGTATATATAGTAATCTTGTTCTCTTTTATAATGAAAGACAACTTTGTTGGATCAGCATACTCTACTTTGATATGATCACGTGACAGCATCTGTATAGACTTTAAGAAAAGCTCTCCTATCAACACAAGTCTCTTGACTTTCTTAAGCTTGATTTTTGAGGATGGATTCTCTTTAGACTCTATAATGGACATAATGTCATTTATGTTTGTTATATACTTCATTTTCTATATAGAGGATAGTACCTTTAGATAAAAATATTCTAAAAATATTCTTAAAATTTTTATAGAAAATTCTATATTTTATATATAAGTCTTATAAGAGAGGAAATAGTTGTATTGTTAGTATTTTACTTATGGCATTAGCAATTTCATCATTCTAGTACTCTTATACCACTACTATTTATGGGTTCAAAAAAAGAGTATATAGATAATAATGGAACACCTATGGTTGTTGAGTATTTGTTGAGTATGCTATAAATGGTGATAGTGTTGTTAAGAAAATAAAGAAGCCAACGATAACTAATGGTAAAGTGACAAAATTCTTTCATTACAGAGATGTTGTCAATACCACAAGTCATTATAAAGTTAGAAGACAATAGAGAGATAATTCATGATCTTCTATATTATGACATTACAGTAAATGTTGGTCACCCAATATCTTTTTGTGAAGAATATTATCCATTCTATAAATTTGTTATAATATTATGAGTAGTTCAATGTATGAAATTTTTGGATTTCTATTAATAGGAATCATTTTTGGTATGTCATTGTTAGCATTTATAATCAAGATAGCTAATAAAGAACTTATGGTATCTTATGTGCATAACATTACAGGAAATGTGTGGTATCAGACTAATGTTGGAAAGAGTACAGATGGAACAACATATTATGTTCTTTTAAGCTCTAAAGATTGTGAGACATTAGTGTTGACAAAAAATGAGCTTGACAATAGTTTCAAGAAAGGATGAAATCACTTATATAGAATTACTATCTTATTATAAGAGAACATTAATTAATAACTTAAAAGATAAAATAAATTAAAATGAGTTGGGAACCAAAGTATAATCTATTGGATAAGTCAATGAATTTCTATAAGGTTGGATGTAATTTTGATCCTGCACTTATAGATGTTGTTGTTGAATTGAATGAGAAATATAAAGGAAAGTCACAAATTGTAGAGTTTTTTGGATCAGATAGAGCTAATGAAGATGTGACAGCTCGACCAGGATGGAGACTTCCAAACATTTCAAAAGAAGATTTTGAAGCTTATGTCAAGAGGCTTAAAGAGAACAATATTGCTTTCAACTATACAATGAACTCAATAATTCCTTATGGCAGTAAGATTGAGATGTTGAAGCATAAGAAGGACATTCAAGATCTTGCACTTTGGCTTGAGTCTATTGGAGTCTATCGCATTACAATTGCAAATCCAATGATGGCTTTATTCATTAGAGAAGTGTCAAATATTGAGCTTGAGATTTCTTGTATCACCCATGTAGATACGGTCACCCAGATTAAATATTATCATGAGACATTTGGCATCAATAAGTTCTGCCTTTCAATTCTTAAGAATCGCAATAAGCAATTTTTGATTGCGGCACAAAAGTATGCTGATGACAACAATATTGTTCTTGAGATGTTAGCTAATGAGTTTTGTGGTGTTGCTGGAGTAGATAGCAATGGAACACATTATGCTACACATTGTGCTTTCCGTGACTCCTGCTATATTTGTCATGCAACAAATAGAACAAAAGAAGACAGCATGGCTTACAACAATTATCCAATGGGATATTGTATGTCTGCAAGATCATCAACATCAGAAGCTTGGCTACGTATGAGATGGGTAAGACCAGAAGATCAACCAATATATAGAGATGTGACTGGTGTCAACTACTTCAAGATATCTGGTCGTACTGGATCTACAGAGTATCTTAAGATGGTTATAGAAGCTTATATGTCTGAGAACTTTGAAGGCAATCTTCTTCAATTGTGGAAACCATTGTCTTCTATATATGATGGAAAGACAGAATTGAAGTCTGAGACAGATGTGAATATTCCTAATAAGAAGCTTGACGGATTCATTAGTTGGTGGATTAATGATGAGAATGATGGTTGGGAATGTGAGAATCAATTATGTGGAACAACTTGCAGTTATTGTGAGAGATTTGCTAAACAACATGACTTATATGAAAAGAAGTGATATTGAAATCATTGCAGGACCTTGCTCAGCTGAGACCAAAGAGCAAGTCCTGCAAACCGCAAAAGAACTCAAAGAACAAGGGGTGAATGAGTTTAGAGCTGGTATTTGGAAGCCACGAACAAGACCAGGTGGATTTGAAGGATATGGTGTAGAAGCTTTAGAGTGGATGGAGGAAGTGAAGAACAAACTTAAGATGAAAGTTGGTTGTGAAGTTGCTAATGACTTACAATGTAGATCAGCTATATATTTCTTAATGGACTTCATTTGGATTGGTGCTCGTACAACAACAGATCCATTTGCTGTACAAGAGATTGCAGATGCTATAAAGAAATACTCTGAATTCTATAAACATACACCTATAGTATATATAAAGAATCCAGTATGTCCTGACTATGACTTATGGGTAGGTGCTTGTGAGCGTATCAAGAAGACAACGGGACTTCCTGATGACAATATAAAAGTGATATTCAGAGGATTCAAGACTTATAATGAGACTAAATATCGTAATGAGCCGATATGGGATATTCCATTGAAAATGATGGTTGACCATCCAGAATGGAAGATGTATTGTGATCCATCACATATATCAGGAGATCATAATCTTGTTAAAGAGATATGTGACATCGCTATCAATGAGTACAATATGCAAGGATTAATGATAGAAGCACATTGTGCACCAGAAGAGGCATTGACAGATGTTAAGCAACAAATACTTCCATCTGAAATATCAGAAATTACAAGTCATTTTATAGAGAAGACTGATAATAGAATTCCTGTTGATGATTTTAGAGAAGGACAGAATTTTCATCATTTTATGAAATATTATCGTAATTTGATAGATAGTATAGATAATAAGATAGTCAACTTGCTTCATGACCGACTTGTAAAATGTATGTTGATAGGACAACAAAAGAAAAAGAATAATGTTGCAACTTATCAAGGAGACAGATGGACAGAAGTGCTGAATAATGTCACTTCAACATCTGATAACGTCACTTATCCTGGATGGAATGATGAACAAAAGAAGATAATTGACTATCTTTTAAAAGAAGTGTATGAATCAATACATTCTGCTTCAATAAAATTACAGAACACTTAAAATAGATGAACAATACTTTTAATAAAGAAAAAGAGATGATTGAGATTAAAGATAAAGATATTCTTTATATCCCAATCATTTCTTCTATTAATAGAGATACAAATCTTTATAGGCTTGATGCTGATGGTAATGTAGTCAGATTTGTGACATTCTTCTCACATCATAATGACTTTAGAAGTTTGACTATACTGTTGCCGGAAGCAAATGATGGACATTACGAGATTATAAATAATTTTGTAAAGAATAATCCAAATGTGAACATTGTTTGGAAAGATTGTTTTGGTAAGCATGCTGGTGAGCAAAGAAGAGACAATGATGTGATAGATATACTTAATATATACATTACATTTAATGCATATAGATTTGACAAGATATTCTTTGAGAGTCAAGGTCTTGGTATGAAATTGATAGATAACTATAAACCAGAGAAGCTTGTCTATTGGTGTCCAGTATGTAAGATAGATGACCAGCATACACGTGATTTTCTTGAAGGATATGATGACAAGAATTTGAAGTTGTTCAAATATTGCGGCACAACAATATTTTGTGCACCAATGCAAGTTGAGAAGTATAAATATTCATGCAAGCATATTTATTACTATTCTATAATGATAGACCTTGGTCTTGGATATTTCTATGGTGACAGCAACTTCAATAGTCTTGATAATTTTATGTCAAGCTCGGTAATCAATTATATCAATTCAGAGAATAAGACATGTTATTATCTTCCTTACAGACTTACTGATATGGGATATAAAGTTGATGATGTGATTGATTTTATAAATAAGTCAACAGAGATGGATAGAAAGGTTGATGTCTTCTATACAGATCCAAATAATTCTCATTATTTTGATGACAAAAAGAATATCAATAAGTTCAAAGAAAACATATTTTTGACAAAAATATCATCATCAAGATTCATGCATTTGTCAATGTTGTCAAATGATTTAGTCATTGTCCCATATTTTGAAGACTTAGACTTTATAAATCATGCTATATTATGGGAGATGATGTATTTTAAGAGCAAATGCAAGTTTGCTGTCTCAAAAGAGCAATATGAAGCAAATCCTTATAACATCAGAAGTTGTGATAGATGTTATTATACTGATATTGATAGAGTTATAGCAAAAATGATGAAATGGGATTAATGTCATTTCTATTTTAATATTATATAAAACAAATTATAAGTATTTAAAGAATGAATGTAGTTATAGTAGCTGGAGGTCTTCAGACAAGATTTAAAGAGTTGAGTTGTTTTCCAAAGATATTGCTTCCTTCAATTGATGGTACACCAATCATTATGAAGTATGCAGAATATTTTAAGGATCAGAACACAATAACTGTTGTTGTGAACAAGAAGTATTATAATATGGTTTATGATTATGTCAAGACAAATAATCTTCAGATGGATGTGGTGTCATCGGATAATGCTAATGGCAGTTTCAACACAATAGTAAGTTGTTGGGATCATATACCAAAAAAGAATGTGTTGTTTTTTTGGTCAGACATCTTGTTTAACAACGAGAATTATACATTAGATAAGAAAGTAGACACCATAAAAGATGATTGTGTTGTGTTTACAACAAATGATAAGAAGTTCCGTTATAAAGTAGAAGATGGAAAAATTATAAATGTCACATCATCTTATGATGGTAATGTTCCGGGCATATTCTATATTAAGAACATCTATGAGCTTGTTCCTTCACCTTATAAGCCGGTGTCAGACAATATGGATTTGGTTGATGTCATCAAACAGAAAGCTGAGGAAGGAATGATAACAATCACTGAGTCCAAAATTGACACAACAATAACAGAGTACAAGTCATTAGAAGATTATAAGAATATCATCAACTTATCGAAAGTGTCACAGAGATTTCCAACAGATGTTGATATCAACTATACAGAAGATGATAAGATGTATTGTACAAACACACCAGATAAATTTGAATATTGGAAAGATTGGACATCTGTAATTAATCACTCACCATTCAACAGATTTGGATTTGTTGGAGACATTAAAGATGATGGTGAGGTAATGATGCTTGATAATCTTGAAGGTTATGACAACAACTATTATCTCGATGAAGACTATAAGAATGCTTTAATTACTGTTGTTGGTGACTTGCAACATCATTTTATCAATATACCATTAGGAACAGCAGTAAAATATGTATTTAGTGAATTCTATAGCAAACCAATAAAAGCTGTTAAAGAAGTGTCATCTATGTTGATAAACTATAAGTTCAATAAGTTGCAACAGATGGTAGACACCCTTGTGGATGAAATATTGAACTCTTCCGGTATGGACAAGTTTGTGTTGACACACGGAAACATTAATCCGGCAAACATTTTCTATAACCGGACAACTAAAGACATAAAGCTTATCAATCCAATATCAAGGTCAAATGGATTGTTCTACTCACATTCACTTGTAGATTTTGCAGACTTCTATATGACCATCAATGGAATATATTTATCATTAAGGTGTTCAAAAATATATCTTTCAGACGAGCTGCTTACAATTCCTTATATACCTGGAAATGCGGTTATGAGTGCTGCAGTCATATTGAGAATGCTTCAGACTTTGACATGGTACAAACATGATGTGATGAAGTTGAATTATGTGTATGACTCATGTCTGCATCATTATAATGAGTTCTTTACAAATAAAAACAAACTTAATAGAGAAAGTGTAATTAATGACTGGATGTAAGATAAATCTTTATAGAGATAAATTAGATAAAGAATATGACTCATGGGCTGACTATCAAGTCATCCATGAGTTTAATTCAAAAGGATATAAAGAAATGAAGAAGATAGTCATCTGTGATTGTGATGGCATCTTGACTGATGGAAATCAAGTGCAGTTTGCTGCCAGACATACAACAAGCGGTGGATATAAAGGTGCTAAAATATTTGGATCTCATGATAAAGAGATAGCAAGTTTGTTTACACGTCTTTGCTGGGACATATTGTTTGTAACTAATGATAGTGATGGTAAAGACATAACTAAGTCAAGAATCACACAATCAATACCACAGGCCAAATTTAAGTTTGCTGGACCTAGTGAGCGTGCTAAAATTGTGAGAGAATATGTTGACAAAGGATATGTTGTTGTATTTTGTGGTGATAGTCCATCAGACTTAGCAGCGACAAGAGAAGCTGATTATGCATGCACAACACAAAATTGCTTCACACCAATAAAGAACTACTTCAATTATGTGTCTGAGCATGATGGTGGACATGGTGGATTTGCAGAAATATTATGGTGGGTGCTTGATGAGACTTATCGTAAATATAAGTTGAAGTCCATTGGATATTAGTCTATATTATAAGAAAACAAGTTTTGATTATGGAAAACAAGATAAAGCTTATAGTGTTAGAAGGTCATGATAGAACTGGTAAAGACACATTATTAGATATGCTTGACTTTAATGACTTTTTAGTGTATAAGCAAAAGAGTTCTGAAGAAGAAGGTGTTGACTATAAGAATCCAAAGGTTTATGAAGAATGGATGAAGAAGAACATACGGAAAGTTTTGAATGATTTGTATGTGATGAATGAACTTAATGGTACTGACAGACCTATAGTGATGACAAGACTTCTTTTGACCGATAATGTATTTGCCGACTTATATAATAGAGAGCATATTGTTGAGAAATGGTTCAAAGAAGAGATAGACAACAATTTTGATTGTATCAACTATATAATGTTGTGGAGAAATTATGATGAGTATAAGTTCAGAATGAGAAAGATAGGTAAGACAATTGACTTTAACAAAGAAGAGTTTGAAGAAATAACAAAGAAGTTTGTTACATATAAAGATAAGTCTGATCTTATTTGTGAGATAGATGATGATAATACAAAAGATGAGATATATTGGAATTTTTATAACAAATTCAAGATTTTTACTCCAAAATGTAGACCTTCCTTGAATTAGTTCATTTAAATATCTATATTATAGTTGTTGATA
>NFZD01000006.1_pt1 | contig 25453 bp, 43 predicted proteins | sample 1095381 | NCBI WGS metagenome assembly NFZD01 (sample SAMN03609891, study PRJNA323583) | gut metagenome | isolation source: feces | host: Rattus norvegicus | place: Denmark: Riget | collected 2013 | reverse complement strand
TATACAGTGATGAAGATATTGAAAATTTCAAATATTCCAATTTGCTTGTTGGAGATTTTGGAGTTCCTAAACATATCAGTGAACTTCAGGATGAATATATTAGTGGTATATTCAGCTATTTTTCAAACAAGTATAATGTGGAATTAAAAAATGATTTTGAAAAGAGCAAAATATATAATGAGTATTACAGATATTCAAAAACTAGCCCGATTAAAGAAATGGTTGTTGATATGATTGATTACCATGTTGTACTTGACAAAATTTTCGATCAGTTGGGTGGTTTGAGTTTTGAAGAAAAGGCTATTAAGGAAATAAAAGATACACTTAAAAGCAGATGTTACAATGGTTATCGTGACGAGTGGGAAATTAAAGTTAAGGGTAAGAAACTTACATATACCGGCGGTTATTGTAGTGCTTCATATAGTGATTATCATTTCAGTAGCACAGAATGGTTGACAGCAATGTTAAATGCACTTGCTTATAATACATATGGAACAAAATCGCACATTTATTCGTTAAATAAATTATACAGCAGCTATTATGTAAGTCTTACAGAAGATGACTTTCAGACGGGATTTTCTGCACCTTCCGTTGGTGTTGAACATATCAAGTTTTTCAAAAATGGCAGAGTTGATATTACTTTCCAGAGTGGTGAATTTTGCCGGAATTTTGCAAGAGAATGGTGCGGATATACATTAGTTTAGGAGTGGCAAGAAATGAAATATATTCTTTCAGATGAAACGATCCCACAGGATCAAAGAAAAGACATAAACACAAAAATCGAATATATCGTGAATAATGACTTGCCGGAGTCTGAAACTGGTATTTCTAAGGATGATATTTTCAATGCTTATACAGGGTTGGGAGGGCTGCATGGACTGCAGTTTTCCCGTTATGATAATTATTATGACTACCAAAAAGCAAAGGCTGAGATAGAGCAGGGGCAATTTTTCACGCCTTATAAATTAGTAGAGTGGATTTACAATTGCTTACATATTTCTAATACTGATTTAGTGGCAGATTTAACTTGTGGACATGGTGCTTTTATAAGTTGTGCGCCGGTTGAAGCTAATTTTTATGGATGTGAATTAGATGGAAAATCTTATAGAGTGGCAAAATATCTTTATCCAGATGCAAAACTGGAAAATACAGATATTCGATTTTATGAGCCGGGTGTTACATTTGATTATGTTCTGGGGAATTCACCGTATAATTTAAGATGGAGAAAAGATGATAATAGTTATTTATCCGAATACTATTATTGTTTAAAAGCTGCAGAGTTATTAAAACCAGCCGGAATTATGGCGATTATTGTGCCTTTATCATTTTGTGCCGATGATTTTTCTGATGGTGGCATGATTGATGGAATGAATGAGCACTTTAATTTTATTTGTCAAGTGGAATTGGACAAGAACACGTTTAAACATTTGGGTGTTGAAAACTACCAGACAAAAATTGTATTCTTTCAGAAAAAATCTGAATATCTAGCAGAAAATCCATATAGTACAGAGGTACTTTCCGGCATTACTTTTGATGAAGTATGGAAAGAGTATTTGCAGCCTATTACGGAAGAAAGAGAACGTATAAAGAACAAGATTTTTCTGGAAACTGTAAGAAGTAGTAAAGATGATGAAGCCTGGAATTTTAAAGTTGAAAAATTGCTTTACGATATCAAGCGGAATCCTAAAACAAATAATCAATATGCAGAATGTTGTGAGTTTGTCAATAAGTATAAGACGCAGAAAAAGCCGGATCATATTAAATGGGATGAATGGGAGCAGCTTAAAATAAAGCCGAGGGATGTTATTAAACATCTGAAGAATGCTTTACGTTCGCAAAATCCGGCAATGGACAGACACAATAGAGTTATCAAGAATAACTATACATTTGAGTATAATGGTGATTATATGTCAATCAATGATGCGGTGCTTCAGAAGGGATTACCAGGAAAATTTGATGCAAAATGGGTTGATAGAATTGTAGAGAAAAAGAGAAAATCCTATGAACTTCAGAGTGTTCCATTTTCTGAAATGAAAGCCGATAAATATATTGCAGAGTGGCTTGATAACTTTATATTATCAGATGAAGAAAATATTATAAAACTGAATGATGCTCAGAAAAAGGATCTGAATTTATTCATTCAAAAACCATACAGTTTTGTTCAGTGGGAGCAGGGAAGTGGTAAGACATTTGCTGGAATCGCAATTGGTCAATATCGTTTACAGCATAATCATGTAAAAAATGTGTTTGTAGTCAGTACAGCAATTTCTATAAAAAACAATTGGCAAGACGTATTAGAACAATATGGGATTGACTTTATCATGATTGAAAAATTGTCTGATATTCAAAATATTAAAGAAGGGCAGTTTGTTATTGTCACATTGAATATGATGTGTAAATGGCATAAGTTCATCAAAAAGTATGTGAAGTCAATTTGCCAGAAAGCGTTATTGATTTTTGACGAGTCTGATAACATGAGCAATCAAAGTAGCAAGCGCACAAAGGCGGTTTTAAATGCTTTTCGCCGGTTAAAGTATAAAACATTGATGACTGGAACAAGTACACGAAACAATATCAGTGAAATTTATCCTCAGTTTGAGTTATTATATAACAATTCTATAAATATGTTGTCTGAATGTGAGTATATTATGGAACGAAACAAAGAGGGTGAATTAGAAGATAAAGTAAATGAGTATTATATGCAACCATATCCAGCATATCAAAAAGGATATAAGTTGTTTACATCAAGTCATATCCCGGAGAAAATCACGGTGTTTGGTGTATCTCAGTTTACACAAGATGTTTTGAATTCAGATGTTTTGAAGAATATGATTGATAAAACAATTATTACAAGAACATTTGAGCAGATTACCGGCAAGCAGCTTTATGAAATTAAACAAGTTGCTTGTAAGATGGGAGAAGAAGAGAAGCAACTCTATAGAGTCGCTCTGGAAGAATTCTATAAAATGGAATATCTTTTTTCAAAGACTGGAAATAGTCGAAAAGATGCAATGTTGAAGATCTTAAATCAGTTGCTTGCACTTTTGAAGATTTGTGCAGCACCACAAACATTAAAAGAATACGATCAGTCAGTAATGCCGGAAAAATTCAATACTGTAATTTCTTTATTAAATGATTTTTCAAATGAGAGGGTTGCTATTGGTGTGCGCCACATTGCAGTTGTTGAAGCCTATGCAAAAGAGATAAGAAAGGCTTTTCCTGACAGACCATTGTTCATTATCACTGGAAATGAAACAACTTTGAAACAAAGAAAGAAAATTGTGAAAGATTTAAAATCTACTCCAAATGGCATTCTTATTAGTACACAACAGAGTCTTTCTGCAAGCATGAATATTGATTTTGTGAATAAGTGTATTATCCCAGAATTACATTGGAACAATTCAAGCATGAGTCAGTATTATTTCCGCTTTATTCGTTATACGTCAACAGAATTTAAACAAGTTTATTTTGTTACATATGAAAATAGTATTGAAAGCAATCTCTTAAAAATGATTCTGGTGAAAGATAAGCTGAATCTATTCATGAAAGATCAGGATTTGACTGATGAAGAATTATATGATCGTTTTGGTGTAGATAGTAATATGCTGCAGAATCTCATGTATAAAGAAAAAACGGAAGAAGGTTATGTAATAAGATGGGGAGATCAAAAGGTATCGTAAAAAAGAAAATCGTATATATAAGAAAAGGAACATACCCAATTGAAGAAGTATACAATGCGGTAAAGGATGTTTTATTTGAAGAAAAGAAGGTGTTTGTTAATATAGATGGCGATATGGTAAAAGGAAACAGCCAAAGGTATCAAACATTTTTCACAAATGGGATTAAATGCGCTTGCTGCGGAATCGAAGGAAAATATTTTGCAAAAGAAAGAAATCCAAATGTGAAAAGGTTTCATTTGAATTTATATGCAATAGACCAAGATGGTAATGAGATAATGATGACAAAAGATCATATTATCCCTGTTTCTAAAGGTGGCAAAGATATGCTGGAAAATTACCAAACAATGTGTATGAAATGCAATGTGGCAAAGGGGAATAAAACGGTGTGATATATGATAAAGAACATATGCGCTGGATTGAATATAAAAAATTGTCCAATGGACAAACTGCCGTTATCGCCTTTAATAAGAACTGGAGGCACGAAATAGGTAATGGTAATGATTATTCAGTTGCATTTGCTATAGCCAATAAAAAGAAAGTATTAAAACAATGGATAGATGGGAGTGGTTATGGTGATTTAGATATGACAACTACGGGAAATTGTGGAGTTGAGGGATTGTTATGGGCGTATGAGATGATAAAATACTTTATAGAAAATCGCTTATATAAAGATGATAGAATAATTGTATTTGGCTCAGATGCAAGAAGATTTAGAGTATATCAGCATTTTCTCACAAGAAGATTAGGATTTGAAAAAATCTGTGATCCGTATTGGGGAATATGCCTTGCAAAAAACTTTAAATAAACAGAAATAAAGTATTGACATTATAATAAATCTATGGTATCTTATATATAAAGAAAAACACAACTACCAAAAAGAAAAGATGGAGGTACTATTATGAAACGATCAACAATCCCTATGGAAGAAAAACAGTTACAGAAAATGTATGAGAATGGAACTCTGATTATGAAGCACCCTATTCAGAGAAGAGGGGGACAATGGGATGATTACAACAAAGGTTTGTTTATCAATTCCATGTGTAACAACTTCATTATTCCGGCATTTTACATGCTCAAAGAGTCTACCGGCAATTATGATCGTAAGAACAGACTTATCAATAATTACTTTGTTCTTGATGGTCAGCAGCGTTTGACAACTGTTTTTGATTTTTGCAATGACGAGTTCAGAATTCATGAGGATATCCCAAATGTGGAAATCGAGGATGAAGAATATGAAATCGCCGGAAAACTCTTTAGTGAACTGGATGAAGAGGTTCAGCAGGAAATTAAACGTTTCCGCTTTACTCTTTACAACCTGGAAGAGTGTACAGATGAAGAAATTGAAGAGTGTTTCTTCCGTTTAAACAATGGCGTTGCACTCACAAAATCTCAGAAAGCAAAGGTTAAGATTGGTATTAAACTTGCTGGTTTTATCAATGAAATCCTGGAGAGAAAGTTTTATACTGAAATCGCTCATTTTACAAAGACTCAGCTTCGCAGCGCACAGGATCAGTGTACATTGATTCAGGCAATGATGCTTTTGGATGTCAAGAATGGTGAATATGAACTCAATTCTATCTCTGAAAATGATATTCTGGATTACGCAGAAAGCATTCATGATAACTACAGCGATGAAAAGAAAGAAAGAATCGTTGAAATCATGGATTATCTGGAAAAGGCATTTGAAAAGAAAGAAAGATTCATGAAGAAAATCAATGTTCCGATGTTCGTTTATATGGCAGATGAAGCTATTAATGCGGATATTGCAGCAGATAAGTTTTATGAGTGGTTCAAGCAATTCGCAGATAAATATAACCCGGATTGCGAATATGCAAAATTCTGTGGAGCTGGTTCAGTCAAAAAGGCAAATACTCTTGGCAGAATTGAAATTCTGAAAAAAGATTTTGAGGATTATTTCAATGCGGAAAATGACAGCGATGACAATTCTCAGAATGATGTAGAGGAAGAAAATGAACCGAAATCTGCCACACCTATTACTGATGGATTTATGAATGATCCAGAAGAAGATGACAGTTTAGAGGAAGAACTCCCATTTTGTTAAAGGAAATCTAGCGGTGGAATGGTAATTTGCCTTCCATCGCAAAATAATACATTAAACAAACAATAATAAAGAAAGTAGGAAAAAAGAAGTGAAATTATTTAAAGAAACAAAAACTGGAAAAATATTTTTTGCACCGACTGACAGCAAGGATTTTTTAATGAGGTTTGATGGAGCAATTGTTGTAGGCAATACAAGCGATTTAGAAGAGGTTGATACAAAGCCGGTAAAACAGAACTTTCGCCGATTACATGTAGTAGAGGAAAGTTTTTCTTTTGGTTGTGATCAGGATTGGCATTTGAAAGATGTACTGTATGTGCCGGTTGACGGAAAAGAAGTGGCGTTCCGTGTTGAACATATTTCTGATGACAAGGTTTATTTTGTAGCAGTTGATGCAGTTGGCAAGTTCACCATGAAAAACATGAATAATTTCCTGGATGATTATCTGAAGAAAATGCCGGAAGATCTTGTGCGGAATATGTGTGAGATTGAACATAAGGTTGAGGGAAATTTAGTTCGCCGGAGCAAACTGACGTTGTTATCCAAAGGAAATATTTCAGATACTAACGGACGTTGTAATGGTGTAGACGATATCCTGTTTGACGGTCTGTTGACAGAAGCTGAACATTGTAAGAACTTTGACGGAGAAACTGAATGGTATTGGCTTGATACACCTTATAGCTCTCCGTATGTTCCTAACTCTACGTTCTTCTGGTCTGTCAGCAACGGCGGCAACGTGTCCAACGGCGGCGCTAGCTACTCGTATGCGGTTGTTCCCTGCTTCTCAATCCGCAAGAAGTGCAAAGCTGATTGCGAAGAATAAACTGCTTGCATTGGGCTGGCACTCGCCCAGCCCTTTGCTTTATGTAAGGAAGGTAAATAAGAATATGAACATTATGGAAATGGAAAGTGGCATAAAAATCAAAAACAAAAGATCAGGTGTTATCTTTGTTTTAGGTGATTATGTAAATGATGTTGCAAGAGAAATATACAACACTAAATATTGTGGTGCTGTGGATTATATCAATGCAAATACTCAAGGCGAATATGAGGTAGTTTGAAAATGAAAGTTTTAAAAGAGAGTAATTTCTCCAGTGTATTTCCAATGAAAATCAAGTGTGAACAGGTCAGAGATATATATGGATTTTCATATGGAAAGAAAATTGATTTTTGTGGCAGTGAACTTGAGATAGAAGCTGATGACATTATAAAGCATAGCTGGTCGAAATATCCAGATTATGAGGGTGTAGACTATGGTGTTAAATGTCCTGTATGTGGTCGGTTTATTGTTGTAGATAAAAATAAAATTCCAGAATTTATTCTGAAGAAAGCTGTTGAAACTAGATTACATAGTTAATCTAAATAAAATTCGTTTTTTATTTTGAAAATAACACAATATATAGTTTTATATGTAAATATAAATACTATATATAGCATGTTGGGAAGGATGAAATACATGATATATAAGATTGGTCAGATATTGACATCAAAAGTGGACACAGTTGTTAAAAAGGCGTTATCTGATGAAGAGGTGATAATTCCAAAAGGCAACAAGATTATTATTGGTGTTGATAATTTTGCGCATCATATTAAAAATGGTATGTTGCAGCCACTAGCAAAAGGTACAGAGGTAAAGGGTTATGATTGTGAGGGTATTGCTGAATATTTGTATTTATGTCTCAAGTCACACCTTCCTTTGAACGAAATGCTGGAAGATTATGAGGTTGACGAAAAAACTTTTATGGAAGAAATTGAGTGTGCCTTAGATGAAATATTGTAGGAGGGGTTAAATGTTTAAGAGTATTTCCAAGTTATTTCATAATGATGTGAAGTATTCTACATACTATGTTGTCGTAGAATGTTTACAGGTTAGAAGTGCGCCAAGTGAATATTCTGCTGTATATGACTATGACTTTGGAAATGAGGGTAAGGGCGATCAAGGTATTTTAAACTGGACTCTTTACAAGGGTCATATAAGAAAAAGGCAGCTTGGTTTTAATCAAAAGTATAAAAGAGTATGTAAAACATGGGCAGAAAAACATAGGAGAAAATTATGATAGCAATTAGTTGGTCTGATTATATGAAATATGGTTGTCCGTCTTGTGGTTGTGATTATGCAAGAAGTGGCAATATAAGTGGTAGAGGTACTTCATTCGGAACATGTAGAGAGTGTGATACTTCGTTTGCAATACTTGCAGATGGTCAGAATGAAGCAGGAATAGGAGTGGGAACAGGGCAAAAGGATGAAAATGGAAAAGATATTTTTGAATATCCTAAATTACAGAAACATCCAAGAAAAGGAATTCCCTGGCATCCTTATGAATTTCCAGATCCACGACCTGAATATGGGGAATATTGGAGTCCAAGAGGTATTGGATATGATTTGAGTGGTTTTGTAAAATCAAAAAAAGCCGGAGAAAGACTTATAGAAATAGTCAAGGAAGTATTAGGAAAAGAAAAACCTGATACGTGGCTTGATTGGAGAGAGTATGAGCCAGAATGGATTCAGCTTAAATTTCAAGATAATGAATTCGATTTAGAGAAGTTATATCAGATGGCTATTGATAATCACAATATTTTGACAAAGGAAATTTTAATTGAATGTAAATTAATCAATAAGTAATATAGCGGAGGTAGGTATTTATGAAAGATGGAATTCATCCAAGAAGGTAGGAATACTATGAAGAGATTTAAAAATATGAATGTCAACAAAAAATACATGGTTTGCATGATAGCGATAATTATAGTTTTCTTCATATGTATATTGTGGGTTTGTTTCAGTTCTGGAGAACAATCTGATTCGCTGCCACAAAATACAGAACATCAAGTTCCACAAATCACAGATACAGTAATTAAGCCAGAAACGAAAGTGGGAAAATTCCAGGATAAGTATTCAATGGATTGGGATTTTATTGATTCACAGTTTCTATTAAAAATTGCAGAGTATCATGGTGGTACAACAGAAGATCGTGCTTATACAATTCTTGTTACTTTAAACCGGGTGTTTGCAGAACGCCGACCGATTCAAGATGTAGTGCTTGAAGAGCTGTATGAAACAGATGGTTTAAATGAAACGGAATTTGAAGAGATTTGTGTAAGTGATTCAAGTAAAGAGGCACTTAGAATGATTATGTATGATAGATTTGATAATAGTAATGGATCTTTACAGTATATTGAATTCTATGAAGAAACAACCAAATAAAAATAAACATGCAAAAATAATGTTGACAAATCACGAAAATAGTGTATAATAAACTTAGAAACGGGGTGGAACACATGTCGGGAACAAACTTGAACAGGATCAAAAATAAGAGAATGCAAAAGAACAATACTTCTGGCGTTACTGGTGTTTCTTTCCATTCAAGAAAAGGTCAATGGTATGCAAGGATTTCTTTTAAAGGAAAATCGCACAGTCTTGGATATTTTGATAAATTACAGGATGCGATTGATGCTAGAAAAGAAGTCGAAACCAAACTTTTCGATCAATTTGTTTCTCAAACAAACAAAAAGAAAGTAATCGAAGTGTAAAAAGAAAAGGAGAAAGAGAATATGATTGCTCAGTCAGTAAAAACAGAGATTTCAAGTGTTATTGCAAAATTCGGCGGTGGCGATATTGCTATTGGTATGAAGTCAATGGAAAGTTCGCCGGAGGTACTTATCACATTTTCTAATATCCCCAAAGAAGATATTGGAAAAGATGTAACAGGCTGCAAGTGTAACAACACACCAATTATTTTAGCTTTTGACTCTGTTGAAAGCGTAAAAGTTCTGAAGGAGATTGTCAATAAGACAATTAAAGAACTCAAGCAGAAGGAAGAAGAAGCTGCGAAAAAGGCATTACCAAAATTCACGGTTGGTGTTGGTAAGATTTTTGTAACCAATTGCTTCAGAACAACCAATCCGAATGCTGAAAAGATCATGAAGTGTCAGAAATACTTTATGGAAAATGGCAAACTGGATGAACCTATCGAAGTAAGCGAAAGTCTTACTCTTACAGATGGATATGTGAGATATCTCGTTGCTACATACAATGGGCTGGAAAAGGTTGATGTAGTCGCACCAAAGGGAATTAATATTAAGGTTGGCAATGAATTAATCAATTTTGTGTCAAATGAAATTGTTGCCTCTTATAATATGGTAGACAGTCGTTTCTGCTTAATTATTGAAAATGGTGGTAAGAGATACAATATCCCGGCAGTTGACAATGTTGAAGCCAGAAATATGATTAGAAAAATCACTAATGTATTTGATGCTAAGATCATGATTCCGGCAGTAAGTACACTGAATGTTGGCTTGATGGAAAAGTTAAAAGATGTTGGCATTGATTACACACGTATTCAATAAATAAAAATAAAGGACAAAACATTATGATTTACAATATAGTTGGAGATTTATTAAAACAGGATAAGGTTGATATTATTTGTCATCAGACAAATTGCAAAGGCGTAATGGGTGCTGGAATCGCACTTCAGATAAAGAAAACCTATCCCGAAGTATTCAAACGATATAGGGAATTTTGCAAAGAATATGGAAGTGTTTTACTCGGAAGAACACTATTCGTAAATTGTAATGATGGAAAAATTGTTGCTAATCTGTTTGGTCAGGATGGATTCGGTAAGGGATTTTGCCAGACAGATTACGCAGCACTTGAAGAAGCAGTTTCTTCATTGGCAAGAGCTGCAACCAAATATAAAAAGAGTGTGGGATTTCCATACAAAATTGGTTGTGACTTAGCCGGTGGAGATTGGGAAATTGTAAATAAGATCATTGAAAAATATTTTCTGGATTCTGAGGTGGGTTGCTACATCTGTTCGTTGCCATAAGAACAGGAGAAGTAATGCTTAACAAAAAAGAATTTGTGAATATGCTCAGTGAGCAAACTGGAAAAACAAAAAAAGATATTGAAGAATCAGTTGAAATGGTTCTCGATGGAATAAAGGATGCTTATAAATATTTTGATGGAGTGAAGTTTGTAGGGTTTGGAACTTTTACCAAAAAGAAAACAAAATCACGGATTGGTACAAATCCAAACACACTTGAACCGATTAAAATTCATTCAAATGTATTGCCAAAATTTATTCCAGGAAGAGAACTCAGAGAACTTTTAACATAAGGAGAAAAGATTATGTACAATGTGGGCGATTTTGTATATGTGCCAAACGCATATGAGTGGGTATGGAAATCTTGTTTGACGCAAGTAAAAGACATTGTTAAAGCTGAGAATAATTCATACAAATATTATGCGGATTGCCCACATAATAGTCTTTTCAACAATGAACCACCAGGGATGGTAGAGAGATCTTTTGATGAACATGAGATTTTTGCATCCAGAGAAGAATGCGATAAATATATTTCAAACTATTATTATGGTGGATTATGCAGAAGATGTCATTATGATGATATAGCTGGAACTATATGGGATTGTCACGACTGTGAACATAAAAAGGGTGGAAGATGTGAATTAAGTGGTATTGTAGTAGGTACACAATACCATAAAGCGTTTGAGTGTTGCCGGTATTATAGTCCAACTTTTCCTCAAAATAAAAGAGACTATGTTTCATGGGAACATTACGATGATATTTTAAAAAACTGTGAATTCAATCCAGAATGTGAGTGTCATAAAAAATCATGCCATAAGACATGTACATATGAACACTACATGAATGAGCTTATTAGTATTCCGATATCTTTTGAGTTTGAAGAAAGAAAAGTAAAATATGCCAAAATTGCAAGAAGAATGTGGATTGACCAAACTTTTTTATCTAACGGAGTTTTACAGTGTAAATGTTTAAAGTTTGAGCCAGAATTAACAAAAACTGGTAGAAGGAAAAAAGGCAGCATCGACTATAGATCATTTGATGATTATGTAAAAATTGATATTCAAACAGGAAAAATAATTACTAATTAGGGGATGAAATTGGATTCGATGGGGCATGGAACGGATATAATTCGCAGGAGTGGTTGCCTAACAACCAAAAGAAAAATAAACGCTGAAGAATTAAGAATGGTAGCGTAAGCTATATCCATCTGTGAGATTTGGATATTGGTAACAGATTGGATCAGGGCAAATATCCAAAAGAGATTGTTTTCTCTGTATGTTGACTCTAAAAAACAACAGAGTGGTGGAACTGTAAGAAACCTTTACAAACCCAAAACGAGGGAAGTTACCTTATTCACTGGAGCACTCGTTTTAAAATAAAAATGCTTGAATGAATGGTATTGCGTAAGAGATTATATGATTAGTACGTGTTTCAGACGGGGGTTCGACTCCCCCCATCTCCACTGTGATAACGTTGATACAAAGATATTATTACGTGTATCTTTGGTTATCACTCACTATCCTTCCATCGGGGGCGATTTCGTGTTACGCTCCCGATTTTAAAATAGTACACAACTATAAATTGACGAATCTATTTTTGTATTCTATAATATTTTTGAGAATATAGATAATGGGGGGTACTGCAGTGAAAAAATTTTTGCTTTATATTATATTGGGAGCAGTTTTATGTGGATTGTACGGATGTAATGCTGCTAACTCATCGGTTTCAGAAGAATGTCCAGAGAACGCAGAAAGCGTTATGTTAAGTGAAGAGACAATCGAATCTGTTTCTTCTGAATCAGATGCTAACTTAGAACAAGTACAACCAAAGGAAAAAGATTATAGTATTCCAGACGAATTTGTAGATTATCGTAAGTTTATCGGTGAAGATATTTCCGTTTTGAATGTAGATACTTCAGAATGGGATAAAGATGATTTTACACACGATTTATGGCTTGGAACATTTTATGGTCATACTGGAATGATTGCCGTACAACTTGGTTGGGATGATAAAACAATTGTTGCCTTATATCTTGATTTTGACGAATCTGACAAAATATCAGAGGAAAAAAGAGTTGAATTAAATCCTATTCTTCAAGACTTGTTCGGAACAACGGTTGAGGAAGGTAGTGTTAGTTACACTTATTCTGGCAAAGAAGAATTTGAATTTGGTTTGCCAAAACCACTTAAACAAACCAGTGTATGTGTTATTTCTTGGAATACAGATACAATGCTTGAGTATATGGCAAAAAAGCCCAAATCAGAAATCACTCCATCTGAAGAACCTGAAATCATAGTTAAATCTGATCCTTCTATTGGCATGACTGCCGATGAAGTTAAAGATTCCACCTGGGGTAGTCCGTCCGATATCAATAAAACCACTACAAAATACGGTGTGCGTGAACAGTGGGTTTATAAATCATCTGTTAAAAATAGATATATCTATCTTGAAAATGGCGTGGTAACAGCAATACAAGAATAGTTAAATATAGACAATATAAAAGGTGGCTAAATACCACCTTTTTTAAAAATAAACAAGCAAAAATAATGAAAAAACACTTGCAAAAGTTGTGTCAGTGTGGTATTATAATAACATAAAACAAACGAAAGTGAGGAAAAACAATGTATTCAATTAGTAAGGGTAAAGTGATTGTGCCAGACTTAGAAATGGTGGAGAGAATTATTGATGAACTCAATTCAAAATTCGATCCACAGGATGCATATCATCATAGTAATGCGGATTCAGAGATGTTTGAATTTCAGTTAAAAACTGATGATAAACGCCGGGAGGCATGGCAGATTGTTTTCATGGGAGTTCATACAGTAGCAAGTGGTAGTTTCTTTGGTTACGATTATTCCGACTGCCAGGAAGAAGAATATATCACATTGGAATCTAAAAATGAAAGGAAGATTCTTATGCTGGCTGTTGCAGAAACCATAAATGTTATCACTAAATTCATCGAGTATGCAGCACTTTCAAATGCTTCAGAACAAAACAAACAGAATTGGATCAATATTTTAAAAAGAGGTCTTGAAGAAGAATAACATCTAAAGTTGTTAGTAAATCAGAAAGGAGAGTCATTATGAATGAATATGTTTACGGTACATCAGCTTATAAAGATACAAGTAAGATAATTGCTTTTCCTGGTGCAAAAAAGGAAGAAACGGAAATTATTGATATTCCGAAAGGTAATGGTAATTACAAAGCAAACTATAAAACCGGCGAAAAACAGGAAGTATATCCATTCCGTAAAAAAGAAGATCTGGAATTGATGTATAACTATTTCATCGAGAAAAAGCACTATCGTGATGCTATGATGTTTGTTGTGGGCATTAATGTAGGACTTAGAGCTGGTGATTTGCTTGCACTTAAATGGGAACAGGTTCTTGAATTTAATGGCGATTCTTTTAAGGTTGTTGATGGTATTTCAATAAAAGAAGAAAAGACAGATAAGTTCCGTACTTTTTATCTTAATAGTTCTTGTAAAAAGGCTATTACTGAATACTATTGTGGTTTAAAGAAAAAACCGGAAAGTAGCGAATATATTTTCAAAAGTCGAAAAGGCAATAGCCACATTGAGGTTCGTCCGGCTGGACTTATTCTGAAAAAAGCTGCACAAGCAGTAGGATTGAAATACAATGTCGGCACACATTCAATGAGAAAGACTTTTGGTTATTGGCAGTTAAAGGCACATCAAGGCGATGCTATCTTTTTATGTGAGCTTCAAGAGATGTTTAATCATTCATCTCCAAAGATTACTTTAAGGTATTGTGGTCTGGAAGCTGAGAAGATGGAACAGTATTACAACGATGTGAACTTGTTACTTGACGATGTAGATGAAAGTGATTGTGATATAGAAGAAAATATCGCAAAACAGGCATAAATAAAGGAAGTGAATAGTATATGGTAGTTTCATGTAGAGAGTATGCAAAATTAGTAAAAGACGAACTGAAAGAGAAAGTTAAAAAGATGGATAAAAAACCTGTTTTGACAGTAATTCAAGTTGGAGATGATCCAGCATCTAATTCGTATATTAAAGGCAAGGAAAAAGATTGTGATGAAGTCGGAATTACGTTCAATCATTTAAAGTATGAGTCGAGCATTAGTGAATCTGAACTGTTAAATGTCATTACGAATATGAGAGATTTTTCCGATGGTATCATAGTACAGTTGCCTTTGCCGGACAGCATCAATGTTGATAAGATTATCGAAGCAATTCCAAAATCGAAGGATGTTGATGGTTTTCGCCGAGACAGTGACTTTGATTGTTGCACACCCAAAGGTATTATTGATTGGCTGCAATATAATAATTACGATTTAGTGGGTGCAAATGTAGTTGTTTTAGGCAGAAGTAAAATTGTAGGAAAGCCATTGGTGAATATGCTTATTGATCGTGGTGCTACAGTTACATGTTGTAATAGTCATACAAGTGATGGGTATGAGTTTGAAATGACAAATAAAGCCGACTTAGTGATTTCTGCCATTGGAAAACCTAAGTTTTTGTCTTGGTCGGATTTTAGTGTTGATTGTGATATCGTTGTAGATGTTGGAATGAATAGAGATGAAAATGGAAAGTTGTGTGGTGATGTTGATAGAGAGTCGGTTTTATCAATTTATCCAGAAATATATATAACACCTGTTCCTGGCGGTGTTGGATTGCTTACAAGAGTTTCTTTGTTGAAGAATGTAGTGGAATCATATGAGCGAAGAAATATGCCCGTCAATTAATAAACATTGCAACCAAAAAGAAAAGAAGTGCGATAAATGTATAAGCCAGGAAGAAGCATGGAAGAAAATAAACTGTTATATTGAATGCCATGATTATGGTATTTCTTATGACTTCTTTAAAAACTATTATGAGTCATATTACCTAAAGAAGTTATATTGCAACCCAATTATACTTGATATTATTGAGCATAACAAAAATGAATGTAAATTATTGTTTGAAGAATAGGAGAAATTTATGAAAAAGAAAATTATTGCGATGGTTGTTGCGATTGTAGCAACTGTATCACTTATCGGATGTGGAGCTGCGAGTTTCCAGAATGATGCAAATGTGTACGAAGAAAAAACAGGAGGAAAATCATATACAGCGAAAGTCTATGACAGTTACGGAACAAATACGTTGAATGTTTCTGGCAAGAAAGTGTCTCTTGATGTATTAAAGGAAACATCAAATATATTTTCGGATTTATTTTCAGATGAAAGTGATACTACATATGTTTCAAACGTATTGGATGTTACCATTGATGGATCACAGATTTTAATGGTTGGAGATACCGTTATTTTTGAAGAAGATGGTCTTGATATGGTCACAGATTTTGAAGTGTCTGATATTCAGTCAAATGGCGGTGGAAGTGGACTGCAGTTTTTTGATAGAAGTATCAATAAATATTCAAACTTTATCGGAAAGGCAAAAGTTGTCGTGGTAAGTTCTCAGCTTGGAGTTCCGATTGGAATTTATCAAGGAGAAGATGTATATGTAGAAGTGCCGGATGATCTACCAAAAACAACAAGACTGAGTATTGATGGAAAATCACTTTACATTCATCGGGCTAACTATCAAATTATTGATGCTGATTTGTTGAAATAGGGAGTGAAAGTATGAAGAAAGTAGTTATAGCAATTCTAGCATCTTTTATGATTTTTTCTTTAGTTGGATGTAGTGCAACAACAGCACGTGGGGATATCTCCGATGTAGGCTTGTATAAAATAGAATCTGAAAATGGACTTGTTTATGACAAAGATACAAGAATTGTTTATTACATGATCCAAAATGGGATTGGAGATTCTTTAACTGGCTTTATGTCACCATATTATTCGGAGAATGGAAGATTGTGCAAATATGAGAATGATAAGATTGTTGAGATAATCAATGATAATGAAGAAGAGTCTAATTGATGGATAAAACGATGGAGTATTAATATGGGAAAAATGCGCAATCCAAAAATAGAAAATAAATATAATCTAAAAGTTGCGGATATTAAACGGATGGAAGTGGCAGATGAATCAAAACTTTGTGAACCGCCATTCTGGAGAAACAATGTAATCAATGCTTGGTGTATTAGCCGGAGTATTGGAACAGATGCGGATAGAAGATTTTGTGCCGATAATGAAATATGGTTTGGTATTTACGATAAACCATATTATCGTCGGAGAATACATTTTCACGCAAGTTGTTGGGGAGGCATGGCTAAGTATAAGTTTAAAAACTTTTTCGACATGAAGGAAGTTGAAAATGAAAGAGATTTAGAAACTCAGGAAGAAACGTTAAAGATTCTCAATATGTTGCTTGACGAAGGTATTATAAAATTAAAGGAGAAATAATCAATGAAGAAATTTCTGAAAGGTGTTGGAGTGTTTTTATGTAGTGTGATATTTGCTATTCCGCTTGTGTTTGCTTTTGGAGTGGCAACAATATTGGCAGCACTTTTTGATGCCGAGGAAGAATATTACTTCTATTAAACAAAAATAAAGAAGGTAATGCGAATTGGATAAAATAGAATTTATAAAAACATGTAGTTCTGGTGGATATGCCACAGAAAAAATGGCAAAATCGTATGTTAAAAACAATCCAAAAGATTCTTATGATATGGAAGATATAATTTGTATTCATAGAAAAAATAGGAATTTTACAGGGAATCATACATGCGGATTGAGCTATATACCAAATGGTAGAACTACAGCATTTCAAAATGCTTAATGTGGAAAGGATTTTAAGATGAAAGAGATTAACTATATTGAGTGTGCAAATGATTTTGCAATGACTTTAAATTCTGAACTTGAAAAGATGATCGAGGGAAAATCGGATGGACTTAAAATAAAAAATATTCCTTCAGCAATCTTTTGTGACGCTGTTGATTGTGATCCAGACAATTTTAATGGATGGCAATGTGATTGGTGGTCAAATTTCACATATCATAATAAGGTGTTTAATGCATCAGGATGTGCGTGGTATGGCACAATAAATGTTGGGTTAGAATAAGGAGAGTAAAATGCGAAAAAGAACTATTGCAGCTTTAGTAGTTACTGGAATCATTATGTTTGTGTTTTGTATGTCAGCATATTTTACATATAATGGTAAGGATGATCTTACGCAAGATATGATGTGTGAAAACCCTTATACTGGCGAAGTATGCATTTCAACAAAATCAACAAACAATAATAAAGATAACACAATTTGGAATAACGAGGTTCTGATTTATAAAATTAATAAAATTCTTAATGAAAAATATCCCAAAGAGAAGAGTATTAGGGAGAATCCAGAAAGTGATTCCATAGAAGAAATTGAAGAAGAGCCGGATGAATATCATTCGGCTTAGTATTCAAAAGTGAGGTGTTATAATGAATAACTTTTTGAACATATGGAAAAACGATGATAGGTTACTGTTACCTATTATTGTAATAAACAGATATGTGCGTGAAAAATATGGAGAACCAGATTGTAATAGTTGCTATTATGTATCGCTCACAGAAGATGAACAAAATTCTATAGGTAATGGTAAATTGCATTATTGCAATTATTATAAGGAAAGATTGTTTCATGGGTCAAATCAAAGAGAACATGATAGTTTTTTATATCCTTGCAAAGCATGTAAAGAGTATGGCTTCAGAAGATTTAAAACACTATGCACTGTTACCAGATATGACAAAGTGCAAGTTAAACGACATAAAAAGAAAAGGATCAATAAAAAATGGGCAAAAAGATATGGGTATAAAGTGATAAAAACTAACTATTCTGATTGTTTAATAACGTATAGTCAAATTCATCAAGCGTATAAGGAGATGGGATAATGGCAAATTTTGAAGATATTTTCGGAGATTACTTTAATGCATATAAAAATACATCTGAATATAAAGATATGTCTATGATGGAAATAGTAGGAAGAAAAACGGAGTTTGAGAAAAACTTGGATGATATGTGGGCAATATATGCTAAAGGCGTTCCACAGCAGATTGTAAACTATAATAAAGGCGTAGATCAAATTAAACGTGCTGGATTAAAAGTATTCAGAAATTCAGCCGAAAAACATAAGATTGTAGTTCCTAAATAAATGAGGTGATAAAATTGAGTGATATCGTTAAAATCGAAGCAACCGCTGATAGATCTTGCCTGGTGTGTGGTAATCGAGAATCGGCACACTTAAATAAAATATCTATTATGCGTACTATAAGAAATGAAAACATTATTTCATTTACGATATGTGATGAATGTCTGGGAAAAGTAGCACATGATATTATAGAGCATATAAATTATGGAGCAAAAATGGAAGGGGGTTAATTATGAAAGCAGTTATATTTTCAAATCATTTTGAGCCACCAGAAGAATTTGTAAAGTTCTGTGAAGAGATAGGCTACAATTTCTATAATCCGGCAACACGCTTTGATTTGATGTTTGATAGGCGTGTGGTTAAGTTTTGTGAAGAGAGACTTACGCCGTTATGGAATGAAAAAGTATATAAAGGAAAAGCATCTTGCATTTATAGAATTGGTTTTGCTGGTGCTGGATATATTCGTGACATTGATATTAAAAGAAAGTGGATGATTGGACATAATAATGTTGATGCGCCGATTATCAAATATGTGGATGTTAAGATTAACAATTACGGGCATGTAGCTTTAATACAAGAGAATGATTAAGGAGAAAATTATGGAGAATTATACACCAAACGTAGATAAAATGTATACATATTTGACTGCTTTTTTGCGTGGTGCAGGAATGACAGAATCCATAAAAGCGTTGAGCTTTGCACGCCAGAAGCATAGTGGGCAAAATCGCAAGAATGGTATTCCGTATATTGCTCACCCGTTATCAATGGCTTGCTATGCTGCAGCTCTTGGCATTAAGGATGACAATATCATGGCAACGATTCTTTTACATGATGTGTGTGAAGATTGTGGTATTGAATTGGATGCTCTGCCATTTAACAATGTGATTAAAACTGGCGTAAAATATGTAACGGTCACAAAATTTGATACAGATAAATCGAAAATTGAAACAAAGAGAAGATATTTCAATGAGCTTCTGAATAGCCGAGAGGCAATAATCGTAAAGGCTCTGGATAGATACAATAATCTGGCAGATATGCCGTTTGCATTATCAGACGATGCTATTGGTAAAAATGCTGCTGAGACTGATGTGTTACTTTTACCAATTTTGAAGAAAGCAAAAGATAAGTGGTGTGATCTTTCCGATATTCTATTTGTATTGCGCATAAATATTCGTTCAGTGAATGACATATTAAAACTGCAATATAATAATGAGTATAAAAAGTGGTTAGATGCATATAAATAAGCAATAATAAAGTAATACCGATGTATGCGGTTGATTTGACAGCCGAAAAGTGAGGAAGTGATTCACTCACTAAAGCCCTAACAATTAAATATTTGAGGTTTTAGAACCCTATAAAATTGCATGGGTATCAAACCAGAATTGATTTCTTGATTTGTTTCTTGACGTTTTAGAACCCTATAAAATTACAAAGGAGATTTATTTAATGTCTAATTTAGTAAGAAAAATTCAATTAATTCCAGTTGGTGATAAAGAAGAGGTTAATAGAGTATATAAATATATAAGAGAAGGAATGAAAGCCCAAAATTTAGCGATGAATCAATATATGTCAGCTTTGTATATTGCGCAGATTAAAGATGCCTCAAAGGATGATAAAAAGGAATTGAACTTGTTGTATAGTAGAATTTCTACATCAAATAAAGGATCTGCATATAAAGAAGATATTCAATTTGCAACAGGTCTTGCCACAACAGCTCTTATTAGTCAAAAAATAAAGAAAGATTTTGAAAAATCTAAAAAGGACGGATTGATGCATGGAAAGGTTTCACTCCCAACATATAAAGAAGATAATCCTTTGATGGTAGATGTAAGATTTGTTGCATTAAGAGGTACGAAACAAACGGATGCCGGATTATATCATGAATACGAAACACATATGGATTTTCTTGATAATTTATATTCAAGTAATTTAAAGGTATACATTAAATTTGCAAATAATATTACTTTTCAAGTGGTTTTTGGAAACCCACATAAATCTGCAGCCCTTAGAAACGAGTTTAAAATGATTTTTGAAGAGTATTATAAAGTATGCCAAAGTTCAATTCAAATTGATGATAAGAAAATTATGCTCAATATGACAATTGATATACCAGATAAGGAAATTGAACTTGATGAAAATATATGTGTTGGGGTTGATTTGGGGTTAGAAATTCCGGCTATGTGTTCACTTAATGTAAATAATTATATAAAAAACGAATTGGAAACAAAGATGATTTTTTGAGAATAAGAACAAAGATTCAGGCACAAAGAAAACGCTTACAATCTAATTTAAAATCAACAAATGGAGGGCATGGCAGAAAGAAAAAATTACATGCGCTTGATCGTTTTAAAGATTATGAATCTCATTGGGTACAGAATTATAATCATTTTGTGAGTAAATATGTTGTAGAGTTTGCAGTTAAAAATAAGGCGAAATACATTAATTTAGAAGATTTGAGTGGTTTCGAGAAAAATGAAAAGAATAAATTCATTCTGCGGAATTGGAGTTATTATCAGTTGCAGCAGTATATTGCATATAAAGCAAAAACATATGGAATTGAAGTAAGAAAAGTGAATCCATGTTTTACTAGCCAAGTTTGTAGCTGTTGTGGTCATTGGGAAGAAGGGCAGAGAATAGATCAATCACATTTCGTATGTAAATCATGTGGTGCTGAGATGAACGCAGATTTCAATGCTTCAAGAAATATATCTAAGAGCACCTTATTTACTAAAAAAGGAGAAAAGATCAAAGATATGATTATTAGTGCAAAGGAATATTATAATATTCCTCTTTCTGAAGAGGATATAAAATACAAAGAAGAAAAACGGAAAAGAAAAACAAAAAAGATTAAAGAATAATCTATTAATAGAAAACCATTAACATAACAAGTTTAGGATTTGTAATGAATTTTAAGTTTAATGGTTAGTACGGTAGATTTTGATGCCGAAAGTTGAGGATAATAGTCACTCAATAAAACCTATGTAATTTTTGAATTTGAGGTTTTGGAACTATATTAAATTACATAGGTACAAAACGTGCCCAGGCTGTACAAATGGCGCAAGATGTTTTGGAACTATATTAAATTACAAAGGAGATTAAAAATGACAGAACAGCAGTATAAAGAATATAAAGAAATAAAAGAAGAGATAGGACAGATAAAAGAGTTTCTGAATTGGTGCGGAGATAGATATAGAAACAATTCCATAGGTAGACATAGATTTTCAATCAAGACATTTAAGGATAAGTTTTCACTTAAAAGATTATGGCATTGTGCGACAGAAAATGAAAATACTTTTGATATTCCGCTAGAATTACAGAAAAGAATTGTAAAAGTAGTAGAAGATTATGTTGAGGAAAAAGAAATTGAGTTATCAAAAATCTAATTATTGAAGGAGAATAACAAAAAATGAATAAACAGGATTTAGTAAGAACAGAAATGATTAAAGCCATGAAGGAGAAGGATAAGCCGAAGAAGGAAACATTTTCTCTTTTGTTGGCAGCTTTGAAGAATGCGGAAATTGACAAAATGGGAATTTTATCTGAATCTGAAGAGGATGCAGTAGTTCAGAAAGAGATTAAACAGACCAAAGAAACCCTGGAACTTGCACCGGCAGATAGAACAGACATTATCAAGGAATGTGAATATCGTATTGAAGTATTAAGTCAGTTCGCCCCGAAGATGATGACTGAGGCAGAAATTGAAATTGCCATTGATGGTGTACTGAGTGGATTGATGATTGAGAATCCGACCAAAAAAGAAAAAGGAAAGATTATGAAAGTTCTCATGCTACTTGTCAAAGGTAAAGCTGATGGAAAACTTGTAAATGCAATTCTGGAAAAGAAACTAGCATAAATTGGAGGATTTGCACATGGAAATAAAGGGTTTAATATTTCATAGAACTTGTAGTGTTTGCCCTGAACAGTACGATGTATTAGATAGTTCTGGAAAAACAGTTGGATATGTTCGCTTACGGTGGGGTGGTTTGACATGTGAATACCCGGATGTGTGGGGAAAAATTATATATTCAGTAAGTATTGGTGATGGACTTACAGGTACATTTGAAAATGATGAACAGAGGGTGTTTCATCTTGAAGCTATTGCGGATAAGATTCTTGAAATGCTACGAGAAAATGAGGAAGAATGATGTCAAGAAGAATAAAAATTATTCAGGACTATTATGAAGGTGCAAAACTGTATAAAAAACGATCAGTTGAATTTCAGCCAGGGCTTACAGTGCTTGTCGGTTGTAATGGTGCTGGTAAAACAACATTATTGAAACAAATCAAAAACGGATTAAAAGAGGAAAATATTCCGTTTCTTGATTTTGATAATCTACATAATGGTGGAGCAAATTCAAGGTCGAAAGCAGCATTTTATGGAGATCTTACTTTTGTGGCGCAGAGTATGTGTTCAAGCGAGGGTGAAAATATTGCATTAAACATGCAGCAATTCGCTGGAAATATAGGAAGATTTCTGAAAGACAACATTGATAAAGATGAAGTCTGGATTTTACTCGATGCGATTGATAGTGGATTAAGTATTGATGCAGTGGAAGATTTAAAGGAAGGATTGTTCAAAACAATCTTTTCACATTATTCGGACAAAAAAATATATATCATCTGTTCTGCAAACGAATATGAACTCGCAAGGGGTGAGATGTGTTTTGATGTTGTGAACTGTAAGTATGTGCCTATTAAGAGTTATGAAAAATTCAGAAGTGTAATATTGAAGTCAAGAAAAATCAAAGATGAAAGATATTAAGCAATAATAAAAAGTGGGGTATATTATGAAGAAAGTAGTTAAAATTTTCTCTGTTAAATCTGGAAAACATGTGAATACTTTTATGTTATGCGGAAGTGGTTCGGGTCATTTTGATAGTCATATTACATATCAGTGGGTTTCATATCCGTTTGGTACTATTTATCCAGAGGTTTTTCCCAATGCAGATGAAGCTATTGATTTTCTTAAAAATAATAAGAATATCCGCTATGAAGAAATGAAGAGTTGTAAGTTAATTTTAAATTGACTGTTATTGAAACAAAAATAAGGGGGTAAGGATATGAGTGTAATACAGAGTTGTTATGTAATTGTCGGGATAGATTTAACTGGATTCCAAACAGACAAATATAATGAATGGAAATGGACTGACGAAGGAGAAAAAATTACCTGTTATCAGTCAAATGGTAAAATTCAGCTATTCGATGATCCTATGAACGGGGAATTTTTATATCTTGGTTATATATTTGCTGCTGGCGATCAGTATGAGTTTGAAACCGTTAAAGTAAATTTGGAAGAAATTGAAAAACAACGACCATATGTGATGGAAGAATTAAAACAGCTTGTAAGTATGGGAGTTATTTCTGAAGATATATATGAATCAGATTCTATCAAATACGAATTAATTGTTTTTGATGAATATAGATAAAAGGAGAAACGAGAATGAGAATATTTAATTTACCGAGAGAAGTAGGGAAGAAATGAGAATATTAGAATTTGAAAATTTTATGAAATATGACAAAGTACAGAATGCCGATGATTTAAGAATGCATTTGCCATGTATTGATATCTCAAATATGGCATCAATATTACTTATCGCACCATATATGGGGAAACCATGCCTTGTTAAGACAAGATATAGCAAAGAAGAAACTGAAAAGAAAATATTAAATGAAAACTTTAAAGTCATTTCGTTGAGTAGCTTTATTGGTTGTGATAATTGTCTGGATAGAATGAAGAGAATTCGAGAATTATTTCATCCAGGCGATCTCGTATTGTATGATATGCCAGAATGGGGATTTGACGAAAATAATCAATTGGTCAGAAGAAAGAGGAGATTTTAGATAATGATTTATATTACAGGAGATATTCACGGCAGTCCTGAAAGATTGGGCACACATTCTTTTTATGAACAAAGAGGAATGACAAAAGACGATGTTGTAATTATTTGTGGGGATTTTGGGTTAGTATGGAGTTATAAAGGTGAAAGCCCAGAAGAAAAATATTGGTTAAAATGGTTAGAAGATAAACCATTTACGACTGTATTTGTGGATGGAAACCATGAGAATTTCAAAAGGCTATATTCTTACCCGGTTAAAGAGTGGCATGGTGGAAAGGTTCATGAAATTCGCCCATCTGTATTGCATTTAATGCGTGGCGAAATTTATGATATTGAAGGATTGAAATTTTTTGCTTTTGGTGGAGCAAGCAGTCATGATATCCGAGATGGAATCATTGATCCCGATAAAGAAGATGATTGGCGAGAAACAGCTTCGGAATGGTACAAAAAAGGTAAGATGTACCGTATTAAAAATATTTCTTGGTGGGAAGAAGAGCTGCCAACACAAGAAGAAATGCAAAACGGTATTGAAAATCTTAAACGTATAGGTAATGAGGTGGACTATATTATCACACATTCTCCATCGGCAAGTACCATAGCATTACTTGGGCGTGGGTTATATGAGCAAGATATTTTGACAAAATACCTGGAAGATATTCGTGCCACCACAAAGTACAAAAAACATATCTGTGGTCATATGCATGTAGACAAAGCACTCAATACACAAGATATAATTTTGTATGAACAAATCCTCAGATTATCTTGACAAATTGTGGATATATGGTATTATATAAACGTGCAAAAATAAAGTAAAAAAGTATTGACACTAAAAAACATATATGATATAGTATAGGAGAAGCGAAGGGTGATTTTATTAATATTCCCCAAAAAATATAGAGAACATTACTTGATATTTGATAGTACGGGCGTAAAAACCTGTACTATAAATATAAATTAAACAAACAAAAATAAAGGAGGTAAGTGTGAAAAACAAATTAACAACTAT
>NFZD01016548.1_pt1 | contig 25576 bp, 24 predicted proteins | sample 1095381 | NCBI WGS metagenome assembly NFZD01 (sample SAMN03609891, study PRJNA323583) | gut metagenome | isolation source: feces | host: Rattus norvegicus | place: Denmark: Riget | collected 2013 | reverse complement strand
TATGTGGCATTTTTTTTGTTTGTTAATTTCTCACATAGTTAAAAATAAAGTATATTTGCATTGTTATTAACAAATAAATATTTTAATATGTTAACTGAAGAAAAAATAAATTTGAATTATCTTAATTGGATAAAAAGATTAGAAAAATATAATTGCTATTCACAACAGTTGATAGATAATTTTGGTAATAAAATAAAAAACGCACCATTTTCTATGAATGGTTCTTCTGGAGGAGCATATCAAGGAGGTATGCTTGATGTAGTATTAAACAACTTATGCGTATTAGCATATAATATTAATGAAAACGCATACGTTAAACATTTAGGATTAAAGGTTAATATTGATATGTTGATGCGTGTTTTATTATTGCAACATATTTCAAAAGCCGAAATGTTTATACCACAGACTTCTCAATGGAAGTTAAAAAATGATTTTTTGTATGAATTTAATCCAGAAATGACTACTAAATTAAAATGTGGCGAAAAGTCTGCATTTATTTGTATGTCAAATGGAATTAGTCTTAGTGAAGAGGAATATGAAGCAATGTGCGTAATTGATAAAGCTGATGAAAAAGGAGATTATTTTTATAATCCTTTATCATCTGATAAAACAGAAAAACAATATAAACATGAAAAAATAGAAATATTAAAATGTTGCACCTCGTCAACAGTTGATCTTCTGATACCTATATATAAAAATATAAAAGAAGATTTTGAAAAAACATCAATATTTAATTTTGCAGATTTATTTATACAATATGTAGAATTTGCAAAAAGTTTGAGAAAATTATATTTTGTTGATATAAATAGATACTATATGAGTGCAAAAGCAAAAATAGATAATTCTAAAAACCAATATATAGTTATAGTGTATGGAGAGAATGTAACAATAACATGTACTGTGAAAATAATAACCGAACAATCAACAATTGATGTATTTTCTTTGCCGGATAATATCAATTTCTCCTTTCAAAATAATAAATGCAATAAACAAACTTTTACTAAATATATCAATATTATTATAAAAAGAGATTTTGATAAAGATGGAAATGAAGATAGTTTTTCTTTTGAAAATAATAGACCTATCCCTATAGAAAATGGTGTCGAATTCTTATTATTTAGAAAAATATCAAGTATAATAAAAAATTCAATTTTTAACTCTATACTTAATATTTTGGACGAAGTTATAACTCCAAATGAATTTAAAGATGAAAATTTAAATGCAAGGAGAATATTAAACAATGAAACAGTGGACCTATGGAGACGTAGACCAAAACAAAATTAGAGGATCATTAATTGAGATTCATTTAGCGGATTTACATTTCGGCGCATTTGATCCTAAAAAACAATACGATATACTTATGGACCAAGTCTATACTAAAATAGAAATGCTTCCAAAAGTTGATATCATATCTATTGATGGGGATTTATTTGATCACAAAGTAATGAGTAATTCAGATACTGTATTATATGCTACAAAATTTGTAGACCAATTAGTACATCTATCTAGACAAAAAAATACTACGCTTGTTATTTTGGCTGGAACTTATTCTCATGATTTCGATCAATTAAAACTATTTTATCATTATATGGATCATGATGCTTCTTATAATACAGACATTCGGATAATCACAAATATACAATTCGAGTATATCAAAGGTGCTAGAATCTTAATGGTTCCAGAACTTAATGGGGTTGATGAATCTGTATATCAGAAATTCTTTTTCAATTCAGGATGGTATGATGAAGCATTTGTGCATGGTACATTTGAAGGGTCTGTATATGGTAATTTAACTAGCGGAAATAGCCGATTATTAACACCTCATGATTTTATGTATTGCAAAGGGGTTGCTATATCAGGACATGTACATAAATCTGGTTGTTTTTCAGGTTTCTACTATTACTGTGGTTGCCCATACAGATGGAAATTCGGAGAAGAAGAAGCTAAAGGATTTTTGATATTGCTACATGATTTGGATACTCAGGTGCATTATGTAAGTTTCCAGGAAGTAACTTCATTTAGATATGATACTATATTTTTAGATGAATTAGTATCAGAAGATCCTAAAATAATATGTGACTATATTAATTCTAGGAAACAAAATGAAGGAATAGACTTTATAAAAGTAAAGTTTAGAGTTCCAGTTGCAAATTATAATAAAACTGTAATAAATAACTACTACAGAAATGATAAATCTACCTATGTAGAATTTTTGCAAACTGAAGAAATAGAGAAAGCTAAAGAAGAAGCATTTGCATCTACAGAATATAACTACTTGGTTGATAATTCTATCAGTGACTTAGAAAGATTTGTTAGATATGTAAATGATAAAGAAGGATCTCAATTCATATCAGTTGAACAACTTACTGAGTTACTGGGCGAAAATATTTAGAAAATACTAAATAATAAACACCTAGTTAATGATAATACTCGAAAATACAACGAAAAAGGAAGTACCTACCACTATGGTGTTCAACGAAAATAATATTGCAAAACGAAGAACTTCGGTTCAAAAAGAAGCGAAGATTAATATAGATTTGCCAACTCTAAATATTTTAACCAGGTATATTCTTCAAAATCCAAGATTATTAAGAATGGAGCATCTTGTAAATGTACGAAGATTATTAAATCTTTTAGATTATTCGATGTATGAAAATGACCCAGAAAAAATGAAGAGAATTAATTTTTTAAGAAAAGCTGTAGAAGCTAGACTTGATTTTGGTTTAACTGATATGGAACTTATCTTAAATCATATCAATGGTGGTATTGATTTTAAAGTTGATTTTCTTGATTATAATAATCTTGTATTAGATAAGAATAATATCCAATATTGTCACAGAATAGTTGAAGAGTTATTGAAGTATTCATTCTTCTATAATGAAGCTAACAATATTCAGGAATTATTAACAGAATTTAAATCTGCTGATATTTCAAAGAAAACAAGTATTATTCTAAAAATAGAACCAATGCTTGATAGAATTAAAAATGAATTTAGAAAAGCTCATGTAGAAGATAACTTAAATGACGTTACATTTTCTCTTGAAGATGGAACATTTGAAACAGCTGTAACAGATACATATAATATGGTAACAAATCCATCTCGTAGATTATTCACAGGAATGCAAGGACTTAACGAAATGATTGGTGGTGGATTTGAATCAGGTCGTGTATATATGTTTTTAGGTGTAGCTGGAGTTGGTAAATCTTTAACATTGTTGAACTTGATTAATCAAATCAAGAGATATAATGTAAATATTAAGCCAAAAGACCCAACAAAAACTCCATGTATTGTTTTGCTTACTATGGAAAATACAGTTGTAGAAACTATAACTCGTATGTTTGACATGGTTGTAGACAATTCTCATGGAATGGCAAATTATGAATTAAATGAAGTCATTTATAAAATGAGAGAAGAGGGTGGAATGAAAATTACAACATCTTCACCTCTCGATATTGTAATTAGATATAAACCAAATAGAAGTATTAGTACAGATTATTTATATACTTTATATGATAATCTTATTGATATGGGTAAAGAACCAGTTTGTTTTATTCAGGACCATATTAAGCGAATAAGATCTATTGATGGAAACCAAGATCTTCGTTTGGAATTGGGAGATATTGTAAATGAATTCAAAGTATTTGCTGCTGATAAAGATATACCTTTAATTACAGTTTCTCATCTTAATAGAGAAGCAACTCGTATACTAGAAGAGGCTGCTAGAAAAGGAAGTCAAGATAGTGGTAAACTTATTGGAAAATCTAATACAGGTGAATCTTTATTGATGATTGATAACTTGGATTGTGGTATTACAATTGCAAGAGATTATGATAGAGATGGTTTAATGTATATGACTTTCCATAGAATAAAGATGAGAGATAAAGGTTCTACAAGAGAATACATAGCTCAACCTTTCTATCCAGATAATGGAATTAGATTAATTGAAGATTATGGCGGAGTACCTCAATTTAAAGAGAGTATTCATAATATTCCAGGAATTATGCAAAATTCTAATACTCATATTAAGATTGATGGAACATCAAGTTTAAGCAATGTTATTGATCTTGATGAGAGTAATGACAATGCATTTACTAAGAGTAGTTATAATCTCAATTCTATTGCAACAACATCTCAAGAATACATGAATAAAATGGAAGCATTTGATGATGAACTTTCTAATTATATTATTGAAAATGATATGGCTAGAAAAGAAGCAGAAGCTATACAAGTTGCAATGTATAATAATCTCCCATCTCAGAATCCACCAATTAAACCTATATTTTTCCAAACAATTGCACCAGTATGTCCAGTTACATTTGATAGTAGTTTAATGAGATAAAACTAAGAGCTAGGTATTTCTACCTAGCTCTTAAACTCTCTTTAAAACAATATTCCACAATCGGCTCTGTTTTGTTCAAGATATCCAGATTCTTTAGAATAAACAGCATTTAAAAACTTTGACAAAGTGTTTGGTTTAGGTAAATATAATGTTGTTTTATTAAATTCTTTAGGATCATACATATCATTTAAGATTAATATTATAAAATCTAATTGTACAGAACCGTATAAATCATATGCTAAAAGATCAGGATTATATCTATATTTTTTCAATTCTCCTGCTGATAATTCTATCTTCATACATCCAGATTTTAATATATCTATATATGTTTCTACAATATTACTATCTAGATGTTCAACTCCATCTATCATTTCTAATATTGAGAAATTATAATATGTCATATCATCTGATAATTTCATAGATATAAAATCATCTAATGTATAAGTTAATGCTGGTGAAGCGATAAGCATAATATAATCTCCTTTCTATAAGAGTTTCAATTATAAAAATGTTTTTGAATATATATTATAGATATGATAAAGATAAAGTGTATAATTCTACACCAAATGATACTACTTAGTAATGGAGGTATAAGGTAAAATGAATTACAATGAACAGTATTATTTTCCTTACAAAGACTTATGTGAAAAAGGATACCAGACTATTTACACTAAAGATTTAAATGCTGGAAATATTGATCAGCATTTCTATTCTATTATTAATATTCTTAAAGATGGAATAGAGACAGAAGAAGTAAAAAGAATGCAAATTCATGTAGAATTTGATAATGATTCATTCTTAGAATTCTCTATTTTTGATTATTGTATCAATCTCATGTTCTGGGGATTATGTACAGCAGTTAACCATCCTATTTGGGATGTCCATACAGTATTCTTTGAGGATATTACCAAAAGATCTATCAAAGAATATATCGACAATATATTTGTTGATAAGTATAGAAAACAAATTCCTTTTATGCTGCTTAATCAGACAATTGATAACGTAATTGGAAAGTTTAGAGATTTAAGGCCTTTCCAGATGTATCTCGCTAACACTCTTAACCTTGAAGATTTCTTGGATCTTATGAAAGAATATCCAGAATTTAATGACACTGTGCATTTTTCTGTAGATGGAATTTCAATTGAAGATGTAAAAGAAAGAGGTATGGAAGCGGCTAATCGTCAGATTGCTTATATTAAAAATTCCGAGCATTGTTTAAGAGATTCATTTAGAACAGGAGAAGCAATATCTCCAAAGCAGTACAAAGAGGTTGGAGTTAATATTGGATCTAAGCCTGACGGGCAAGGATCTGTATTCCCAAAACCAATTACACATTCATTTATGAATGGTGGGCTTCAATCTCCAGAGGAGTTAGCAATTGAATCTTCTGTTGGTAGAGTTGCTCAGATTTTACAGAAAACAAACGTTGGTGAGTCTGGTGCGTTTGCTCGTGCTCTTGAAATTAATAATCAGGATACTATGCTTAACCCAGATCCTAATTACGTTTGTGATACTAAGAATTTTGAAGAAATAGTATTAGAAAACGATACTATGGTAAATATGTTCGATATGAGATATTATCGTGAATCTCCAAATGGAGTTGATAAATTATTATCAGCTAAGAATTGCGATAGAAAATATCTTATCGGGCGTAAGTTATATTTCAGGTCTCCAATGACTTGTGCTTCTGCTGCTAGAGGACATGGTGTTTGCTACAAATGCTATGGTGATTTAGCATTTGTAAATAGAGATATCAATATTGGTCAGATTGCTGCAGAGGGATTATCATCTATATATACACAGATTCTTTTGTCCGCAAAACATCTTCTTGAATCTCTTGTTGTAAAAATGGAATGGTCTGAAGGATTCTATGACCTTATGCAGATCACTTTCAACTCTATCGCTTTAAGAGAGGATAAAATTTATAGAGGATATAAACTTATTATTGATGAAGATATACAGGTAGAAGAAGAACTTGATGATGTAGATTATAATAACTATGTAACAAGCTTCTCTATTAAGAAACCTAATGGAGAAATTGTAAAAATTTCTACTTCTAATGCTGATAATCTTTATTTTGATAATGATTTCTATGCTTATCTCATGGCTAATTGTCCTGATACAACTAGAGGCGCCGAAGAAATATATCATGCAGAGCTTGACATGGTTCCTCTTATGGATTTCCCATCATTATTTATTATTGAGATTAAAAATAATGAGTTGTCTGCAACAATGAGCAAAATCGAAAAACTGATCAATAATAAAACTGTTATTTCTCAGTTTGATAGAAATGCTATTCTTAGAGAATTTATTACTACTAATATTCAGGGAAATATTAAGTTAAATTCAGTTCACTTTGAGATTCTTCTCATGAATCAGATGAGAGCTTATGATGATGAGCTTGAAAAACCAGATTGGACAATTCCTGGAGCTGGTTATCAGATTCTTACATTGGATAGATCATTACAGAATAATCAATCTATTTGCGTAAGATTACAGAGTAATAAAGTTAGCAAAACCCTTAACAATCCTCAAAACAGAAAGTTATGTAGGCCTGCTATGTCAGATATTTATTTCATGGAACAGCCTCAGGTTGTACTTGATCCAGAATATATTTCTGATGAAAATAAACCTGAGTCAGATATTTTAGCTCCAGAAGTTGAAGAGCCGTTTACATTTGCAAATCCTAAACTTCATTGTGGAGTTAGAAGAAAGAAGTAATTTAATTATAATTATGATAGGTGGTATGAAAAATACCACCTATTATTTTTTAGGAGGAATTCAAAGATGTATGATGATAATAGAATTAAAGTTACAAATACATCTATTATTATAGATAATTATGATTTTCATGAATCTGAGAAACTAGAGCATCCCTTTGAAGTATTTGATCCTATAATTCATAAAGTACAATATGTAGGTATATATTATGATGAAAAGAATAGAAGATTATATCTTCCAGGTGGATTAGATTTATGGTGGGTTAGGAAAGCTATAGATGAAAAATATTATACAAGAATTGATCCTTATCCATATAAAAAGATAGATAATATAAGAATGAAATATAAACCAAGAGATAGAGAGCAGTTAGAAACTCTTAAGTTTACAGCTGGATTAGAGGAATATGATGGAAATCAATATGCTCCTCAGTTATCTATTAATCTTTCTACTGGTAAAGGTAAGACTTATTGCTCTATTGCAACTATAGCTTTTTATCAGATTAAATCTATCATTATTACAGGTTCCAATAGTTTACTTAACCAGTGGCATCAGAATATAAAAGAATATACAAATCTTCATGACAATGATATATTTAGAATAAGTGGATCTGATATTTGTAATATGATTCTTAATGGATCTTCAAATAAAGCAGATAGTGCTAATATATATCTTTGCAGCCATGGAACTTTAAGATCTTTTGGTGAAAGATATGGTTGGGATAAAGTAGGAGAATTATTTAAGAAGCTAGGTATAGGGATGAAATTTTATGATGAGTGTCATACTAATTATGATAATATGCTCATGATAGATTTCTTTACGAATATCTTTAAAACTTTTTATGTAACTGCTACTCCAGGAAGATCTAATTGGAGAGAAAATCATATTTTTCAAATATCATTGAAAAATGTACCGAATATTGATTTATTTGATGAGAATAAAGATCCACATACTTCGTATGTGGCTATTAAATGGAATTCAAATCCATCTGCTATGGATATTTCTAAATGTAGAAGCTTGAAATATGGGCTCGATAGAAATAAATATATGGAATATCTCACAAAAAAGCCAGAATTTTATGACTTATTAAGAGTTATAATGGATTTAGTTGTAAAATGTAAAGGTAGAGCATTATTATATATAGGAACAAATGATGGAATTCTCAGAGTGTATTATTGGATTTGTCAAAATTATCCAGAATTTATTGGAGATATAGGAATCTTTACATCTCTAGTATCAAAAGAAGATAAAATGTCTGAGAAAAAGAAAAGACTATTATTATCGACCACAAAGTCTGCTGGTTTAGGAGAACATATTGAAGGGTTGAAAATGACTGTTGTATTAGCAGAGCCATTTAAATCTGATATATTATTTAGACAGACATTAGGAAGAACAAGAGATCCAGATACATTATATATTGAAACTGTAGATTTAGGTTTTAAATACACTAGAAAGTATTATTATGCCAAACTTGATAGTGCAAATAAATATGCAAAGGATGTATCTGATACAACTATAGATAAATATGAATTAAAACGTAGATCGGAAAATATTGAAAAATCAAGAGAGCATTGGCAAATGTGCCCAATTGAATTACATGATGAGCGTTTTGATTTCGAATCTATAGTTCCATCATTTATATATAATGATGATAAACCTAAGCCTGGAGTCCCATTTTGTCCAGTAAGATTTATAAATAATGGAGATAAAGATCCTGGTACTTTTAAACAATATTAGATATGAAAAATACTCTATTTTCAATTATATATTATAATATTGAATAGAATGTAAGATATTCTATTAAGATACAGTCAAAGACATATATACAATTGAAAAGGAGGAACGAATATGTCTATTATTTTGAACTCGTTGATTGATCTTGCAACTGGAACTATTCCTACATGGAATATGCTTATCTCTGAGTCAAGAAAAGCAATTGACAAAATTGAAAAACAAATGGAGATAGAGCTTAAATCTGCTGAAGAATCAGATGATTATGGTGAAATCTCCCAGGATCTTTATCTTGATATTTCTATCACTGCTGATGGAGATAAAAAGGTAAAAGAGGAGCTTATGGCTAAAGCTCTTGTAACTGAAAGATGGATCAAGTATGCTTTCTATTATCTTACAGAAGAAAATGCTTCTCTTCTTGTTGGAGATAAAGAAACTCAGGAACTTGTAAATGGTATTTGCAATATTGTATTTCCTGAAGCTGGATTAATTTATCCTAAAGCTAAAATTGGCAATCTTAAGAAATACAATGCTGAAGATCTCTTACCTGGATATGATGGAAACTTTGTACTTAGTATTGATGATATTCAGGAGAGATTTACAATTGATCTTAGAGAGAAAGCAAAGAAAAAATTCAATGTTGTTGATGAGAAATTGATAGAAGATAAATCTGCAGACATCAACATTGTTGAGCCAGAGGAAACAGAAAATAAAAATATAACTGAACAACAGCAAGTTGGAAGATATGATAAAGATGGATACTTTCATCCGGTATTTTTAAAAGATCCATCTGAAATCATAAAAGAGAATGAAACTAAATCTGTTTTAAAGAAACCAGATTTTATGCCTGATGATTTGTATAATAAATTTGAAACAGCTTTTGCTCCTATAGCTACAAATATTAAGTATTACTATACTATTAATACACACGGAAATTGGTGTATTAACATTGTAGATGGCACTAATGCTTATTATTATATCATCGATGATGGAACTATTATGAGTGGAGATTATGTATATATTCTTGGTAATATTAATGTGGGAGATCATCTTGATACATTGTTTGTAAATGTGAATAATCTTCCGAAAATTGCAAGTAATATTATTCATAATCCGTTCTATATTATGTCTACCGAAGAGGCTAATGCTGCTGCAAATATTTTGTTTAAGAATAGTAGAATTTATAGAAATATAGATTTTACAAATACTAAATTTTTAGATCAGTCTAGTTTTGGTATTGAAAATAGTCTCTCTGCATGTATTAGTTTGATTGATCCTAATACAAGATTAAGATTTGAGAGCTATCTTGACAAAAATCATTATACTCTTGTATCAGATAGCAACTGTAAATCTCCTCTGTATTATACAGGAGCAACTGCAACTAATATAGTTCCTGGATTAAAGCTTGTTGTTGATAATAATACAATAACTAAACTCGAAGGAGGCAATGGTACTAAGTACCAGTTTTAGGTATGGCAATAGACTTTACTGAGTATGATAGAATAACAGATACTCTAATGTATCTTACAGATATGATAAGTCTTGGATTTACTGTTGGATTTTCTAGAAAATCAAAGACTGGTGACCGTATATTTTATCATTATGAAACTCAGTATGGGTCTGATAAATATGGTTCGTCTTTACGATCTATTAAAAGGCAGTTATCTTATGCTTTTACAATAGATTGTAAAGACGACTTTATGGGTGGAATGATGTTCAAACCACAGGATATTGAACTACTAATTAGAATTATAGATCAAAAAGTATTTCCTTGGTTCTTTGGTAATGAGAAACAAATAGCTTTTAAAACTAAAGAAGGAAAATATATTTTGAAAGAATTTGAGCCAGTTAGCTATGTTCAACAAAATGGAAGATGGATATCATTCCAACCAGCAGTTTATACAGATCCGGTAACTGAGTTAGAAAGTATGGGAATAAGAACAGAATTATATTCCCAGTATTCATGGATATTACCTATGGATAAATTTATGGGATTTTATAATATAATTGCAAGAAGTGATATGTATGGAATTGCATGTACTTTATGCAATTATGTAAAAATGCAACCTTACGGTGTAAATGTGTATTCAAACAAAGGATTAGGAGCATCACCTTATGGAAACAATAATACAGTAGATGATGCTTGGAAAGATACTACAGGAAGATTTGCTAAAAATTCATTCTTGGCAGATTCTGGTTCAAAACAAAAAGGAGAATAATAATGAAGTACTATGTATTTGGCTTACCAAATAAGAAAAATAACATGGAGATTGAGTTAAAATTTAAAGCTTCTGATAGATTAAATTTAGATGAAAATAATTACGAGGCTGCAGTACAGGAGTTTTACAGAGTTGATCTTGCAAAATACTGTTATGCATTTTTGGTTGTTGATTTTGAAATGGTTGGTGATATATCATTGTTTGGATACAGATCTGATTATGACACTACAGATAACATTGTTCCGTTCATTGTTTTAGGTGAAAGATCAAATATGGTAGTATCATTCAGCAATAATGATGCTATTATGAATTGTGATAATATTTCTGTTATAACAAGCGGATTTAAACAGGAATTTAATGATAATCGGGAAGCTTTTGAAAAATTCTTACATTTTAAAAGAACTGGAATTAAAGCTGAAATGAATTGTAGAATTCCAGAAAATGGTGAGCAGAAAATTTGTCATATTATATCAACAGATGATATGAGATTTAAAAAACCGAAGCCAATTAAACGATTTAAAATTCATTGTAAAACTGTAATGTCAATGGCTGAAGATTATGATTAAATAAGGATAGAGCTTTAAAGCTCTATCCTCTATTATTTTTATTTGCAGCTGTAAGTGGAGTCATATAATTAATATCTATTAAATTAGAATGAATATGTGCTCCTATAAGATAGGAGTTTAACAAATTCTTTGCAATAGAATCATTCTTTGCTAAGAAGATATCTTTATCTTCAACATATCCTTTGGATAATATAGCAGCAGACATTTGAGATTTAGCATCCATAGCATCAGCTCTTGATCTTGCAAATTCATCCATTGTATAATCAAGTCCCATTGTAGCTAAAGATTCAAATTCTCTATCTGTTTCTTTACCACCTTTATCATGACCACCAAGTAATCCTGTTTTAGTATTACGGTCATCATTATGGATAGAAGTATGGTTTTTCTTTGTAAGCATTTGTTTCATTCGTTTAAGATGAATATATAAAACCATACATTCTGCAGTTTCAATAGGTTCACCTTTAGAATTGATATAAACATATGGAAGTTTTACTTTTTCCATAAGAGGTTTATTTAATACTTTAAAAGCATCTATAATATCATACATCTTTGGTTCAACGTTAAATGCTTTTGTATGAAATCTAAATGGTAATCTTCTTTTGCAAAATTCTTCAAAATCTTTATCAGACATATTAGCAAACAGTTGCTTATAGTAATCTGAATTTGTATGAGTTTTATCTACAGTATCAAATATCTTATATATAAGCTCTTCAGCTTGTTCTCGTTGCTTATTCATATGATACCTCCTAGCTCTCTAAGTCTACAGTTAGCAATCCAATAATACAGGTTTTTTCAATGGTAAATTCTCCGCCAAGAAATCCAGCTATAAATACTGTTCCTTTTGGAATTGTAAATGGTGTTTTTCCAAATGTTAAAGCTTGAGGATTTCCATTTTCTGCCTTTACATTCATATTTGTTTTCTCAATTGTAAGAGTAGAAACGGTACCTATCATAAACTGTATTAAGATATAACCTGGTATATTTAGAAGAACATAATTGGAAGTTTTTCTACTTCCATTAGTATTCATTTTTGGCGCTGAGGTATCTGCTGTTGGGGTCATTACCGGAAGATAGAACTTACCTTGTACATTTTCAATAGAAGAAAAAGTTACATCTTCAGCAAGAACAGCTCGCTCTAAACTTGATTGAAAATCTTGTTCATAGTAGGACCCCATATTATATTTATTGGCCATTTTTACACCTCACTTAACTCGTAATTAATTAAATGTTTTCGAGATAAGAATAAATTAAAAGGAGATTTAAGCATGTTTTATGCACCTAATGGCTCAATGGTATATGAAACCATTGAGGAGTTATATTCTGAATTATTCATGGAAATTGGCATTGCTGTTAAAGGTAATTACCTTTATATGCAAGGCGGAGATTTTTTAAAATGCGGAGATAGATTTATTAAAGTATCTTTAGATGGATCTCCTGTTTATCCTGGAAGAAATGATATTATTTTTGATCCATCTACAAATTATGCTCTTATTCAATTTCTTTTTGGATTCTATCTTGATTTGTGTCAAGATAGTGATGATGGAGATATTCTTCAAGGATATATTGCAAATTATATAGATGATGATGAAGCTAGAGAAAAACAGAGAGTTGTAGTAAAAACTATGGGTAGAGGAGAAATTTCGTCAGACTATTATTATTGCATTTATCTTGCATATATTGATTGTATTTTCAGAATTGCAGGATATAATGTAGATCTTCATAATTTCGATGTAAAACCAGAGATTATTATTGGAGTTAGAAAGAAGAAATAAAATGCAAAGATCTAATATCATATTAAATGAACAACAAGAACAGATAAAAAATCAGGCAATAGATTGGTTTAGAAATCAATCATCTCAATTGTTTGAAATATCTGGTCTTGCGGGAACTGGTAAATCTATATTAATAGCCAGTATTTTAAATGAATTAGGTTTAAATTCAAACGAAGTTGCTGCTATGAGCTATACGGGGCAAGCTGCTATCGTAATGAGAATGAAAGGATTTAGTAATGCTAAATCTATACATTCCACGTTATACGAATTAGTAGATGTCCCGTTTGACTCAGATACATTAGCAGCAAAATTTGGTGCTGCCGGAATGAAACATGAATTTAGACTTAAAGCATTTTTAGACCCAGCTATTCGTTTATTTTTTATAGATGAAGCTTATATGGTTCCAGATTATATGGTGAAAGATATAATGTCTTTTGGGATAAAGACTATAGTTGCAGGAGACTCTCATCAGCTACCACCTGTTGGTGGAAATCCTGGATTTCTTACAGGGTATGGGGTTCATTATCTTACGCAATTAATGAGACAAGCTGAGTCAGACCCAATCGTATATTTGTCTCAAAGAGCTATAAATGGAAAGCCAATACATTCTGGTACTTATGGAAATAACGTAATGGTTATAAATGATACAGATTTTATACCACAAATGATTGGATTTTCAGACTGTATTCTTTGCGGAACAAATAAAACAAGAGAGATGATGAATTCATATGTAAGATATTTAGCAGGATTTCAAGGAAATCTTCCACATTATGGGGAGAGAATTATATGTAGAAAAAATAATTGGGAAAGAAGTTTAGATGGAATTGCTTTAGCTAATGGATTAGCTGGAACTGTAGTAAATAATCCGGACCCATCTAGTTTTAGACCAGATGGAACATTTATGGTTAATTTTTTGCCAGATTTAACAAACAGAGTATTTACTGATGTACCAATAAATTATAAATATTTTTCAGCACCATTTGATGAGAAAAATGAAATGAAATCTTCTTTCGAAGCAAAATGGTTAATGGGAGAGTTATTTGATTTTGCTTATTGTTTAACTACTCATTTAGCTCAGGGTGCAGAATATAATAACGTTCTTTATATAGAAGAATTCATGAGACAACAAATTCAAAATCAATTAAATTATACAGCTATAACGAGAGCTAAGCATAATTTAATTTATATAAAGAAAACAAATAAATATTTCTCTTTACCTAAGATTAATTAAGTAAAAATGTTTACAAGTATATATTATATTTGTATAAGATTGGAGATAAATTATGTTTGACAATAAAAAGAAAGTTGTAAGTCCAGTAGAATTTTTAAAACCTGGAGAACAATATCAACAATCACCTATATCTAAGATTGAAAATGATATTAATGGTATTACAAGATTTGCTATTCTTAAAACCACGGACCATGGAAAATGGCTCCGTGGTAATATGTTGTATTATGAAATGAATGGTGTTTCAATATACACAGAAGATACAAATATTATATTTGTAAATACTGAAGCCAAGACTATGTTTATTAGAGATAATAGCAAAGTAGAAGCTGAAATTAATCCAGTAAGTCCTGAAGAAAAACAATACATAATTCTTTATATAGATATCGGATATGAAAATGCAGACGAAGAATTTCCTCTTAGATGGGAAAGTGTAGTTGGAAGAACGTCAGCTTATGAAAACATCAAAGCTAATGTTGAAGTTATAGATCCAGATAAATCTTTAGTTTTAGCAGAAACCGTTCCTCTTAAAGATGCACTTACCGTAAGAGAATTTATGAATTATCTGAAAAATAGTGGGCTTATTATAGATGATTATTTTGATATTAATGATTACTCAGGTGATGAGTATATTTAATATAAATATATGATAAGGAGAGAATTCACAAATGGCAAAGAATAATTATATTCAGATGATGGTTGCACAGAGAGGACCAGAATGGTTATCAATGGTTAGACCGGAAGAAATTCAAAATTCAACAAAAAGAATTGTAAAAGATATGGCTAAAGGAAATATTGAATATGAGAAATATGGAAATGTATTTCTTGATCCTAAGTTTATGGAAAATCTTTTAATTGGTGTTTCTAATGAACTTGAGAATAATACGTTTAATTATAACGGTTGCATGATGTTGTATAACGCTTATCCATCTACACCTAATCTCCCTCAGCATGTAAATCATCTTTCTAGACTAGTATACATTTATGGTCTTATTAAGAGCAAGCTTGAATTGGTAAAAGCATATGGTAACGTTGGATATCTTACAGACATTCCTGGACTGTTATATAATGATCGTAATCATTTGAATTAAAGGAGGTCATAAATATGACTACAGAAGTTGCTAAAAAATTTATTGAAGCAGCAGAAGCTGTTGGAATTAAGAATTATGAGTTTGATACAGATCTTAGTACACATTTATACAATCATGACTCTGCTATTGTTAAATTAGTAGAAGCTGATGAAGTTGTGTATAATATTAGAAGTGCTCATTATGCTGGTTCTCATAACACATATAATGCACCTGTGCAGGTTGTAGCAGCTAATACTAATGATATCCACGAGGCTAGAATTGCTGGTGATCATAAGCAGATTCAGGAATTCTTACAGCATCTTGGAGTTGTTGTTGATGAAGATGATTTAAAAATTATTCTCAAAATTGAAACAGCTAACTCTAATATAATCCCCGAAACAGGAGATTACAATCGTTTTCAACCTCTTACTAAAAAGCAGTATGATGCTCTTTCTGATGAACAAAAGAAAGAGTATGATGCTGCTAAAGAGGCTGATGATAAAAAGAAACATGACTACATTGGTGGTCATGCTGCAGCGTCGATTAGCTTAAGATAAAGCTAATTTTTAAAAATAATATTATATATAACCAAAAAGTAAAAATATTTTTGGTTATATATAATATATAGGATATAAGAGGTACATATCTCCTCTTTATATATCAAATCTTTGGCAAAGATAAAGATCAAATTTTACAACACACAAGGAGGAAAATTAATATGTTTGATCAAACAATGGCAAATCAGCAGTTCGGAGGAATGCAGGGCGGATATCAGTTTAATGGTGTTCCAGCTCAGGTTACAAAAATCAATAGTAGCCTTACTCCGGAAGAAATCAAGGAACTTCAGCAGAGTTCTTCTCAGTTCTCTCTTGGCTTAACTCAGAAAGATATTCTGAGGGCCGCTTGTAATCACCGTACAGCAGATGGAATGCATGATTCTCTGACAATCGATCAGAATACAGGTATCGCTCGTTGTACTATTTGTGGCTATGAGTTCCGCCCGATTGAACCGAATGAATCTATCGAGTCTATTAAAGATGCTACAAATAAGATTGTAGATATTTTACAGACAATCAAGATCATGTACAGAGAACTTCCTGCAGCAGCATTCCGTGAGTACTTCCAGATCATTCCTTTGATTGAGAAGATTCCTCAGCTCTTTGAATTTGCAGCAAAAGATTTTGCTAAGCATGAATACAATGCATGGAGCTACAATAACTACAATATGGGTGGTGCAGCAATGTTCCAGAATCTGAGCAACATTTTCGGTGCAAATATGAATATGCCTCAGGGCGGTTATATGGGTCAGCCTCAGCAGGCTCCGATGGGATATGGATATCCGCAGGGATTTGCTCCACAGCAGCCTATGGGCTATCCTCAGCAGATGGGTCAGCCTGCTCCGATGGGTAATGCTTTTGGATATCCTGGTGCATCTATGGCTCAGCCTCAGCAGGCTCAGGGATATAATCCGAGCACACCACAAGGGTTCCAGTATACTCCGAACCAGACTCCTAATGTTACCCCGTCTGTATCAGCACCTGTAGCTCCGGCTCCAGCAGCAGATACAACTGCTAAACCTGCAACAGATACTGTTACTCAGAAAGTTACAGTATAATAAATATCTAAACAGATATAGATATCAAAAGGAGAAGAGTGTAAAAACTCTTCTCCTTTTATATCGTTTTATAAATTATCAGAATATTATAGTGAATAGAAATTATAAAGAAATTTTATATTTTATTCGTTATAATATTCTGATAATTGTATTAATATATTTACATTATTAATTTTCGGAATAACAATTATTTTTTACAGTTTAATTTAACTCTAGATTAAACGAAATAAGATACTATTAAACTTAGAAAGGAGATCATTAATAAAAATGGCTCAATTAACTAAAGAACAGCAGGCTGCTGTAGATAATTATAGTAGTCAGATTAAGACATTAAAAGACTTTGTTACTGCTGTTAGAACTAGACCTGGTATGTATATTGGTCCTCTTGGTAATGGAGGTTTCACAAATATGTGCCGCGAGGTATGGCAGAACAGTCTTGATATTGTCATTGATAAAAATATTCCTGGAGATTGGATTTCATTTTATTATGATGAAAGATCAAGAGAAGTTATTGTTGAAGATAATGGTATCGGTATTCCTCATAATGATATTATTAGAATTTTAACAACTCAGCATACATCAAAGAATTATGATAAGAAACCTTATGAATATAGCTCTGGTCAGAATGGTATTGGCTTAAAGGCATCAAATGCCTTATCTGAAATTATGATTGTAGAATCATATAAATATGATGGTACAGCTGTAAGAGTTACATGTCATAAAGGTTATCCAACCTCTAATAAACCTGAAAAGATTCCAAATAAAGAAAAGAAACAAGGTACCAAGATTTATTTCAGACCAGATGAAGAAATTCTTGGAGAAATGAATCTTCCTTGGAAGCATCTTTATAAATTATTTAAGAGAATTATGTCTCTTACACCTATCGGAACATCTATGGATTTCAAAGCTATAGATATTAATGGTAAAGAGTTTACAGAGCATATTGTAAATAAAGATGGAATTGTTACAGATTTAATTTCTAACGTGAAAAGACCAATTACAGCTCCAATTATTATTGCAAACGATGATGGTACTCATAAATTAGAGATGGCTTTTTGTTATGATTTAGGAAATGACGAATCTGGTCCTGATGAAAATGAATATATTGTATCTTTCAGTAACTATTGTCAGACTGTAGCAGGTACACATGTAGATGGATGTCTTGAAGGTGTAGTAAGATGGTTTTCATTATATATGAATAATATTTATCTTGCTAATCAGAAGAGTAAAGATAAACTCAAAGTAGTATCATCAGATATTAAAACTGGATTAAATATGTTTATCGGTGCTGCTCATCTATATAGTAACTTTATTGGTCAATCTAAAGATATCTTGTCAAATGAAGATATGGTTGGATTTTGTAAAGATACAGTAATGAAAGGATTAGATGAATGGTCGAAAGCTAATCCTCAAGATTTACAGAAATTATGTAAATTCTTTAAAGATATTGCTGAACTTAGAGCAAAACAGGAAGCCGGAAAAGTAAAGATTGCTACTAAGTATCAGAAGAATCCAATTACAAATCTTCCTAAGAAATATAAGAAGCCTATTAATAAAACCGGAATAGAGCTTATTATAGTAGAGGGAGATTCTGCTCTTGGTGAAGCAGAAAAAGATAGAGATCCATATTGTCAAGGTAAAATAGATGCCCCATATTGCAGTGATGTAGTATGCGTAAACTTTTGAATTGCTGGGAATTGCTAAGACTCTCGAGCCTATATGGAATCGAAAGATAGAAACAAAATAGAGAGATGGTATATGGTGAAATAAAAGCTATATTGGAATATATAGTCCTAAATACTAATAACAATGTATAATCAGCAGCTAAGGTTTATATTATATAAACAAAGTTCAACGACTATCCCCTATAAGGGACGTGGAAATCGTCAACAGGAGTAGGACCAAGCGGTAGGTGAAAATCCTTTAAATCGAAGTGGAAGTTAATCTGTAATAATACAGATTTTGATATAGTCTGATCTTCTAGATAACACCTAGAGAAGTTCATAAGAGAACTGCTATAGAGTAGCGAACTATAGTGAACATTATGATCTTTCCTATACGTGGTAAGATAATTAATGCATTTAAAGCATCAAAACAAGCATTTTTTAGTAATGAAGAGGTACAAGGCATAACTCAAATTATATTTGGACAAGAATACAAAAAAGGTTTAACAATAGATGATTGTAAAGTGGATAAAATCATAATAATGGCGGATGGAATATAAACAGCGTCCGAAAATGCTTTTCGTGTAACCACACGGGTTATTCTATATAAGAATAGCTAACGGTAAGAGTTGAATAAGACTGGTATATGAAGCCGAGAGGAGATATATACCTTATCCCATAGACGAAGTAGCTCTCTAAGAAAGCCTAAGGTCCATATTAATATGGATAGCTGGTAATATCCGTGTGAATCAATATTTAATATATTGAAGCATGTAACGACTATCTTCTTGAGGAAGAGTACGGGTGCTATTGGTACGCACTTGGAAATAGCATTCTTATTATAATTATAACTACTATTATAATAGGTAAAATTTAGTCTGGTGTGGTAGAAATACTACAGTTATATTGAGGCTGATGTAGATGGAGCTCATATAGCAGCCCTACTACTTAGAATGTTTGTTATGTATTATCCATTTTTAATTGCTGATGGAAGGCTTTATAAAGCTATTCCTCCTCTTTATAGTATTAAAGAGGGAAAGAAAAAGAAATATTTTATTGATAATCTGGATTATATTAAATATATTCAGAAAACATTTTTATCTCAGAATGATTTTAAAGGCTCAAAAAATGAATCTATTTCTAATAACGAGACAACTAAGTTTTTCTTAAGAAATACGGACTATGTATATTATCTTGAAAAGCTTGCCAATACTTATGCAGTTGATCCTTATTTGTTGGAGATGGTTCTTGATCATTATATAGAAAACAATAATTCTATTAAGATAGATAAATTGAAGAAACAAATATCTTCGATCTATAGATTTATGGATGTTTATAAAGATAATAAAACTATAGTTATTAAAGGAACTATTGATAAATCAAATTTGATAATATTCTCTGATAAATTTATCAATGATTGCTCAATAGTATTAAATATACTTCGTTCAAATGATGCACTTCATTATCATCTTAATGGAAAAAAGACAAGTATATATTCTGTAATGAAAGCATATGAAGCTACAACTCCTTCAAATAGACAAAGATATAAAGGTCTTGGAGAAATGAATGATGGAGAACTTGGAGAATCTACATTACGCCCAGATGGAAATAGAACTTTAATCAGGTATACAATAGAATCAGCTAAGGATGCTATTAATCTGATTAGGGAATATGAATCTGATACTAAGAAAATTCTCAGCGAAGTTAAATATGTAGATAGAGATATGTTGCTTGATTAATTCTAGGAGGTACTATGGTACACAGAAAAACATTCGTTCCAGTTGAAGATGTATTGAATATTTTTGACCAGAATAGATTATGGTACTATATTCCAGGATTTAACGGATATGAAGTTTCTAATGATGGTTATCTTAGATCTATGAAACATTATAGAAGATATCCTTATGGGATTATTATTAAATCTGTAGATAGAGATTCGTATAAGGGGTCTTGTGATCCCTTATATGAGTTATCAGATGACAATAATAATAGACAAAGAATAAGATTATCTCAGCTAATTCATTTAGCTGCTACTAATCAATTTGCTATTAGAGGATATCCTAGATATACTATTGTAGGAGATATGAGTTCTAGGAATAAATATGTAAAAAATGATAATGGAGCATATGTAAAAGTATATAATGGACCTGGTGTTAAAAATAAACTAAGTATACCACCTATGGATAATACTGCACATTATGCAAAGTTTACTATTATACAAGATGGAACTGAAACTTTAGGTATGAGTTATAGACAACCAGAGTATGTAGTTCCAATACAATCAATAAAAGGAAATGAATATTATGGTAGAAAAGATTGTAGAACGATTTATCAACCTGCAATAGATAATACTGTATATTCATCTTTCCAGTAAGGAGAATATAAATAATGGCTGAACGAATTATTGAAAAATCAGCAGAATCAATGTATATTCAGGATCAGTCTGCATATTCTATTGTAACAAATAGAAGAAGAGCTATTCCTGCAGTACAAGATGGATTAAAGCCAGTACAGAGGCGTATCATGTATGGTGCATATAAAAAAGGATTTAGAAAACCATCTCAGCATGGTAAGTGTAGTCAGCTTACAGGCTTGGTAATGGGTGAACTTCATCCTCATGGAGAGGCATATGGAACTATAGTGGCATTAGCCGCATGGTATAAAATTAAATATCCATTAATGTATGCATATGGAGGATTTGGTGCTGTATCAGGATCAGCTGCATCTGCACCAAGATATACAGAAACTGCACTTTCTGATTTTGGATATGATATTATGATTGATGAGCTTGCTCAAGCTAATAATATTGTAGATTGGATAGATACTTATACGAGACAAGATAAAGAGCCAGAATATCTTCCAGCAAAACTTCCTAATGTATTAATCAATGGTGGAACTGGTATTGGTGTTGGAATGTCATTTAATGTTCCATCTCATAATATTGGAGAAGTTATTGATGCTACTATTGAATTAATAAAGAATCCAAATAAAAAGATTGTACTTATTCCGGATTTTATTCAAGAATGTGATCTTATTGGAGATAACTGGGAAGAAATTTGTGAAACTGGTAGAGGATCTTTTAAAGTAAGAGGAAAAATTGTTACAGAAACAGATAAAAAAGGCAATATCTCTCTTCATATTGTGTCATTACCAGATATGATTACAACTGATGGAGTAACTGATAAGATTCTTGATATGATTACGGCTAAACAATTACCTATGGTAAAGGATGTAACAAATACTCTTAAAAATGAGCATCCTAATATTATCATTGATCTTAAACAAGGTGCAGATGCTGAATATGTAAAACAAGCAATCTTTGCAAAGACTCAGGTTCAGACAACATATTCTGTAAACTTTGAAGCTGTATCTATGAATGGTATAGACCTAAAAAGATATTCTTATAGAGAGTATTTACTTGAATTTATTGATCAGAGAAGAAATATAAAGTTTAGATTATATTGTAATAGACTTCAAATGGTTATGACTCGGCATCTTCAAGTAGATGCATTTGTTAAAGTAATGCAGTCTAAAGAATTCGATAAAGTTATGAATATGATTCGTAAATATTCTGGTACAGATCCTGAACCTATTATTGAATTCATGATTAAAAATTGTAACGTATCTGATATTCAGGCTAAGTTTATTCTTGGTAGAACTCTTCCTCAGTTATCCAAAGGCCATCTTAAAGGATATATTGATGAAAGAAAAGATCTTCAAGATAAAATTGATCTTTATATGAGATATGTAACAGATGATGGAAGCCTTATTAATAATGAGATTGTAGAAGAGTTAAAAATGCTCAAGAAGAAGTATAATACTCCAAGATTATGCAAAGTAATTGATACATCTCATGAGAATGATATTCCATCTGGTACATTTAAGGTTGTAATTACAGAACGTAATTACATTAGAAAGATTCCAGATGTAGATAAAGTTGGAATTGTAAGAAAAGATAATCCTAAATTTATCATTAGAGTAGATAATGCTCAAAGTATTCTTCTCTTTGATAATAAAGGTAAAGTATTTAATCTTCCTGTTCACAAGATTCCAATCACGGATAGACAAGGTGCTGGCACTGATGTAAGAATTCTTGTAAAGAATTTAACATCTGATATTGCTAGTGTATTCTATGAACCTACATTAAAGCAAATCGCTAAATCTTCTAATAAACACTATCTTACTGTATTAACTAAATCTAATACTATTAAGAAACTGGATATTGAAGATTTCTTAAATGTATCACCATCTGGACTTATCTATTCTAAGATTAGACCTGATGATGAAGTTGTAGGAGTATCAGTTGTTCCTCATAAACTTGATATTGCAATTTGCAGCGGACATAAAGTTCTTAGATGTAAACTTGATGAGATTCCTCTTTATAAGAGAAACTCTAATGGTGCAAAAGCAATGAGTACTTTAGATCCTATCAACGGATTATCTGTATTTTATCCAGATGCAACAGATATTGTTGTGGTTACCAAAAATGGCAAATTCAATAGATTTAATATTGCTATGCTTGAATGCAATCATAGAGCAAAGAGTGGTCATAAAGTTATTAAACTTGACTCTAATGATGAAATTCTCAACGTATACGGTGTTAATGAATCTGATAATATTAGAGTATTAACTTCTGATGGAGTAGAAGAAGTTCCAGTATCTTCTATTAAAGTTAAATCTTCCATTGCAGCTGGAACAAAGATGATCAAATCTAAAGGTGTAATTGTAAGAGCTGATGTAACCCGTTAATTAATATACTCTTATCCAGAAATGGATAAGAGTATATTTTATTTTTAATTATATATTATATATTAAATAGAAAGGAGAATTTATAATATTATGGAAGACGAAAAACATAGAGAATATCATTTAAGCGATGGAGTAACATATTGCAATGGAGATTTTTCAATTGAATTTTCACTAAATGAAGATCCTAATTTACTATATTTTAAAGTATTTAGGAAATATTATGGAGGTGAATGCTGTAGAATATCAATGGTAGAACCAAAATTTTTAGATTCAGATTTTATAATATCTAAAGCAGAACTTAACGATATTATAAATATATTTAACTCTAAGTCAGATAACAATAGGACATATTGGGAAAAATTAATTGATGATATTAATTGGGAAAGATCATTTGATTCCGAATATTATCAAAAAATAGATAAATTACCAATGCCAGATTATAAAATTTTGGAAGGAGAATGTGTATAATAAATAATAGAATTTTAAGAGAAGCCGCAATAGTTTCAAGTGATAATTATAATATTTTAGTTGGAGTTTATCCCAGACAAACACAAAAGAATTATTTTTATGATCCATATTTTAAAGTATATAATAATAAATCTCAAAGAAGCGCATCAAAAGTCGCTAGAATTTCAATATATAGGTCAGAATATATTATACATGAAAGAGGAGATCTGCCAATGTTTGTTCTTGGTAGGAAAGAAATAGCTTTTGTATTGAAAGTTTTGAGAGATCCTATAGGGATGGATGGTAAATATTATGATCGAGCTTGGGATTATATGTGTACATTTCTTACAAATACTGCAAAGAGTATGTTTGATTTAAATATAGATTATAGAGGAATTCCGATTCCTGATTATACAAAATTAAAATATTAAATTTAATTTTGTAATAAAATAAAATTTATATAACAAATTAATACAAAGAAAAATAAAAATGGATAAATTATTGGCCGGTTTCGGGTCGTTAAATAAGCATAGTGATATGTATAAAGCAATCAAATTTCTTATTTGTTTGGTTGCGACTAATATTATAGAATGCTATCCTCTGTGATAGAATATATTTTATTAGTTTGACAGAAAACCAGTACTATTCTCGGCTACCTCTATGGTCAATGTCCGTATGGATGAGATCAGTGGAAAGTCTATGTATCATGTTACGAAAAGTGGTACTAATTGTAGAAATGCATGATTTAGAGAAAGAGCTGTTGAAAGGTGTGAGCACAGCAAATGCAAATGCTTTTGTAATTATATTTCTGATTGGAAGCTGAAAAGTGAGAAAAGAAATGTAAAGTTATACTCGCAAGGTGTGACAGGGTTGCGATGAATGGGCTGTACTCAAAAGGTATGGATGTTCAAACGCACACCTCGTAGTCCAAATAAAATAAGAATAATAATGAAAACATACTTAACAGGTTCCGCTGATGATGGAATTGAGTAAAAACTATGGATTATATTTTTACAAGCAAAAGTGTGTGCGACAATAGAGAGCAAAAACGACTTATTGTTATGAAATATGAACATATATGGAACTCGCAAGGTGAAATATGAAAAAGTAAGATTAGGTGTAACTCTAAGAGACCGCAATCTCTGAATCTCGCAAGGAAGACTATACTGAAATGAAATTTATAAACTCCTATTGTAAGTGTTTGCCGGGAGCCTCTGAAACCGGTGTCGTTGCTAGCTACATCCAAAAGATTGTGTGATACTTATATCCAACTATAAGTAATGCTAGTATAATTAGGCCAATAATCTCAACCTAATTAAAAAGATTATATTACGGAATGTGGCTCAGTTTGGCTAGAGCGCTTGGTTTGGGACCAAGATGTCGCAGGTTCAAATCCTGTCATTCCGATTTTGGGCAGGTAAGTAAGTGGTTAAAACGGGCAGACTGTAAATCTGTTG
>NFZD01016438.1_pt1 | contig 25637 bp, 53 predicted proteins | sample 1095381 | NCBI WGS metagenome assembly NFZD01 (sample SAMN03609891, study PRJNA323583) | gut metagenome | isolation source: feces | host: Rattus norvegicus | place: Denmark: Riget | collected 2013 | reverse complement strand
AGAGAAATTTAAGGAGAAGTTTGGATGAGAGAGGTATTACCCCATCTCATCCTCTCTCCTTCCCTCTATTTTCTCTAATCTCTCTAAATTTCTCAAGACCAACGTCTATATTCTTTTATCAATTTTTCTCTCTTTTTCTCACAATCTCTTCTATTCTCGCTTCTTCTCACTCTTTTAAAAAAACTTCATTCATTTTTTAAATCTCTATAACCTATTTATGTTAGTCTTCTCATTTATACTCCTCATAGCATTCGAATTTCTCGATTTTTGTTTTATGATGGGTTCTCTTGGGGATAAAACCCTAACTCTAACATCATTTGCTTTACTTATTGTAGCACCAATTATTTGGTATCTTATAGTATGTTAAATAAAAATTCACAAGTCCGCCTGACTGTATTTACAGAGGGTCGGCTAGGAGCCAAGGCTTCTAATGCAAACACCAAGAAAGATCGTAAATTAGCATCCATCTTGGACAGGAAAGGGAAACGCTTCTTTAACTCAGAATTCTATGAATCTCCGGTTCAAGAAGTAACTCAATCTTGTACACTCTCGTCTGAGTGTGTGTCTTTCTTCACTTCAGAAGAAGGACGTACTGCTGATGTTGCTCCTTCTACTTGGAAAAGAATGAGCAAAATTCAGCGACTGGAAGCAAATTTGCAAATTAACGCAGATATGCTTGCAGGTAAAAACAAAGCAAAATTTACTTACTCTGTTATAGAGTAGGTGGTAATCTTGGAGTTTAGGCAGGTTCGATTCCTGCCATTATCGCACTATGAAATCGTATGTTTTAGATCGTATGGTATCCGAGGTGGTAACCATACAAGGACTCGCTTTCTCTGGAGTTCTAGTAACCAAAAAAATTTTAGCAGAGAAAATTCAAGTCAGTGAAATGACCCTTTCTAATGATTTTAAAGACCTTATTTCTAAAGGTATTATCACTATGAATGGGAATAGAAGAACAGCATCTTATGTTCTCACTGAAAGAACTATTGAAGCTATTAATACTGGCAAAAATATTAATTCTTTTATAGAGTCTAGCACTCCTATTGAGAAAGTATCTAAGCCTATTAATAGGAGGAATATTGAAGTTCTAAAATCTTTTAGAGATCTTCTTCAGCGTATGGAAGATCTTGAAGCAGAAAACGAACTTCAAAAGGAAGAAATCTCTCGTTTACAAGGAGAATTAAAATCAGCCAATGATAAGTTTAATAAACTTAGGAATTTGTTGTAAGGTTATTTGTTGCTATCTTACTCGTGAGAGTAGGATAGTTTGCAGCATTAGCACAATGGTTAGTGTAGGAGATTTCCAATCTTCTGATGCCAGTTCGATTCTGGTATGCTGCTCTCACTTTTTAAGGTGAAAAAGGTTTAGGTTGTTAGTTGAAAAGTGGGTTGAAGTTCATTTTAGCAATATTATTAATAGTATATGTTTTTAGCATATAATTATTAATAATATTGCAAAGTGGACAAGGAGTATAGCGTCAAACCCTGTCCGAGTGTAATATATAGAAAGTGGACAGGGTTGTATAACTAATTGATTTATAATTTATTATGACTGAAAAATTCATTTCAATGGACTCGGTAGATTATCTTTCTAATAAGTTTGAGTATTTGCCGTCTAATTGTATCTTTAATAAAGGAATGACTGGATGTGGAGGAAGTTATTTGGAACTACATTCTAATCGTAATTCTGTAATATTAGTTCCTACAATAGAACTTGTGAAAAATAAATCTGAAGAAAACATTCAGTCTGTATATAACGCAGTTAAAGATTCTACTATTAAAAAGTATCTCAATTCATCTGTACCTTATAAAAAGATAATTGGAACTTATGATTCTATTATAAGAATTTTAAATCTAGTCGATCCTAAAGATTATTTTCTTTTAATAGATGAATATCATGTTCTTTTTAATAGTTATGTCTTTAGAGAATCTGCTATTAAAGATGTACTTAATCACTATTTAGATTTTAAAGAGTTCTGTTTTATGAGTGCAACTCCTTTAGAGGATTTATGCATTTTAAAAGAACTGGAAAATATTGATAGAGTAACTCTTAAATGGAAAAATGCAGTTCCTGTAAAGATAAATGTAATTGATACTTATTTTACTACTAATGAGTTATTTAATTTATTTACTGATTCTACTTGTAATTGGCATATCTTTTTAAATTCAGTAAATACAATTAGACAGATTGTTCCAAAGTTAGATGATAATTATAAAGTAGTTTGTTCTTCTTCTAGTAAGAAGAAATTAAATGTTAAACTTAACTATGGAACTACTAAAGATAAACCTTGTAAATATAATTTCTATACATCTTGTTCTTTTGAAGGCTGTGATTTATATGATAAGGAAGGGAAAACAGTTATACTCTGCGATACAAATATAGCAACTACTATTCTTGATATATCTACTCTTATAAGGCAAATTTGTGGTAGGTTAAGAGATTCCATTTATAAGGATGAAGTTACTCTTATTTTAAATACATCTAAACATCGATATGCTAGTGTTTCTAAAGAAGATTTTCAAGTATTTGTATCAAACAATATCTCAGATGGTAAAAGATGTGAAGAACAGTTTAATGATTTTTCTATTCGAGATAAACATCTAGAATTACGAAAATATAGTCCTGAAACTTATAATTCTTTTTATGCTAATATGTATAATAATCAAATATTTTACGATGATAATCTTCGTAAGATGGATGAGTATAATTACAAATTAGTAAGTGAAATATATTCCAATTCTATTTCTGTAATAAAAGAATGTAACAATCATGGAATTTTAGCAGAAAAAGTTCCTATTAAAGGAGAACTCTGGATTAGAGAAAAGTTAATCAAGTATGAATATACTTATGAAGAACTAGAATCTTTATTTAAACCAATCTTTGAGAAATTGGGATTGGAATGGAGTTCTGTAAAAAGTATAGATACATATTTTCCTAATTATACAAAAAAGAGAAAAATGATTCAAGGAAGAAAACAGACAGTTTATAGATTTTCTATATAAAATTTTTAAAACTATGAAATACAAAAATCGAAAAGCGCGTTTAGAGGCTCGCATTAAAGCCTATGAAGGAATGAAGTCAAAACAAGGTTACACTAAACCAGGGAGTTTGAACAAATGAATTTAATTCCACTTTTAGAAGGTAAAGAGGGAATGACTCTTTATACACCTTTAGCTGGCAATGTAAAGCTTATTAGGATTGAGGAGGATAAAATCATTGTAGAAGATACTAAACATGGCAGATTATATTTTGCTAGCAATGGTTATTATCTTAGACCTTATGGTTCTGCTAGTACTGAATGTCTTTTATTTCCTTCTTCTAGTCAAAGAAATTGGGAAAAATATTCCCAAAGAATGCCTGGTTTAGGTGAAACATATTTTTATGTTGATATTCTAATAGGCAGAGCAATTCTTCTTTCAGAAGTTAATAATGGAGAATACGCAGATGTTGCTAGAATCACATCTGGTAATTACTTTATGATAAAAAGTGAAGGAGAAGAATTTGTTAATGAAATTAATAATAAATTTCAAAAAAGGATAAAAATCAAAAAAGGATAATTAATTTTTTAAAATAAAATGTATGACTGTTTAGGAATTTTTAGAAGAAAAAGTAAAATTGTGTAATTCTTATGCTGATTTTTGTAGAGAATTAGATTTAGAGCCTAAAGGCGGAAATTATCAAAAAATAAAATATTATATTAAAAAATATAATTTAGATATTTCACATTTTACAAACGAACCTTGGAATAAGGGAAAATGCTGGAAGAATAATATTTTGACCCTCGATCAAGCATTAGTTGAAAATTCTCCATTAAAAAACACAGGATCTTTAAAAAGAAGACTGTGGAATGCTGGATTAAAAGAGAAGAAATGTGAAAAATGCGGGTCTACTGAGCATTTAGAATTACATCATATTAATGGTAATTCTACAGACAATCGTATAGAGAATCTTTAGATTTTATGTCCAACTTGTCATGCTTCTACTGAAAATTTTAGAGGTAAAAACATAGGTCGAAGACATAGAAAACCTCAAGAATTATTTCTTACAGATGAAGAAATAGAACAAAGACGAATAGAAAAGTTAGAATCTAATCGAGTAAAACCAGAGTTTCGTAAATGGAAAGATCCTGTTTATATTACTTGTCCTGTTTGTAATAAAGAATTTAAAAAGGTACATAGTAATAAAATTTATTGTTCGTTAGAATGTTATCAACAAGCTAGAGCTCTTGATTCTAATCGTCCATCTGTACTTGAATTACTTGATGCTTTTAAAGAGTTACATTCGTTTGTACAAGTTGGTAAAAAATATAATGTTACTGACAATGCTGTTAGAAAATGGTGTAAAGTATACAAATTACCAACAACCACACAAAAAATGAAAGATTATTTAAAAGAATAATCTTTCTGGCCCTATGGAGAAATTGGCAGACTCGTCTCACTTAAGATGAGATAAACCGAAAGGTTTGTATCAGTTCGAATCTGATTAGGGCTACAAATATGTTTGACAATCTTTCTGAATACATTGGTTCGTGAGAATAGATGTATTTTGATCTCGTAGCTTAGTTGGTAAAGCTTCACACTTTTAATGTGAAGATCGTGAGTTCGAGTCTCACCGAGATCACTAATTTTAAATTTTTTATATTATGAAAGTTTATGTATTAATGTATGAAGATTTTGATGACTGTAGTAATTATAAAGCTGTTTCTGTTTTCTCTTCACTAGAAAAAGCTAGATCTATAATGGAAAAGGACATTAAGGATAAAGCTGAAGATTTAGAAGAATTAACTGAAGATTATCATGGAAATAATGGAGCATGTTGGTCAGAACCAGGATATTATGAAACCAATCATGTTGAATGGACTATATATGAACAGGAAGTAATTAATTAAAATTTATATGGTAGTAGAGTAATTGGTAACTCCCAGCATTTGGGTTGCTGAAAATGTCGGTTCGATTCCGGCCTACCATACAAATTTAGGGAATGTAGCATGAAGGTCGTGCGGATGCCTGTTAAGCATCGGGTCTTGGTTCAATTTCAGGCATTCCCGCTATTAACTCCTGTGATGTAAAGGTAGCCATGCTAGATTTAGATTCTAGTGGAGAAATCCGTGTCAGTTCGAATCTGACCAGGAGTACTCTCATTGAATACAATTGGTTAAACATGTTATGATTATACTGGTTCGAGAGAATAGGTATAATTTTAGGAAAGTATCCGCTCAGTCTTATACACTGTAGAAACGGTAATGGTCACATGTGGGTTCAAGCCCCACCTTTCCTACTAAAACAATACAGATAAACAAATAAGGCTACTACTAGTTCAATAATAATGTTAAAAAAGCAGTAATTTTGCAACATAAAACAAATAGAAAGGAAAATAATTATGAAAGTAATGACAATGGAGAAACAAATTGCAAAGTTCAAGAAAGAAACAGGAATTGGTTTGGAGATTAAGGATGGTAAGCCGTACTATAATCGTAGTCTTAATTTGATTGGTATTAAAATTACCTCGTTACCTGATAACCTAACGGTAAGATGTTGGATTGACTTGTGTTATACGCAAATATCCTTATTTCCCGACAACCTCACGGTAGGAGGTTGGCTTGACTTACGTGGAACACAGATAACGTCACTTCCCAATAATCTCACGATTGGAGGTAGCCTTTACTTGCAAAAAACATCAATTACCTCGTTACCTGATAACCTCACCGTTGGAGGCAGCCTTAACTTGCAGGGTACACAAATATCCTCGTTACCCGACAACCTAATAGTAGGAGGAAGCCTTGACTTGCGCGGAACTAAAATAACCTCACTACCTGATAGCCTAAAAGTTGGTAGTAACATTTTATTGGAAGGAACACTAATTGAGGGCTATGACAAGTCAAAGGTAAATCACAATGTACCTGATATGCTTTCTTGGCGCAATGGTGAATACATACAATGTGATGGGATATTCTCAAAGGTACTTTCTCACAAAGGCAACGTATGGAAAGTACAAGAATTGTGGAGTAGAGACATTTATTTTCTTGTTACCGATGGAAATGGTAAGTACGCACATGGGGAAACCATACAAGATGCAAAGATTGATTTGCTCTACAAAATATCCAACCGAGATAAGTCAAAGTACAATGATTTGTCCCTTGATTGTGAGGTAACATTTGAAGATGCAATTGAGATGTATCGGGTGATTACTGGTGCATGTGCAGCAGGTACAAAAGATTTTGTTGAACATCGTTTAAAAGTCAAAAAAGATACCTATACTGTTTCTGAATTGATTAAACTTACCAAGGGTGAATATCAATCTGATGTATTTGCAAAATTTTTTAAGAATAAAACTGCATAGTACTACCAGTTCAATAGGTAATTCAAAAAAAGCCGTATCTTTGCAACGTAAAACAAAAACATAGTGTTTAATCTAATAAATAAAAAGGGATAAAATTATGAAACCAAAAGAAAAATTATATGTTGTGTTTTCTAATTTTATTACATTAGATAACAATGAGTATAGTGTAATTGGTGTATTTTCCGATGAGGAAACTGCAATGAAAGTAGCAAAAAAAAAAGAATTTGACGAAATTATTGCTGACAAAAATTGTTGGGAATACGATGCAGCAAATAAAATACGTGAAAAAGGTGATGGGGAATATGGTTGTTTTTCTAACGATATTGACCTTGACGACACCGAATTGCGAAATTGCTATCAAATCGAAGACGCTAACAATTATAATTGTACCTCTGTAATGGTATTTGAAACAGAATTTGTTAAATAATTAAAAATTCTTAATAATTATGACAGTATTTGTTAAAACATCTTTTTGGCATAAGGGCGAAAAATTTGCCGAGGGCGTGGAGACTAGTGTATTCAGTACCCGAGAAAAGGCAATAGAGGAAATGAAAGCCGAAATGGAGGAGGTAAAAGTATGTTTCAATAGCACATATGGTAACGACTATATTATTGAAGCAAATGAAGAAGACTATGTAGAAATTTTTGACCAATACTATACCACGAAAGATTGGTGGAGTTGCGAAATCGTTGAAAAAGAAATACAATAACATAGAAAAACACCTTGTCTAAATACAGGCTAGGTGTTTTTTTGAATAACCACTATCAGTTAAACATTTAATTCATAAAAATGTAATACCTTTGCACACGAAATTAAAAACAACATGTTTAACTAAAAAATGAAAGAAAACACAATTATGGAAGCAAATGAAAATGCAAAAAAATTCGTTAAGGAATGGAAAAACCTTGAAGATAAAAAGTACAATATTCTTTTGGACCAACTGAAAGAACTTGGAGCAACAAAGGAAAAACCGATTAAGTTTGATTGGAAAGAGCAATTTGCTCCTTGTGTAGTTGGAGAGTGCTTTGAAGATGACATTAGCGACTGCTATGTAAAATCAATTTATGCTGATGGCGATTTTATCTATATAAGCCTATATGGTTACTACAATCAAGAACATTACAACAACATAGGCTTGACTCATGCAACACATGATTGGGTGGACATTATTGATTATTTAGTTGATTGGTCTTGGGACAATAATTTTGAAGGGTATAATGAATAATTTATCAAAATCATTATTAAAATTAGGATTTAAAAATAATTTTGGATCTAATTATTATGAATTAGTTACAGAGCCAAATAGTAAATATGTTAAAGAACGAATGGTAGTTGTTTGTACTAATACAGAATTAGTTATGTTTTTACGACATTTTGGTATAGACCTAAAATCCTCTAATAATTAAGATTTTGGGAGTTGTTCCTAAACTATAAATATGACCTTATATTTAAGGAAAAGTGCTGCTTTCACGAGTTGATTGCAACACTATAAAATGCCTTCTTAGTTCAATGGTTAGAACACATGTTTTGTAAACATGGAATATCGGTTCAATTCCGGTAGAAGGCTCTCTATTTTCATATAGTTAACAATGATGTTTTTGTCGGAGATTGACTAAGTTATCTTAGTCAATCTCTTTTTATTATTTTTTTGTTATGAACGATATTACTTTAATTAAGGGTGATTTGCTTACTTCTACTGCGGATTACATTTGCCATTGTGTTAATTGCCAAGGTGCTTTTGGCGCAGGAATTGCAGGACAAATACGTAGGAAATATCCTAATGTATATGATACATATAAAAGAATGCATGATAACGAAACAGACTCACTTACTGCATATGATCTACTTAGTCGATATCAAATTGTACCTATCAATGATCAACAAAGTATTGTAAATATGTTTTGTCAACTTTATTATGGTAGAAGTAAAAAAAGATATGTTTCCTATGATGCTGTTGAAATTGCATTTAGAGAATTCTTTAATGAAATAATTGCTAAAAATAAAAAGGTAACTGTAGCAGTACCACTTGGCTTTGGTTCAGGTCTTGCAGGAGGAAATCAAGATATTATCACTACTATTATAGATACTACTTTGAAAAACTGTGATAATAATGGATTAATTACATTGGAGTATTATTATTTATAAATTTTAGAGTATAGTTAGAATCATCTCCTTTTTTATAACCACGTTTCATAGTTTTCTAACTATACTCTTTTTAGCGAGAAGAATTGGTATTCAATCTAGTCTCATAAGCTAGACTCCGTAGGTTCGATTCCTACTCTCGCCTCTAAAAAAATTAAAGATTATGACTAAAGATACTATTATTAAAAGATACTTATCTAGTATAAGTGATTCTATTAAACAAAGTTCTACTTTTGGTTCTATTTATTATACTGTAAAATATGAATCAGAAATTATTAAGATTAGATTTTCTGATCATTTTAGTATTAAAAATAAGAAAAGCGATATAGATATTATAAAACAACAAGAGTTTTATATAATTAAAACTTTAGGAACTTCTTATCCTTGTACTAGTGATAATATTTTACTCTATCTTAAAAGTATCTTATTATTATATCCTGAATTTTCTAAAGTAATATCTAAATATTCTAAAGCTTATTATACTTTAAGAACACAAAAAGATATATTAGAAGCTAAGTCTATATCTGATGAAAGTATAATTGCTGCTGCTAAGTTATATTTAGATGAGCAAAAAGAAGAAAAAGAATGGAAACAATAAATAATCTTAAAGCTAGTTTAGGACAAACTAAAGATAGTCTTCAAAAGACTAAAAATGAATTAAATGCTAAAAATCAGCAATATGATAATTTACTTTCTAGAGTAAATGAAATAGAATCTATAATCAATAAAATTAAAAAATAACATGAAATCTTTAAAAATAAATATTCCAGAAGGATATAAAATTGATATAGAAAAATCTAATCTTACTGAAGGTGAAATTGTTTTTAAGAAACAAGAAGTAAATTATGATAATATTATTAGAAAATTATTTCTATATAAAAAAAGTTATTATATCGATAATACTGGAACAATTAGAGAAGATATATTTAATAAATATTCTTATCAAGATGAAGTTAATTGTACTTCAAGAGAACAAGCCGAAAAATTATTAGCAATTAATAAATTAATGAATGTTGCTAAATACCTTAATGGTGATTGGCAACCTGATTGGGATAATTCTAGTGAACCTAAATTTGTTATAGAAATATATAATAATAATATTAATATAAATGATTATTCAACTATTAATCAAAGTGTGACATGTTTTAAATCTAGAAAATTAGCACAACAAGCAATTGATATTCTTGGAGAAGAAACTATTCTTAAATGTTTTCAAAATTATTAACATGAAAGTAAGAAAACTAAATAAAAGAAAGAAACATCTTTTACGTATATTGAGACAAGATCAAGATTACGATTTTGGTTATATTTATATTCTATTGAAAACTAAATTAGAAAATGTTTTAGAATATATGACAACTCAAAATATAGCCATTATAGAAGATACTAGATTATTGTGGCTTAAAAGGTCTATCAATCTTCTAGATATATTGATAAAAGAGTCTTCTCCTGAAGGATTTAAGGTTAATATTCAAAATCGTAATAGATTTGGTAAATTTAGACCTTTTGCAACTGAAGATAAACTTTATACTACTACTATACTAAGTGATAGAAGTAAAGTTACATATCTTCTGAAAGCAGAGAAAATCAATGAAGATATTTATGAAGATATTTATCTTGAAAAAGCAAAGCATCTTTTGTTTAAAATATTAACAAATTATATAGATTATTGGTGGGTATGAGATATATTATTTTAAAAAAAGAATTTACTTCTGAAGGTACAGAATGTAAATTTGAAGAATATAATTCTTTAGAAGAAATTCTTCATCGATTTAATAGTCTAGCAAATATTTCTGATAATTCTAATTGTTCTTATATTCGTACAGAAATAAAAGGAGAAAAAATAACCGAATTAGAAATTGTTAAAGTGGAACATTTAAAATAACAGACGACTAAAATACATGCGCAGTATTTTATTTCGCCATTTTGGAAGATGAAAAATGGCCGCGCGCCCGCGCTGTAAGAATTTCAGGCAGTTATTGTTGATCTAAAAAGCAAGGTTTTTCTATTTTTCATCATAAAAAATAGATAAAAATTTATGCCAAGGAATTATCCCACGTGGTTCAATTGGCTTTTCTTGGAATGGCAGAGTGGACGAATGCAGTTATGAAGAAATTCAACATCGTTGGTTCGAATCCAACTTCCAAGACCAATTCTTTCCGTAAAGTTTCAAGAAGACCTATTATTGGTTGCAAACAATAATAGTGAGGTAATACTCTGAATGATATAGCATTTGTCATATTAGGCTTTTATCTATTATTCTATATAATAATAGACCTTTTGTATCTTTTTAGGAGCCCAAGTTTAAAGATACCATTTGATTAGGCAAATGAACGAGTAAGTTTAGTGTTATGATAATATATTCCTAATGTATATTATAAAAACGGATAATTGATATCCAAGATAAAGGTTTGTAAGTGTTTATTACGCTTTTTCTTTATCTATTTTTAATTAAAAAATTATGTGGTATTTTAAAATTGAAAATGAAAATCTTTTAAGATTTGATGGAACTTTAGAGTGGACAGTTGTTAGACCAGCAACTACTGATGAACTAACAATAATATAAAATCTTAGAGAAAAAAGAATTGAATTATTTAAACTTTTAAATTCAATTCCTGTTAAATTTCCTGGTTGGCATGGAGCGGATGTTGATTATGAACCAGGAATTAATGTAATTAGAATTATAGGAGAAAGTCCAGTAAAAGAACCAAAAGAAGTGAAATTTTATATTAAAATATTTATATAATATTTGTACTAAATAAATAAAAAATGACCCGGTAGCATAATGGATAATGCCTCTGACTTCTAATCAGAAGATTTGCGAGTTCGAGTCTCGCCCGGGCCACAATGATTATTGTGTAACTCATTATAGTACTTTTAGCTTGTGAAAGTAGAAAGTATGAACTTATTATTTATATAGGATTATTCTAATAAGATTATTCTATATAGATAATAAGTTTTTTATTTAGAAACATTTAAATTTAAAAAATAATGGAAACTTTAAATTTAACTAAAATTCTTAAAGGTAAAGAAGGTATTAAACTGTATTCTCCTCTAATTGGAGAATGTAAATTAGATAGTATTAATGACAGTGGTGTTTATCCCATAAAAGTAGAAGATGTAGATGGTGATTTACATAGTTTTACAAAAGAAGGTTTTCATATGATAGGTGGAAATATGAAACCGGAATGTCTTTTATTTCTTTCAAAAGATAAAAGAGATTGGGATGACTTTAATAGACAGTCTAAAGAAGGAATTTATTATTATATAGTTATATATCCAGGTAATATAGCAGAAATAAATAGTACTAAAGATAATAGAAGTTCATTTGATAATAATAATTACACGAATGGTAATTATTTTATAAATAAACTTGATGCTTTAAATTTTAAAGATAAAATCAATATAGCATTTATTGATAATAAATGTAATAATTTATCAAATACACAATATAATGGAATACATTGATTTAGGATTGCCCAGCGGTAACCTATGGGCAGTAGAAAATGAAGAAGACTACTATACCTTTGATGAGGCAGTAGCCAAGTTCGGAGATAATCTTCCTACCAAGGAGGACTTTGAAGAGTTGGTTGCGCATTGTTGGGCAAGATTTGATCGAAGACGTAAAGGTATGGAATTTATGGGAGATAATAAAGCAAAAATATTTTTATCTACTCCTTTTAATGACTCTTTTTTTGCTCCTGATAGAGGTAGATATTGGTCTTCTACAAATTATCGTGGCCATATTGCAGGTATCTTTACAATTTGCCCAGAGTTAGTACGTACTTATGGCACAGAACATTTTTATAAAAAATTATCTATTTGTTTAGTTCAAAGAAAATTAAATTTTAATAAACATAAAATTTTAAATAATATTTTTGAAAATGCTAAAATTGGAGATAAGTTTAAAGCACGTAATGGTAAAATTTTTTATTATCAAGGAATAAAAGAGGGTTCGAAATATGTTTTGAAAGATAAACACGGTAATTTAGAATGGCGTTTTTGTGATGGAATGGTTTGTTGTATTGGTGAAGATAAAAATGATATTGTTGAAAAAATACTTAATACTTGATAAAAATTTAGAAATATGCAAGCATTTTGTTTTTGGACACTTATAATTTTACTTATTATATGGGCTATTGTTAGTCTTTGTGAGGTAGCTATTGAATGTTCAAAGAAATCAATAAGTTCTGCCAGTATAGCTGGAAATATTATTGGAACTATTATTACAATATCAATACCTCTTTTACTTCTTTGGGGAGCAGGATTTTTTAATTTAATTTAATATGACATCAGAAGAAATTATACAACGACTTCTTGACGAGAAGAAAATCACTGTCAAAGAAGCGATGATATTAATAAAGGATGTTTGTAAATATGCGTGGAATTCTTTTAATTATGATACTAAAATAAGAGAAGAACATAAATATCCAACTGTAATGACAATGTATGGAGTACCTGGAACTGAGGATATTTTTAAATTTCCTTCAGTTACATCAACTACTTTTAATAGTCATAACATAAAAGAACATAATAATGTACATGTTGATATAACTGGATTAAAAGAAACAAAAAATGAATGATTTATTTAAAAATGCCAAAAAAGGTGACTTGTTTAAGGATAGTAGAGGGGAAATATTAACTTATTGTCATCCTGATGCAGGTTATCATGTTTTATCTACATGTGAAGGTGAATTAGAAACATATTATTCCGATGGAATAAGTTGTGACTATGAACCATCAAAGATTAAAATAATTGAAAAATTATTATGACACATCTTACAGCAAAAGAGTTTTTGGATTTTCAAGAACAATGGTATGAAAAGCATGATGAGTATCTTGATAAATTAAAAGATTTAAATAGACAAGATGCCGATATTGAAGAAGTAATTAAATTAAAAAAAGAATATGAAGGATATACTGATAGATATGCTGTTAATAAATATACAGAAATAACTAATGAGTATATTAAATTATGTTCTGAATATGGAGAACCTACAATGCAAATTACAGAAATCCTGAATGATACTAATAAAAATTTAGGTAAAAAATTCAAAGGATGGAAAGGAAAAATTTATATCCTTGTAGGAGCTGCTACTACAATTGAAGATTACTATTATTTAGGACAAGAAGAAGATGGAAGTATTCAATTTCATTCTTGTGTAGGAAAACTAGAATTTATTAATTAAATAAAATAAATTATGTATAGGTATAATATTGATCAAAAGAATAATACAGTTTACTGTATTTTTACAAAAACTTTTAATGACCTTTATAATAGGTCTAAAACAATCACTGTAATTGGAAAAGCAAAATGTTCACCAGATGATAAGTTTGATGAAAAAATAGGACAAGATATCGCATATAAACGTGCTCTTATTAAATATTTGAAAGTTGTTAGATCTGAATATGAGGAAATCCTTAAATATGGGTATTTTGATCGACTCCTTAGATTTGCTGATCAAATAGAGAATATTTCTAGAACTATAGAAATTCAATCTAAAGAGCTCTCTACATTGGTTTCTAATGATAAGGAATCCTGAAAGAATTTCTAAAATATTAACAGAACTAAGCGAAATCTGGATACAATGTCCAGATTTTCGTTTAGGTCAATTATTGCTTAATGTAGTAAATGATCCTGCTTTATATTATATAGAGGATGAAGATTTAATAAAAGAATTAAAAATATTTAGTTCAAATATATTCATATGAAGGTATATTTGAAAAAGACGTACAAAAAGCAATTAATATTTTAAGTTAAGTTTAAGATGAATCCTCAAGTTATTCAAAATTTACACGATGTAACACTTATAGTAAGTTCTACTATATCTATTGGATTTCTGCTTATGCTTTTATATTGTCTTGTACATTATCTTGATACAAAATATAAAAGCAGTCTTATATTATTAATAATTACTTTTATTTTACTTCTAATTTCTATATTTGGAATATTTGGAAGTTGTTTTATTGTATGAATATCCTTTATTTTACTAGTTTAGCAGTTTGTATTGTACTAATTATATATATTATAACTTGTACAAATATCAAAGCGCATATTATTGAGTTATTATTGATAGTTTTATCTATAATACCTATTATTAATACTTTTACTTGTACAGGGATATTAATAGTAATAATAGGAACAGCATTTAATTGGTTTTATGATACTAATCCTAGTGTCTTTTTTAAGAAAAATAAAATAAATAAATTTTTATTTAATATAAATTAATACTGATATATTTAGTAAATATCGTAAACCATTAAATGAAATTGAAAAATAGGAAATATGCTCTTGAGAAATGGAATGGAGTACTTCCTACTGTTTCTGGATCAAATACAATTTCTGTGATTAATCTTAAATAAAGAAGATTTATATATTTTATGACATTTAAAGAATGTTACTCTGCTGCAAAGCGGAATGGACTTAGGAATAATAGTACTATGGTCCAATTAACTGAGGATAATGTAGTTATCCTAGGAAGAAAAGGTCTTAATGGAACTGCTTATTCTCGAAGAGCATTTGCAGATAAAAATCAAGCGCAAACTGAATGTAAGCGACTTATTCAATTACATTTTCCTGCAAATGTAAGATCTAAGATGTAACAAAATTAAGAGAGGCTAAGAAATTAGTCTCTCTTTTTAATATTTTTTATGGAAAAAATTAATTATACAAAATTTAATTTAACTCCCGAAGATATTTTATGGGAAGCAAGACAAAGATGTATGACAGAAATGTATGCACGAGCACAGCCGTCTGCTGATTATAATCAAATCTATGCTAAGTACAAAGAGCAGCAATTAAAAGGAGAAATACCTGAAGCTGTTTATGACAAATATTATCTTTCTAAAGAAGAGTTTGAATATATTCGCAATAAATACATTCAAGCATATAATCTTGAGGATCAATTTAAAGATTATTGCGATATTCTTATAAGAGATATGCGAGATGGATGTTCAAAAGATAAATATATTCCTGAGAAAATTGGATTAGATGGAGAACGATATCCTGGATACAGAGGATATGAAAAAGTTCCTCCTATAAAATATATAATTGGAGAAGAAAGTGCAGATGCAGTAATAAACTTTATTAATGAAAGAAAGAACTTTTATAGATTCGATCAAAGAGAAAATAAGTTTATATATTCTGTAACTTTAAAAGATTCTCCTACTAGTAATGCAGAAAAAGTAAAAGAATATTGGAAATCTCAAGGTGTTGATTTAGAAATTGATCCAAGACATTTAACTACTGAAGATTTCTGTAATGAAGAATATTAAATCATTTTTAAATATATCACACAAAGTACAACTGCTTTTGGGAGACCTATTGTGTGCTGAAGGCTGTAGTTCAATGATTTAATTACTTGATTGGAAAGAGCAGGTTCTTATATAATTCTCTTTCTTCTTTTAATTTATATTTAATTCTTTGGTATATTAAGAGAGATATAGATAGAGTAAAGAGTAATATTTTATAATAAAGTATATGTATTTATTAAAGTCCAAGTGATTAGCTCACTATGTATTTAGAAAAGTTAGAGTAATTAGGCTTTATTATAATTTAACTTTTATTTATTATAAAATATTTTATGGGAGTATAGTTCAATGGTAGAATAATGGTCTCCAAAACCATAGATATATGTTCGATTCATATTACTCCTGCTAAAAATTAACTATTAAAACAAAAACATTATGACAGAAATTTATTGGATAACCAGATTAGATTCACTTTCTTGTTTTTTCGGTATTATAGCTACAATTACAGGACTTATTGGAATTATAATACTTATTATTTGTATTGTACTATATGCTCAAGATGAATTAGAAGAAGTACCGTTAAAGAAAATATGGATTGGACTTATTAGTACATGTATTATATCTTCTTTTATTTTGATATTTATTCCGTCAACTAAAGATATGTACATGATATATGGTATTGGTGGTACTGTTGAGTATCTAAAAGATAATGAAACAACAAAGCAACTACCTGACAAGTGTATTAAATATCTTGATAAGTGGGTAGATGAAAACTTGAAAGAAGAAGAAAAACAATAAAAAGTAAATAATTTGAAAATCATGGATAATACTAACAAAAAACTTTCTTCAAGAGAAATAGCAGCATTTTTTTCTTTATATCATGTGTTTGATGGACTTTTTGGTGAAATAATTGATTATATTCCTAATATTCTTTTGCCGAATGAATTTAAGATTTGTGGCGCAACTTTTTCTGTTGGAAAAGATGAACTCTGTATTGAATTAACAGATTCTTATTATGAAGATAGAGATTATTTTTATTTGCCTTTGAATGTTATTATCAATGATACTTGGAAACCATACATTGATGGTATGGCTCAAGTACAAATAGATAAGAGGAATAAGCAAAAAGAGGCAGAAAAAGCCTATAAGGAGAAGGAAGAACTAGAAGAATATAAAAGACTAAAAGAAAAATTTGAAAATCATGGAATATAATATTATCACTTATACAGATAATGAAAAAGAAATACAATATATTATAATAAGTAGTTCAAATAGTTCAATACAAATAAATATAAATTTAAAATTTAAAAACATAGTATTTATTCATAGTCTTATTGTCAATAAACAATATCAGAATAAAGGTTTAGGTAAAGATATTCTTAACTATGCAATTAATTATTGTAAGAATAATCTTTATTGTGATACTATTACATGTGATTGTCTTATTAATAGTTGGATGATTGAATGGTATAAACGATTGGGGGTTTAGACCTATTGATATTATTCGTAACAATCAATATGTTTTTATGGTTCTTTTTATTTAATAAATAAAAAAAAAATAAAAAATAAAATATCATGATAACAATTTTAGTTTTAATTGCATTAGGCATATTTATTGCGTATAATGCAGTATTTATTGGTTTATATGGAGTTCCTACAAGTTTATCAGATACTTTCTATGTATATCAAAGTAAGAAAAAAGGATTAGGATACATATTTAGTTTAATGATGTTTTCTATGTGTTTTTTCTTGATGCCTGCATGGTTGAGTATTTCTGATAGTTTTACTACATGGGAACATAATTTAACCTTTCTTGCATTCTTTGCTGCTGCCTCCATTGCTTTTGTAGGTGCAGCACCTGCTTTTAGAAATATAGGAATAGAAAATAAAGTACATATGGTAGCAGCAAAATCATGTGCAGTATTTGCTATTGCATGGTGTGCTATTGTGTGTTGGAGAATAATGTATATAATTCCTATTAGTATTGCTATTATTTGGCTAATAGCATATTTATGTGATAAGAATTTTAAAAGAAACTCAGATTATTGGTGGGAAATGTGTGCATTTACTGCTACTTTTAGTACTATAATTGTTCAACAGATAATAAATATGTTAAATGGATAATAAAATAACAATTAAATGTCCTGATGGTTATATACTTAATCAGGAAGACTATGCTAAAGGAATTATTTCTTTTATTAAAGAAGAGTTACCAATATCTTGGGAAGATTTTTGTGAAAGATTTCCAATAGAAGAATCAGAAAGATATATTGACCATGATAGTTATATCAGAGAAATTGTTGCCGATAAACGTATTAATGAAGATAAAAATGTTTTTATAAACCAAGAAGAAGCAAAAAAGTTTTTGACACTTATTCAATTAAGAAGGATATGGCAAGAATATCATAAACTTGACGAAGATAAAACAGCAGGTTTGTATTTCTATAAAATAATCCCAACTCAAGATGATATTTCAATAAGTTATGTTATATATAAAGGCGGAATGTTTTATTTCAAAACAGAGTCTTTTGCAACTATGTTTTTGAATAATTTCAAAGAACAATTAGAACAAATTAAAGAATTACTATAATGGAAACATTTAAAGTTGGAGACCTTGTAAAGGTTAAAGAAAATATAAGTTCAGAAACTTATTTTACTACTTGTAACTTTGTAAAAGGTATGCTTAAATATAGAGGTCGTATAACTAGAATCAAAGAGATACATTCATCGCTCCATTGTGAAGAACTTTATGTAAATTATAGTTTAGTAGATATTGAGAATTATATATTTGATCCAGAAATGCTGGAACCTATACCTGAATATTCTATTACAAGTAATAATTCTCCTTTAATTACAGAAGGACTTAAGGCAGTTTCTTCTTTGCCTGAAATAACTATTACTCAGACAATTCCAAAATTTAAGGTTGGAGATAAAGTAATAATAAAAGATGACTTAATTATATATAGTGTTTATAATGGATGGTGTCTTTTTACAGAATCAATGAAAAAATACTGTGGAAAATCTACAATAGTAAATTCTATTACGACACTTTCTAGTTCTAATGACGTAGGGTATTATTTAGATAATATACATGATATTATATTTTCTAATGATATGCTAGAATTAGTAGAAGAACCTAGTATAAAATTAAAGGATTCAGAAACTTTAAAATTATTCTTATAATGTTAATTTACTGGTTTTTAATTATAATAGGTGCTATAATGATAGTATCTAGTTTAATTACTATTTATAAAGTTAAAAATCCTAATGATTTTATACTATTTATAGGATTACTTTTCGGAGTGACTCTTTTACTTAGTGGGATTATACTTGGATGTGATAAGGTTCAAGTAAAAACTCCATCTATATTATATATTTTATTTATAATAAGTTGGTATCCTTTATTAGATACTATTAAAGTTATTATAGAAGAATATAAATATAAAAAAGAAGAAAAACGTATACAGAAACAACATGATAAGTATTTAAAAGAACAACAAAGAGAAGAAGAATTAAATAAGATAATAACAAATTCTAAAATTAAATTATATTTATGAAAAAGACAAGATTTAATGCTGCAGTAAGTGGTTTGATCGAAAAAACAAAAGCAAGTATTCGTCGTAAGATGATTGAAAACTCTCTTAATGGGAGTAATCTTGAAGCTGAGTCTAAACTTATGACTATTGAAGAACAAATGTCTAAGTTGGTAGTTGAATTGGCTACTGGAGATTCTAGCAATTTGAAAAATAATATCCAGAAACTTGCAAATTTGATTCAGACCAAAGAAACTTTAATTAAAACCAAAGAACTTAGTGCTAAAGTTACTGCTTATCTTGATGAAGAAATTGATGTAGAGGAAAAGAAAGAGAAGTAATAATTTTAAGTTACCCTAAAATAGGGTAACTCTAATTCCTTTTTTATGCAAAAAGATTTAAAAATAGATGGAGTCAAATTAATAAGATGTTTAAATCCGAATATTACTTCTATTACTATTCCTTATGGAATTAAAATAATAGAAGAATATGCTTTTGCAGGATGTAAACAATTAAAATCAATTATTCTTCCAGAAAGTATAGAGATAATTAAAAATAAGGCTTTTTGTGATTGTACTAAGCTTACATCTATTAATCTCCCTGATAGTATTTTATTTATTGATGACTTTGCTTTTAGAAGCTGTAAAAGCTTAACTTCAATAAGAATTCCTAATCAAGTTACTGTGGTTTCTATGGGGACTTTTTACGGATGTGAAAATCTTACTTCTGTAGTTTTAGGGAATAATATATCTACAATTGAGCTTACTGCATTTTCGTTTTGTTATAATCTAAAAGAAATTAACTTTCCTGATAATTTATTTGAAATAAAATCTTGTGCGTTTACACGTTGCCGAAGTCTTAATAAAATTTCTATAAGTAATTCTTCTCAATTAAAATATGTTGGGGATAGTTCATTTTATAATTATAACAAGAATGCCAATATTAAAGAAATAGAAGGTCCTATTATAGCATATAAAGGTTTTAAATCTGATTTAACTTGTAGAGAATTTCAATATGAAATAGGGAAAAATTATCATTTAGATGATCCTAAATTATGTGTAAAAGGATTTCACGCATGCCTAAATCCATTAGAAATATTTAATTATTATTATGGTATAATTAAAAAAGAATTTAGAATTTGTAAAGTTCTTCTTAGTGGAATAATAATTTCTAATGGGTGTTCGACTAAAGTAGTTGCTTCAGATATTGAAATATTAGAAGAACTTACAATTCCAGAATTAATTTTAGAATTTAATGAAAACAATTTATTTTTATAAAACTAAATGTGATTTATATTCTATAAGATTACAAGAAATTGGGATTGAGAATATAAAAACTTTTTTAAAAAAAGAATATTTTGGAGGATGGAGAGAAATTATTAAAAATCATTTAGATAAAGAGTATGAAATACTTCAAAAATATCTTAAAGATGGTTTAGGAAATGAAAATATTATTTCAACAATGATTTATTTTAATTTTATTGTAGACTATTTTCATGCTAAAGAAGACTCTTTGACTATAGTTCCTATGAGTGAGATTTCTAAACTAATTGATATTTGTCGTAATATTCTTTATGATGATTTAGATAGAAACCAAGCTCTTTCTAAATATGGAATTGATTTTATGAATATACATTATTCTTTTAGAGATACTGTTAGATTAGTAGAATTGCAATTATATTCTGTTTTATCTATTGATGATTATGTTTTAATGGGAATAAAATAATGGGTAAAAATTTTAAAGAAAGAGAATTATATGCTGAAGTTCATTTTGATAAAGAATCAAATGGAAAACTTAAAGCGTCTGTAAAACATAAGAGATTGAGTAATAATCCTGATTTTTCTAGAAAGAAAAGTGAAAGGAAATCTAAACTTAATAAATATCATGATGAAGAAACTCTTCAAGAATTAAAAGATTTAAATTATTAAGTTATGATTTTACAATATTCAAAACCTGCTTATATTTTATATCCTTCTGGAACTAATCTTAATTATACCTTAAATTATACTAAAGAGGTTTCTAAAATAATATTAAAAACTTTCGAATCTGGATCATTTTATCTAATAGCAAGAGGTTCTTCTGGAGCAATATTATCTGCACTTGTTGCAAAAGATTTATGTGATAATGATAGAGATGTTTCTATTATTATTTCTAGAAAACAATCTGAATCTTCTCATGGAGAGAATATGGAAGATATAAATTTAGCAAATAAACCTGATTCTCATATTATTGTAATAGACGATTTAATTGATACTGGAAATACAATAATAAGAATTCTTAATGATTTAGATTATCATGGATTTCCTTATCCAGAAATGCTTTGTATTAGTAATTCTTCAGGTAATCTTGCAGGAAAGATCGATTCTAATTATGAAGTTATAAAAAATAGTTTTAAATATATTACATGTAATCCAATTTCTAACGTATGAACAAAATATTTTTTGAAAAAGACGGATTAACTGTCACTAGTGCACAGCATATAAAAGATATGGCAGGACACTTTATAGAATCAACTAAGGAAGAACTTGCTTCTATTAGTTTTATTAATAAAACTGCTGAGTTAATTGGAAATTCTGAAAGTCAAGCTCAGGTTACTTTGGGAACTACTTTAGATGAATTAAATAATGTTAATGATCTTTTATTAGAAGTAGCTCAAGCACAAGCTTTACAAGCTTGGTTAGGAGAAGCTATTAAAGCTTATAATAATCAAAAAGACTGGATAAAAGCAACTACTGTTGAACAATTTTTAGATGAAAAATATAGAAAACATGTTTCATCTCCTATAAAAATTTCTCTTGATGAATATCTTAAATCGCAATTAAGCAGAGATGAATTAGAAGAATATTATAGACTACAAACATATTGTTCTGTATATGGTAATACTATTCATAAAAGTAATAAAACTGAATCTAATTTTTATAAAGCAAGAATAGAAGCACAAAAAGCAAAGAATAATCCTGCTATAATAAAAGGTGATGGTAGAGATACCATTATTATTAGACAAAGTTTATCTATTGAACTTTCTGATATTGATGAAGTTTATTATGATCTTCAAGCAAGACATCGAGGATATCAGGCTAGATTAAATAGAATTTTGCATGAATTTGAATCTTTTGCAGAAGAGAAATATGCTGAAGATTTAAAAAATTATGAAAAGTATCAAACAGAGTCTAATGAAGCTTATAAACAAGCTGAAATAGCTAAAGAGCATTTTATAGATATGGCAAATAGAGAACTTAATAGTTGTAAAATTACAATTCCCAATTCTTTACAGTCTATCTATAGTAAAATCAATAGTTTAGGAAAATAATATTTAAAATATATATCTATAATTAGATCTTAGATATGTATTTGTGTATAAATTAAATAGTTAAATTTTATTATTATACAATTTTTTATAATCGCATTTTATTTACATTAAGATAATGTAATTGTCTAGAATAGCAAATTAATTTATATTTTTTTGTTCTTGTTTTTGTCGCTATTCTAGGTTTTTGTTTTTGGTTTAGATTTTGTAAATGTTTTAACTATTTAATTTATAGATATTAGGGTAACTTATCTCAAAAGAGATAAGTTACTTTCTTTTTGTAGTTCAATGGATAGAATACGGGTTTCCTAAACCTTAGATCCGGGTTCGATTCCCGGCGAAAAGACTTATAATTAACTAATAAATAAGAATTTATGGAAAATGAAGTTTTGTCTAAAGTGTATTCATCCCTTTCTAAGGAAGTTGAATCTAAAGAATCAGTAACAGCTTTTTATATGGCAGTTAGAGATAATGCTGATATTGATATAATTATCAGTGGAAAAGAATCTGATTTAGTTCAAATGATAGTAAGAGCTATACATGATGATCCTTCTTTAAAAGATTTATTAAAAGGTGCGTTATCAGTATATAATGCAGCAGAAAAAGTTTTTAACGGAGAATGTTCTCTTGAAGACGCTATTACTAATTTAATTTTAGAAAAATGAATAGTAGCTATAAACTTTTAGTTGAGGATAAAGATAAAAACGGATATTCTTTTTGTATAGATTTTAATATTTTTCCTAGTGTTCGCAGTAATGTAAAAAGAGACTGGGAAAATTTAGAACCGGTTAAAAAGAATTCTCCACGTATGTCTATTTGTTTAGAGGCTTTTCCTAATGATAGTAGAACTTTATATGGACTATCTGTTTTAAATTTACTTATTCCTAAAAATGATGCTCAAAAAAATTTATTTGATTTTATAAGAGTATACTATACTAGTTATAGTTATGCAACTAAGAAACAATATGAATTTTTAACTAAAAATCATAAAGAAGTAACTTATAATAATGAAATTATAAATTTATTAAAGGATAATAATTTATATAATGATCGAGGATATGATTTCTTTTCTGAGTGTTTATATAAAAACTTTAGTGAATTAGAATTAGAAAATTTAGTTGATAAAGTAAATATTGAAAAAACATTATGAGTGGAGGTGCTTTTAATTATTATCAGTATTATATTAATACAATAATAGATGATATTGAATCAGTTATTCATAAAAATAAAAAACCCATTCCTTATGAGGAATTAAGTAATTGGGAAAGAAATAATTATGATGTTAATAATCCTCCATTATATTCTGAATATAGTGATAAAACTATAGAAGAATTTAAGAAAGGAGTTAATATTTTAAAGCAAGCTGCAGTTTATGCTCAACGTATTGATTGGCTTTTAAGTGATGATGATGGAGAAGAAACTTTTCATGAACGACTAAAAGAAGATTTATCAAAAATTGATTAAAATGAATATTTATCAAATTTCTAGTATTTTAAGAAATTTTTTTCTTAATTTTATAGAGATAATTGCTATTATCCCTATGATTCCATTTATGTTATTAATATTAACTTGTGAATATATAAAAGATTAATATCATGTTTCTTTATAAATCATATTTATTTCACTTTATAAGTAATATAGTTGTTTATTTATTATTAATTATTATTACATGGGGTAATAGTATTCTTTTTACTTGTGTTTTTATACTAGGCATTATTGGAGAACTTTTAATGTTAATATCATTTATATTAAATAAAAATAATTATTATGATTAGTGTAATAAAAATTGTTCAGCATAATACTATAGATTTTAGCATTTATAATTTACCATATTATGCTGATTTACACGGATTGCATGATTATCATTATTGTTTAGAAGTAATTAAAATAAGGTTTCCTGGTAAAATAATTATTCCAATAAAAGTTCCATTTGTTTCTAAATGGTTTGTATTTGTAATATGAAAGATATATCAATAGGATCAATTGTTTATTTTATAAATGAACAAGGAGATAAGCGTTATTTATTAATTGATGAAGTTTTTGTAGCTTCATATACTTCTTGTTACAGACAGTATGTACGAGGTTATATACAAACTTCTAAAGGAATAGGTCATGTATCTATATATACTGATATTTATTCTATCCCTTTGACTTCTCAATTATTTTTAGAACACGGATTCTCTCAAGAAGGTGATACATTTTTGTATAATGAAGAACCTTTTAAAATTATTAAAAATAACGATGAATGGATTCTTCAAATCTTTAAATCTGATAAATGTATTTGTACTGCTTCTGTACAATATTTAGATCAGGTTCAAAGTTTATTTAGAATATATGGAATTTCTTTTACCTTTAAAATAGGATTAATTTATTTACTTAAATGATTTATATTATTTTTAACGATTCCTATTTTAGTTTTGAATCTCCTTTGCATACTATTGAGTTTACTACAACAGATAAACAAAAAGCAATAGAATTTTTAGATAATCTAGAAAAAACTATTATAAGTTTACCATATGATGGCTCTTTAGTTAATAGATATACTCTTATAGAGTATAAAGAAGGAACTAATATTGAAAATATTATTAAGGAGATTTCAACTAAAATAATGTAGATAACAAATTAACATTTAATTTTTAATTAAATGACTGAAGAAAAAGTAATTAAACTAACTTTAGCTGGCCAATTTATGGCTAGACTTTTAACTGAAAAGACTGTAGATGAAGCACTAACTATTACAATAGAAGCAGTTAATAAACTGTATGAAGCCCTTTGATATTGAATTAGTTAAAGCAGGAGCTTCTGTTATAACAAGATCTGGTAGAGAAGCTAGAATAATTTGTTATGACAGAATTGATGCTATGAGTAAAGGCCAAATAGTGGCACTAATAAAAAATAGTAAAAATACTTGGGAAAGGATAGTTTCTTATACTATTGATGGTAGAGTAGCAACAGCACTTGACCGAGATTTAGAATTAATGATAAAAGATGAACGATAATACTATAATTTTATATACCGATGGTGCTTATTCAGGCTTAAGAAATCAGGGAGGTTGGGCT
>NFZD01006743.1_pt1 | contig 26041 bp, 25 predicted proteins | sample 1095381 | NCBI WGS metagenome assembly NFZD01 (sample SAMN03609891, study PRJNA323583) | gut metagenome | isolation source: feces | host: Rattus norvegicus | place: Denmark: Riget | collected 2013 | reverse complement strand
CTCCCACTCTTGATTTCTATTTTCTTGTTGGTCGGATTTTAACAAGTACTAATAAAGATATTGACATTATAAGAAAACGTGGTATAATCATCATAGAGATAATTTGAATAACTAGGCTTTTGTGGATCAAGAGGATAAAGCTAGTTATTTTTATATCTTAAACATGCAAAAATAATGGAGTTATTATAGATATATGAGTAAAAATAATACAGAAGTTTTAGGTTGCTTCTGGCTACCACCACAATATTACAATGATTGTATTTCTGGAGCAAATGCGAATACGATCAAAAGACGTGGAAATCATGTAGCAACAGATTGTTATAGCCAGAAGTATTTTGAGAAAATCACCTTGCCATCACTTCGACAAAATATTGCCCCTTATCCATCCAGTAAAAAATATCTTGAAAAATCAAGCAAATACTGTTTGGGATTTAGGGATGTTGTGAACGATGCCTTACGTGCCATATACAAGGGCATGAAAGGTTATGTGTTTACTATTGAGCAACTTACTGAGGTAATTAAATTTGTGCCAGATGTAAAGGTTATTTTGAACGATGATATTTATTATGTGAGCAAGGGGAATTAAAAATGAATAAGGACAAAGTATATGACAAGCCATTTTATGATAACGCAGAATACGAGAAAGAAAGAATTCGCAGAATCGAAGAACAGGTAAAAGCCAAACCTACTGCAAAGGATCTGAAAACGACTGTTTCTATTCTAAAGGATTTTGGTATTACCGTTTCTATTTCTGATATTCCAGAAATGAAGTCTGTGTTTGAATTAGAAAAATGGAAAGCAAAAATAATAAAAGAAAGACTAGATAAGGAGGACTAATGAAAAAGTTACAACAATTTTATATCATGAAGTTTTCTTCTGCTAGATTAGATAAATTCAATTATCATTTAAAACGAGTATTGGGAAGTTCAGGATTTTACATTCGTGATATTCGCCAAAACGGTGAATTAATAGCACTTGCGGATAATCAAGCTCTGAGAATGATTCGTAATATTAGATACGAAAGAAATCCAAATATTATGAGATATGATCCGGCTATTTTAAATGATCTGTACGCCCAAAAGAAAAATTTAAAGAAAAAGAACTTTGATGATTATGCCAAACGGCAGATTTCAATAATCAATAGTAAGATTGATGAAATGTTATTTATGCCAGAATATGTTTCAGTAGTGATTGATGATGTATCACATTACAGAAAAATTATAAAAGATGGATTATACATAAACAACTTTAAGTATGTGAGATTAATGTGTAGTGCCGGTCAAGCCAGAGTAAATACAGTAATATTAATACGTGAAGATTTTGAATCTGAATTGAAAAAAAGATTAAGATGTGGTGCGAAAAAAGTTAAAATAACCAAGAATAAATATAATGCGTATTTTGCACTATCCTCTTCTTCTACATACTTAATACCAAAGCCAAACGTATTTTTGATTGATGACTGTGAAATTGAAATGGATAAACGGGTAGATTGGATTTCAAAAATTCCACCAGAAGAAAAAGGAAAAATATCAAACAATGAAAGAGTTACGGAAGAAATAAAGACTTTATCATTCAATTTATTTGACGGATGCGGTGCGGTTTCTGTTGAGTTCGCAAAAAAAGTTGCCGATGAATTAGAGTTAGATTATATTCCTTCTGCTTTTTGTATAAGATGCGCTTATGTAAAAGGTATGGTATTTGTAGTTGATTTTAAACAATATGCTGCTGAACATGGAATTTCCGAAGTAGTAGACTTGTATGGTAATACTGTAGATATAACGAAAACAGATATGATTTTAACAAAATCTCAATTCAAACTTTGGAATGCATACGATTCTATCCAAGAATATGATAGGCTTTGTGAAGAAAACGGATTTTTTTGGGGAGTTACAAAAGTTACTCCTAAAACAGATGATAATTGTTTTCGTTCAAATTATCAATTCTGCCAAGCTATTGATTTGACAAATGACGATGATGTTGCTGAATTATGCGATCCTACAGTGAAATGGTTGAATGGAATTTCCATAGATGATTCAAATCAAGCTATATTATTTCTACTTGGAAAGTTATGTGATAAAGATGATATTGATTTTAATAATATTTTTGATTTAACAAGTGATAATGTTGCAAAAGCATTAATTGTTAATCCAGAAATGATTAACGATGAATATATAAAATCTAATATTATAATGAGTATCAACAAGAAAATTCGTGAAAGCTATTTGGGAAAACTTATCTTGGATGGTAACTTCAGTGTAATGATTCCTGATATGTACGCCTTTATGCAACATGCTTTTGGTCATACCGTAACCGGCGCATTAAAAGAGTTTGAACACTACTCTAATTTCTGGAATAAAAAAGGAAAAACTGAGGTAGTTGCTATGCGATCCCCTCTTACGTGGCGTTCTGAAGTCAACAAACTAAATTTAAAAAATAATGAATTGACTGAAAAATGGTTTAAGTATTTAACAAGTGGAATTGTTTACAATGTGTGGGGTTGTGATTGTATTATCCATGCAGATTCTGATTTTGACGGTGATATTGTGGCTACAACCGACAACCCCGTATTTTTACGTTGCCGGTATGATAATCTTCCAATCACATATTCAAAGTCTACTGTTGATAAAGAATATATTTCAGAGGACGAATTATATAAAGCTGATATTCAATCATTCGACAGTGCTATTGGGCGCATAACCAATATTTCTACTTCGTTTTATGAATTGTTGGCACGATTTGAAGATGATATCACATTTAAGCGTGAACAAGACGAAATCTTAGAACGGCTAAAATTAATCAGAAAATCTCAAGGAGATGCTATTGATAAAGCAAAGGGAATAAAGATTGAGCCTATGCCTAAACATTGGACGAGAAAAATCTCAAAAAAACCCGATGATATGGATGAAGCAGATTTTGCATTTTATAATTCTATAGTTGCAGATAGAAAACCATATTTTTTCCGTTATCTGTATAGTGTAGAAAATTCAAAATATCTTGAATATCTGGATAAGGAAAACGATGTGTGTATGATGTTATTCCAAAAAACAATACATGACATTTTGAATTCATCACCAGAAGAATTAACTGATGCAGAGAGGAATTATCTTATTGATAAATTCTACCCTTATTCTCCATTGATTGATTATAACGGCAGAATGAATAAGATTTGTCACTATATGGAAAGACATCTGAGTGAGATTAAAAAGAAACGTCATATGAAAACGCCGGATCACCTTATAAAATCAATGTATTCAGGCAGCAATTTGAATTTTGCTGAAGAAGATATTGAATATATGAACGCTCAGTATTTGGATTATAAGGCTCAGAAAGATAGTCTAAGGGTAAAACGTAAGAGCAACTATACGCATAGTGTTTCTCAAACATCTGAATTTATTAAATATCCACTTGCCATCAGAGACAGAATTACCGATAAATTCATTGGTGATGTCCAGTATGCTTGTGACCTGGCTATCTATGTGTGTTATGAATTACACCCTAGTCGTACAAAGGATTTTTGCTGGAGTATTTTTGGTAATCAGATTGTAATGAATTTGAAAAACAACTCTACAACAACACCTAAAATGCCAGTTCTCGATGAAGAAAATGGTTCAATATCTTATCTAGGTAAAAAATATAGTGTTGTGGAGGTAAATGTATGATTTATTTTGATGAATTATCCGTTGCGCAAGAAATGGAGGCTTCTACTGTTGCAGTAGATGAATATAAACGATCTGACCTACTCTTATATGCCAAGTATTTACGGTATAAGGCAATTATTGAGTCGGAAAAAGATTATGATAGTGTTACAGTTGAAGATATGAAACAGCTTGACAACCAAATAGAAAAAGAACTAAGAGCGTTTTGTAATAGATATTACATAGATTTTAACTATGTCGTAAAATTCCAGGATATAGATGATGCAGTTGTCAATTCAAGATTATTCAAACTAAAATTGCCACTTTCCACTCCTATCACCAAAAAGGAATGGGAAACAATCTGTAAGATTGATAATGACAATTATCGCCGGATGCTCTTTGTAATGCTTGTTGATGCCAAGTATCATAGGCTTCATAGTATCTCAGTCGAGAATTCTGCCACCATCACAGAAGATACACTTTTTTATTGTCATATGTCTAAGCGAGATATTTATAAAGCCGGTGGATGTAAGTTTGAAAATGCGGAAGAGAAACTTTTTTCTCTTGGTTGTCTTTATCGTGAGGGTTTATTTGATATTACGAATAATAAATACAGATCATGGTTTGTAAAATTTGTAGATATATCAGAAAACCTAGATGATATTTTGGATTACATTACTGACTATGACCATCTAAATCTGCATTATGATAGATTGTGTGGTAAAAATATAGGTTCATGTAAAATTTGTGGTAAATTATTTAAGCAAAGTGATAAACGACCTGGTATATATTGTTATAAGCATCGTGGATATAATAAGATTGGTAGCAAAACATTGATTTGTGTTGATTGTGGAAAAGAGTTTACTGTAAGTTCAAAAAGTAGACGAAAAAATAGGTGTGATAATTGTCAGAAAATAAAGAGAAAAGCTGATATTAAAGCCAATGTTAAAAGGCATAGAAATAATGTAATCAGTTCAATTAAATAAATAACTATCTCTGTAATTAGCAACCTTTGCTTTTTACAGAGATTTTTCATTTTTGCACCCTATTATGAAATAGGGAGTATGTAGAAATGTGCATAAAACCATATTTTTATGTAACAGTCAAAAATAAAGAGGTGGTTAATATTAATCCAAGATATAAGAAGTTGGAGAATGAGACTGATTACGAATACGGTCTTAGACTTATCTCTATCAAGGTCGAAGAAAAGCCAGATGATTTGGATTGGGAAGATATTGTCACGCTTTTAAATTTAGACTGTCATAGAGATAGTTTGCGAAAGGCTGCTGCCGTAACTGAATATTCTGGTTACAGAGTTATGCAGTATTTCAAAGAAAAAATGGAAAGTCAAAGTCATGACGATAATAAAAGTTATCTGAGGGAACTTGAAGAAAAGAAACGCCAACTTATTAAAGAGCGTGCAAAACTTCATACAGAAAAACTTGAATACAACCGATGGTTACGTGAAGATGCCAGAGATGATCTTTTTGAAGAAAAAGTTATTTCTGCCATCAAAGAAACACTTAACAAGGTTGAACCGCCACAAAAGATAGGTGGTTTTATATCTTCTCGTTATGGTCTTTTGAATATTGCAGACTGTCATTTTGGAAAAGATTTCAAAGTGTATGGTTTGAACAATGAGGTTGTTAATGCTTACAGTCCTGAAATATTCTTTATGCGAATGGAAACGCTTTATAATGAAGTAGTTGATTGTGCACATAAAGAGCGTTTAAAAGGATTTAAGATTTTCAATCTGGGCGATTCGTTGGATGGATTTTTAAGGAATTCACAGTTATGGACATTACGATATGGTGTGCCGGAAAGTGCTGTTATCTATGGGGAATATATGGGCAAGTGGCTTCGTAGTCTATCGGATGAATTTGATATAGAATACTATCAAACAAATGGAAATCATGGTGAACTTCGCTTATTGGATGGTAAAAAGGGTGAACATTCCCATGATAATATTGAAATGGTTACAGGGAACATTATTCGCATAATTAATGAGGATAATCCAAACTTTAAGTATATTACAAATAAGTCTGGATTTATCTTTACTAACATTGCTGGATATAATGTTATGGGGATTCATGGAGAGGTTCGTAATTTATCTACTGCTATAAAAGATTATTCAGATATTTATGATACAAAGATTGATTATCTTGTTGCTGGTCATAAACATCATTCTGAGTTTGTGAATTGTGGTGTGCGCCGTGGTGTAATTGGAGTTGGATCAATCATTGGTTCTGATGATTATTCAATGTCAATTAGAAAAACTGCTGACGCTACTGCTTCATTCGTCATATTTGAAACCGGGAAAGGGAAAGTTGATGAACATACTTTTGTTCTCAATTAGTTTTAATTAATGAACGACCAAATTAAGAATATAACTTATAGCAGCATGGGTGATATTTTAGATTCCTTATTATTACATTCTAAAATACCGCATGAAGAATACGAATCAGTAAAATTATATGGAAAGTCGTGCTTTATTATAGAGATGATAAAATATATTATCCGTAATTATACAGATATCACTATTGCTTCTCTTGATATAACACTTTCTGATATAGATCCCGTTTGTAAAGATTTATATGTGTTAATACTTACAGAAGAAAATGAATTATTTGTGCAATCTGCTTTTAGTGGGGAAACATTGTTATGTAATGAGGCAAAATTTACAATTTGTCAAGATATAGTTAGCTCACAGGTTATTTGTAATGTATCTAAAGACGGTACTCCTGTTGTAATAGGAAAATTTATTTTTTAAATATACAAAAATAATGTTTTTTCCTATTGACATTTTATAGAAGTGTGCTATAATACTTACATAAGGAACAGAGATAAAGTTGTATAAGATATTTAGAGGTAATACCATCCATATTCCTCTAAATATTCTTACACAATAAACAAGCAATAATAAATAATGGTGCGGAGTAGAGCAGTGGTCAGCTCGCTTGCCTCATAAGCAAGAGGTCGAGGGTTCAAATCCCTCCTCCGCAATTTATCTTGTTTTATGTTTTGTCCTATTGTTTTTGAAATAAGCGGTAGGGCTAATCATATGATAGCTCTATCGTTTATATATGAATGCATAGCATAGTCTGGTCTAATGCGCTGGTCTGCAACACCAGGATCGTTGGTTCAAATCCAACTGCGTTCTTTTAGCTCACACAGCAATTATTTCAAGGATATTTCTGTTAAAAATATTACCTATATGAGCTTAGTATGTAAGACACGTACAGCAAAATTATTTACTTTTTCAAATTGGGTTTGATGAACAAAAGAGTTTGTGTCTTGATTTTGGTCTTGTAGTTAAGTGGTTATAACATCGGATTGTCTCTCCGAAGTCGTGGGTTCGATTCCCACCTAGACCGTTATGGGGCGTTGGACAAGTGGCTAAGTTACAGCCCTTTCACGGCTGCGAGATGGGTTCGACTCCCATACGCCCTATTACTGGTGAATCTGCAGTCAGCCAGAAACGTTTTTAGCATTTGCAACGAGAAACAAATGTAGCAGATAACGGGATGTTTCTGTTGGGTTATAGCGTGAGCCGAGTAAAAGCTATTTATAGGTGTGTAGTTTAATGGTAGAACAACAGTCTCCAAAACTGTAAGATGTGGGTTCAAGTCCTACTGCGCCTGTTATGCATTTGTGGTGTAACTGGATAACATACCTGGCTTCCACCCAGGTGATGCCGGATCATTCCCGGTCAGATGCTTATGGTGATAATATCGCCATCAAAATAATTTGGGTGTGTAAACGACTACGGAGATCGGGCAGACTGTAAATCTGCTGCCTTCGGGATCGAGTTGGTTCGACTCCCTCCACGCTCATGAGAGATGGTTGCTTTACTAATTCTAATAACTCTCGTCAAATGGTAGAAATTAGCGTCTACGACAAGCGGTAATGAAGATCTTTCCTTGTACGATAACAAGGGTAAACTACATTAATATATGGGAAGTTAGCTCAACTGGTAGAGCATTAGGTTGAAGCCCTAAGTGTAGATGGTTCAACTCCATCACTTCCCATCATTCAAATAAAATCCTTAAAGAAAGGTAAAAAAGGTATATATAAAATGGTGAAGAAAACATAATATTTGGACGTATAGCTTAATGGAAAGAGTACATGGCTACGAATCATGTGATATAGGTTCGACTCCTATTATGTCCGTTTTGCCCGTATAGTTCAATGGAGAGAACATGGCTCTTCTAAAGCTATGATCTTGGTTCGATTCCAAGTATGGGTGTTTAATTATCATGGAGAGGTGGCAGAGTCTGGATTATTGCACCAGTCTTGAAAACTGGCAACCGTCAGAGATGGCGGTTCGTGGGTTCAAATCCCACCCTCTCCGCTTTATGGGGCATTAGCTCAGTTGGGAGAGCACTTGCTTTGCACGCAAGGGGTCGTGAGTTCAACTCTCACATGTTCCATATTTAAAGGGTGTATAACTCAGTTGGCTAGAGTAACCGGCTTTTAACCGGTAAGTCGTGAGTTCGAGTCTCACTACACCCACTCTGGAGCAGTAAGCCTAATTGGTAAGGCAGGAGATTGCTAATCTCTGAGTAACCGCTTCGGCGGTGTGGTGGTTCGAGTCCACTCTGCTCCGCTTGTAAAAAATAATGGAATATAATTCAATGGTAGAATGCCTCTCCGATACGGAGGTCATATAAGTTCGATTCTTATTATTCCAATTTAGGCACATGCAGCAAATTTTGATTTAATATCTTCAAATATTTTTTACAAATGCAAATAAAAAATTTTATGAATATACATAGATTGTCTTATTCCCTCGGACTTTCTATTTGAAATCAGAATAGTGCCTAGTAGACCCATACAGCAAATTTTATAATAAACAATAAAACAACAGATATGAATTTGAATATTTTATTTTAACGATGTTTCAGTGTTTCCCCTCACTTTAAAACATTAATTATATTAAGGGTCTAGTAAAAGTCGCATACAGCAAATACAGTAGAAGAAAATTGGTAAGTACATTATCTCACACATAAATATCTGCATAGATATTTTATCTTAAACATATTGCGACTTGTATCATTGGCATGTAGTTCAGTGGTAGAACGCCTGACTGTTAATCAGGATGTCGTAGGTTCGATCCCTACCTTGCCAGTTTATATTGAAAAATGATGGTGGACATAGCTCAATTGGTAGAGCAACAGACTGTGACTCTGGAGGTTAAGGGTTCAACCCCCTTTGTTCACCCTCGATAATGGGGTATCGCCAAGCGGTAAGGCACAGGACTTTGACTCCTGCATTCGTTGGTTCAAATCCAACTACCCCAGTTATACAAATGATGATATTTGTTACTTTACTGAACGGAATTACCTAAGAGATGTTGAAATATACATCTCTTTTTTACTGTAAAAATATGGAGGTAATTTCTATGATAGGTATTTATAAATTTACAAATAAAGTAAATGGAATGGCTTATGTTGGTCAAAGCTCAAATATTCAAAAAAGATATAATCAACACAAAAATGTAGATCATGAATTTACTCTTTTCCATGATGCTATAAAGGAATTTGGGTTTGATTCATTTGATTTTGAAGTAATTGAAACTTGTCAAAAAAACGAATTAAATGAAAAAGAAATTTTTTATATTCAAAAGTTCAATACGATATATCCTAATGGTTATAATAAATCTCCTGGTGGTCAAATTGGACACACCATAAAACTAGCATCCGTCTCTAATGTAGATGAAATAATAACTCTTTTGAAAGAAACAGATATGAGCAATGATGAAATTGTCTTATTATACTCGGTTTCAGATCAGACAATATCAGATATAAATAATGGAAAAACATGGTATAGGGATGAATTGGATTATCCTATCAGAAAACCAGTGAAAATTAAAAAGGCATATTGTAAAGATTGTGGAAAAGAATTATATAAATATAATACTACTGGTTTTTGTCGTGTGTGTTTAAATTCAAAAACAAAACAACCACCTATTTCAAAGGAAAAATTAATGGAGTTGTTATTTAAGCATTCATTTGTATATGTTGGAAAATTATTTAATGTAACAGATAATGCAGTAAGAAAATGGTGCGATAAATACAATATTCCTAAAGATTCAAAATATTATAAATGCAGTTGTTTATGACTGCTATGCTGATATAGGTTAATGGTAAACCAGTGGACTTGTAATCCTCAAATCTCAGTTCAATCCTGAGTATCAGCTTTTTCGGGATGTAGTTCAGTTGGTAGAACGCTTGATTTGGGAAACAAATTTATATTTATAGTTTATGGACTTTACACAAGCAAAAGGTAATATAACAGAACTTCAATGTATGTCGAAATTCTTTGAATTTGGAATTGAGTGTTCTGTACCTTATGGCAATGGTGCTAAATATGATTTTATAGCCGATATAAATGGTGATCTAATTAGAGTCCAATGTAAAGCATCTTCAAGAATTGATGACAATAGTTTTGTATTTAATTGTAGAAGTCAAACTTCAAACACACAAAGGACTATAAATCATAGATATTCTAAAGATGAAATTGATTATTTTGCCACTTATTATCTTGGGAATGTCTATTTAGTACCTGTTGAAGAATGTTCCACTGCTAAAACACTAAGGCTTGCTCCACCGAAAAACAATAAGCAAAAAATAAATTTGGCAGAAGATTATGAAATTCAAAAAGTTCTTCTTAAAAAGTTTAATGTTTCAGAATTGGAAAAGCCTATTTCAAATAACAAAGAATTTAATAAAAAGAAATACTATTGTTCAAAGTGTGGGAAAAATGAAGTATCTCAAAATGGTAATTATTGTATAGAATGTTCACGAAATGAAAGTAGAGTTGTGAATAGACCGTCAAGAAAGGATCTGAAAGAAATGGTTAGAAATAAATCTTTTACGTCTATAGGAAATGAGTACGGTGTGAGCGATAAGTCAGTTGTGAGATGGTGTGAATATTACAAAATCCCAAGCAGAAAAGTTGACATAAATAATATGTCAGAGGATGAATGGAATAAAATATAAACATTGTTACCTGGATCAAGAGGTCGCACGTTCGAGTCGTGTCATTCCGATTTAGACTATAATTCTTCCACGCATAGTAAATATGCGGATGTGGCGTAATTGGCAGGCGCTCAAGACTTAAAATCTTGTGGTTTTATACCGTGTGGGTTCAAGTCCCATCATCCGTATTTTGCCGAATTGATGGAATTGGCAGACATGCCAGTTTCAAACACTGGTGGAGTAATCCGTAAGAGTTCGAGTCTCTTATTCGGCACTATTATAAAATGAAACAAAAAGGTGGAATTATATGTCTAAACACAAACAAAATAATGATGGAATATACTTTTTAGGTGAATCATCAGTTGATGTTACTGGTTCACAGTATCTCGTACAATTTGGAGATAAAAAGATATTACTTGAATGCGGATTATATCAATCTAAAAGCAATAGTTATTTAGATTCTTATAAAATAAATTCAAAGAAATTCGCATTTAAACCAGATGAAATTGATTACTTGTTTGTAGCACATCCACATATTGACCATTGTGGTTTAATTCCTCGATTGGTCGCACAAGGTTTCAATGGTAAAATAATAGCAACAACAAAGACTGCAGCGGTTATGAAATCGCTGCTTTTTAATTGCGCATTTATTGTAGCCGATGAAGCAAGAATTTTATCAAAGCGATATAATAGAAACTACTCTCCTATTTATAATGAAGATGATGTTTCTAAAACACTTCAATTGATTGAAACCTATGATGACTATAACACAATTATATATCTTGATGATAATGTTAGTTTTCAATGGCTTCACAATTCTCATTGTGTAGGTGCAACTCAATTACAATTGGTTTTATCAAACGAATTGAAAACAAAAAAGATTTTATATACATCTGATCTTGGTTCTATAAATACTAGAAATCATTATGTAATAAATACTGAAATTCCTAGTATGTTTAATGATATTACCATTATGGAAAGTACATATGGTGATAAACAAAAAGTAAACAGAAAAACTAGAGATTTTGATATTGAATATTTAAGGGTTGCTGTTGAAACAGTATTAGAAAGAAATGGTACTCTTCTACTGCCATGTTTTAGTTTTAGTAGAACTCAAGAATTGCTTACTGTTTTATATTTACTTTTTGGTAATGATAGTTCATTTAAAGCTGATGTAGTTGTCGATTCAAAGTTGAGTTGTGAGATTTGTGATCTATATGAAACTTTGTTAAAAGATGATGATTTGGATTTGTGGATGAAAGTAAGAAACTGGAATAATGTTGTATTTATATCTGAGAGAGAAGAATCTAAGATGTGCCAAAATAATACAACACCAAAAATCGTTCTTTCATCGTCAGGATTTTGTACTAATGGCAGAATTGTAAACTATTTACAGAAGTATTTGCCGGATTCAAATAGTATGGTTGTATTTTCTGGATATGTTGGTGATAATCCATCATATTTATCGTATCGTATTAAGAATTATAAAGATTATAGGAACTTAAAAATTAATAAAGTTCCTATAGTAAATAAGGCAGATTGTATATCTCTTTCTACTTTTAGTAGTCATGCAAATAGGGATGACTTGATTAAATATGGAAGTTCTTTAAATACAAATAAACTTATTTTAGTTCATGGAAGCGAAGAAAGTAAAAAGTCATTATCTGAAAGTTTAAAAAAATCAATTTCTAAAAATGATAAAACATTTAAGGTATTATGTTCAAATAAAGGAATGAAAATTTCATTGTAAATAAAAAGTCTTTTATGGCATGGGTTGTGGAAACATCCCATGCTTTTTATATGGGGGATTGATGGAATTGGTAGACGTGCTGCGTTAAGAGCGCAGTGTCCTTGTGGCGTGTGGGTTCGACTCCCACATCCCCCACTCCCACTATTAAATAGTGGAAATTGCATAAAGAAAGAAGGTTTGACAAATGGGAATTACAAAAAAGCAACAAATAGAAAAGTCCTTATCTGCTGATGTGTCTGTAAACAGTGATGTAAAACTTGACAAAATAGTTGCTAAAGAAGAACCAGATGATTATGTTTGTCAAACTTGTGGTAAGCACTATAAAAAGAGAAAAGGCAATTTTTCTCCGTCTAAGTCTCCGATTTATGCCGGAACGGACGGTTATATGAATACATGTAAAAGTTGTGTAGACGAACTATTTGCACACTACACTAATTTCTTTAATGGCAATGAGGAACGTGCTATTGAAAGAATTTGTCAATTATTCGATTTGTACTTTAATGAAAGTGCTCTCGCTGCTTCAAGAAAAATCAGTGAGGATCGTAGCCGTATTTCTGTATATATAAGCAAGATTCAAATTAAACCACATACAGGAAAAACATATAGTGACACACTTATTGAGAGGAAGTCAAATTCTATTGATTCAGAAAATGATGTTGCTGAGTATAGTGGATTAGATGCTGCTCAATTAAAAAAAGCTGTGAGTGTTTGGGGATTTGGATTTGAGCCGGATCAATATGGAATTTTAAATGACATGTTTGACGATTGGCGTTCTAGGGTTGTGATAGATGGTAAGACAAGAGAAACTCTCGTAAGAGAATTATGTATTATCAAGCTGCAGATGAATCTAGCTTTAAAAGATAATAATGTTGAGCTTTATACAAAGCTAATGAAAACATATCAAGAAACTATGAAATCTGCGAACTTACAACCTAAACAAGAGGATGAAAATGACAAAGCCTCTGAAAAGCCGATTGGTGTAATGATTAAGATGTTTGAAGATGAACATCCGATAGATAAGTGCCGACCAGAATGGGAAGATGTTGATGGTATTGTCAAGTATATTACTATCTACTTCTTAGGGCATTTATGCAAAATGTTAAAAATCAAAAATAAATATTCAGCTCTTTATGAAGAAGAAATGGCTAAATATAGAGTTGAAATTCCTGAATTAGAAGAAGCCGATGATGAAGATGTTTTTGATTTTATTATAAACGGCGGTGACGCTGATGGCACAAAAGAATAAAGGAAATATGTCCGACTCTAAATATGAAAAAATAATGTGTGGACTGAATATATGGATAGGCTATTATCGTGCAAACCCTGTTCGATTTTTGATTGATTATTATGGTATGGAGTGGATTCGCCCATTTCAACAAGTATTAATCACATTTATGTTTAGATCCAATAACTTTATGACTATTGCGAGTCGTGGTATGGGTAAATCCATGATTGTTGCTGCTTTCCTTTGTGCCTATTGTACGCTTTATCCTGGTGTTAAAGTATGTATTGCAGCCGGTCAACGTGGTCAGTCTATCAACGTTTTATTGAAAATTGTTGAAGAATTTATGCCACAATCTCCTAATTTAAGGAATGAAATACTTAAAACAAATACTTCTCCGTCCGAAGGATTTATATATTGGAAAAATGGTTCTGTGATTAAAGTTGTAACTGCGAGAGATTCTGCACGTTCTGCCAGAGCCAACATTATTATCATGGACGAGTTTAGACTTATTGATAAAGGTGTCGTTGATAAGGTATTGAGAAAATTTAAAGCCGGACAACGTAGACCAAATTTCTATAATAAAGAAGAATATAGCGATAAGATTGATGAAAACAAAATCAAATATCCAAAAGAGCCTAACAAAGAGATTTATTTGAGTAGTGCATACTACAAGTATCATTGGTCTTGGGCGAAGTTCAAGGCTTTCTTTAAGTCCATGATTAAAGGCGAAAGCTATATGGTTGTAGGATTTCCTTATCAATTGCCTGTTTATGAAGGTTATTATCCAGAAGAACAGATTCGAGAGGAAATGCAAGAAGATGACTTTGATAGTATCGCTTGGTCAATGGAGATGGATTCTTTATTCTTTGGTAGTTCAGAAAAGGCTTTCTATAGTTTTGAATCTATTGATAAGATAAGAAAAATTCAGAGAGCTTTATATCCGAAACCATTCTATGCTTTGTTAAATGATCCAAAGTATAAATATGAACCAAAGAGAAACGGAGAAATCCGTCTTTTATCAATGGATATTGCCACGCAAGGTGGATCTAAAAACGATGCAACTTGCTTTACTTTGATGCAGTTGATTCCAACAACAAATAATCAGTATATCAGAAATATATTGTACATTACTACTTTAGATGGTGGTCATACATTTGACCAAGCATTAAAAGCCCGTAGATTATTTGATGATTTCGACTGTGATTATATAGTTGTCGATACAAACGGTGTAGGTATTGGTGTTTATGATAACCTTGTAATTGAACAAGTTGATGATGAACGCAATGTTGTTTATCCTGCATGGTCATGTATCAATGACGAAAAGATGGCTGAAAGATGTAAAGATCCAGAAGCCGAAAAAGTTATTTACAGTGTCAAAGCTACAGCGAAGTTTAACTCTGATGCTGCGGTATATTTAAGAGACTGTATTAAACGTGGAAAGTTACGACTTCTTATAAATGAGGTTGATTCTAATGATATTTTAAATCGTAGTAAGGCTTTCCAAAATTTGTTAGTTGACGATCAGGTATTATTCCAAGAACCATTCTATCAGACAACATCTATGATTAATGAAATGATTAACTTAGATTATACGGCTACTGATGGAAAAATTAAGGTTGTGGAAGCATCCGGCATGAGAAAAGATAGATACTCTTCTATCTCGTATGCTAACTATATTGCGAATGAACTTGAAAGAGATATGCGTAATATCGAGGATGAATATGGATTCTCAACTTTTATCAATTAATTAGGGAGGTGGATAGATGCCAGAACAGAATAGTGTAACGCCTACTACTAAAAAGCGTGGTAGACCGGCAGGGTCGAAAAATAAGACTACTACTGTCAGTCACGACAATACTAATGTAGAAACAAATGCTTATGCTTACAATACTACATTACCATACATTTATTCTGTATTGGGAGAATATCTCGATGCATCTCCACACTCAATTAAGGAAATAAGAACCTTTGCTAGAAATCCTCAGTTCTATAATAAAGAATTAAGGGATTTGGCATGGTGGGCTTATAACACCAATGGCAGCGTAAGAAGTGCTGTAAACTACACTTGTTCAATGCATACACTTGACAAAGTAATTGTGTGTAAGAGCAAGAGGGATAAACGCCCTAAAAATTTTGACAAAAATCGTGCTAAGATGCTTTCTATTCTTGAAAAGATTAATTACAAACAACAGATTAGAGACAATCTTATGAAAGATGCTAATGATGGAACAGCTTTTTATTATTTTGAAACGGCAGAAAGACCTATTAGTAATGAAAAGTTTTTATCAGATTATCAGATGGCAAATATTGTTGAAATAAATGAAGTTGGTGTTGATGTCTCAATTATTCCTTTACCTGTTGATTGGTGTAGGATTTGCGGTAGAAAAGGCAATCACTATCGTGCAGCTTTTAATTTAAGATATTTCGATCAGTTTACAGAAAGGGAATTAAAGGCACGATTACAAGCTATGCCAAAAGAAATCCGTGATGGATATAATGAAAATAAAGGCAGTATCAATAATTGGATTATACTTGATGATATGAAAACTATTGTTACTAAAGTAAATGCCCCAATTAATCAACCCTGGGGTGTTCCTATGGCTGTTACTGCTTTTGATGATATTCTATATGCAGAATATTTCATCAATACAAAACGAACAGTCTTAGATTCAGTCAATAATCAGATTGTATATATGACATTTCCAGAGGGAAAAGAAAAAGGAACGTCATCATTAACAAAAGATCAGCAAAGAGAACAACATGAAAAAGTAAAGGATGCTGTAATCAATAGAAGAAGTCAATCCGGCATTTCTTTCTTCTCTCTTGCGAGTGGAACGAAAATTGACAAGATGGATGTTGATATAGACATCTTTGATGAAAAGAACGAAGCATCTATTAAAGATGCTGTTCCTAGTGATATGGGTATGAGTTCTGCATGTCTCGATGGAAATACAAAGGGGAACTATGCAACCGCTACTCTTAATCTTGAGTTGGTTGCAAGCCATGTTTATACCTGGATTGAAAATTTCATGGTGGAACTTAATAAGTGTATAAATGCAAATATCATAAGAGATTCTTCTTGTGTCGTTGATTGTTATATTCTGCCTACAACATTTGCCAATAGGGATAAACAAGTCAAATACATGCAAGATTTATATTCACATGGAAAAGGTTCTTTGATTGCATGGGTAAGTGCTTGTGGTTTTGACGCAGATGCTTACATATCATTGCTTGATTATGAGTTGGAATCTGATTTTGAAAATAAATATCCTGTTCACGCTACATCATTCACAATGAGTGGTCGAGATGAAACAGAAACCGACAAAGACCAAAGTGGTCGTAAAAAAATAGATATTCCGACAAATGAGAATACAGTACAATCACAATCTTCTGGTTCTAATACCAATCCTAAACCAAGTACAGAATAGGAAGGAAGATTATGTGTAATATGACAGAAACAAATTCTGCAGTAAAATGCAAATCAGTTTTTAAGCCAGGTGTTGCAAGGCATCTGATTAAAATGGGAAATCCTGTTTATGACATAAAGCCAAAGAAAGAAAATCCAGATGCGTCTATTTTCTTATTTGCTGAAACAGAGAAATTCCAAAAAGATTTTGCTGCAATTATAAGCACATCTGAATAGATGTTAATTTTCGTTATTGTTAAAATCGGCACTTTATAGTGTCTTTTTTATTGCAATAAATTATATGAAAAGGTGGTATATATCATGGAAATTGAAAAAAGATTTTTAGAAATTTCACAAGCCACCAACCCAAACGGACGCAGATACGTCAAAATTGTTTTACATGAAATCTATCCCGATGATACGCACTGGAATAGTAATGGAATAACTTATCTTGAACAGTATACCAGAGACAACGCAGAAAGTGTAAAGGGTATGCCATTGTGTGCGGAGTTTTTGGATAATGACAAGGAAATTCCTTATGGTCATGGTCTTACGGGTCATATTAAAAATATGCCGGTATTTGAAGATTCTGTACAGGTGGGTACATTTGAAGATTGGTCTATAGAAGATATTGTAATTGATGGTAAGTTACGCAGATGTTTATGTGGAATGGGTTATATCAATGAAGCAAGATATCCTAAATTTGTAAAGTGGATTGAGGATAAAATATCTGACGGTATAACTATTCGTGGAAGTGTTGAATTTGTAGGAACAAAAGAAAATGACGGTGAAATAATTTATGACGGAGGCTGGAAAGAAGAAGGTCGTATTCCTATGGTTTATGATTATAGCGGATATTGTATTTTATCTGTTAAACCTTCCGATTCAGCAGCGGTGTTGATTGAACTTAACCAGTTCAATGATAAACAAAACTTGGAGGTTATTGAAATGAATGAAGAAATGACTAGAGCACTTTCTGATTTGAAGTCAGATATTATTTCAGAGTTCAAAAATACTAGAACTGTTGAAGTAAATGAACAGGTTTCTAGCCTTGAAACACAGATCTCAGAACTCAATGCAAAAATTGAAGAACTGAATGCTTGTGTTGCAAAGAAAGACGAAGAAATTTCTGAATTAAATAAGAAATGTGAAAAATCTGAGTGTGATGCCAAAGAAAAAGAAGATGAATTTAATGCTAAATGCAAAGAACTCAATGACACTATCGAGGCACAGGCTTCAGAACTTAATGAGCTTAAAAAGGCTAACAGAATTACAGAATTAAACAGCGCACTTGCTGGTTATACAGATGAACAGAAAGATTATGCAAAAGCTGAAATCGAGGCTTTTAATGCTGATCCATTCTCTGTAGAAATTAATTCTATTACAACAAAAATTGATGCAACTGCATATCAGAAAATTCGTGAGGAACAGGCAAGAAAAGCTCTTGAAATGAACTCAATGAAAGGCGAATTTGATGGAATTGTATCATGCGTAGATCCTATCGTTAAAGATGATAAATCCGTTGACGATTTTGATTGTTTCGCCTAATCATACAATAATAATGGAGGAAAGTAACCATGTTGAAATTTAGAGAAATTGGTACATACAAAAATGCTGTGAACGTTGGTTATTGCACAGCAGATGTAGTTCTGCACAATGGTAACGTTGTAACTTTTGACAGAACTACTAAGAAAGCTGCCCTTCCTACTACTGGTAAGGAAGTTGGACTTGCTATTGTTATGAACACTATCGACAAACCAGAAATCCATGAGCCAAATGAATTTGCAATTGAAGTTGGCGAAAACCCACGTCTGTTTGTTCTTTCTTCACTTAAAGGAAGAATTATTGATATGGACATGGATCAGGTAGATGGTACATATGCCGAAATCAATGTTGATGACAAACTCGTTGCAAATGCTGAAGGAAAACTTGAAGTAGCTGCTGATGTATCTACATATAAAGAATACTTCAGAGTAATTGAGAAAACAAGTTATGCTGGCGAAGGTCTTGCTGTTGAAGTAATCGCCTAATTATAACTTAATACTATATTTGGAGGAAAACAATAATGAGAAATTTTGTTGAATTGAATACCTCATTTGAATTAGCAAATCCTGTAAGAAATAATGTTACAATTAAGGATCAGGCTAAATTCAAACAGATGGTAGAGATTTGTTCTGCTCTGTTTACAGGTAACGATGCAGGAAAATATGGCACACAAAAAGATGCTGTTGCTAAGAAATTAGCCGCTCTTGGTGAGGCTGCTGCTAACGGAGATTTCAAAGCTAGAGCAGAAATCAATACAATTGTTAAGTTCATCATTGAACCTAAATTGCTTGAAGCAATGAAAATTTATGATTTCTTAGGAAATTATCATGAACTCGCTTACCATGAACAGCCAAAAGTTAAAACTTACAACTATGAGGGAATTGATGCTCGTATGCAGGCTTCAAACTCTGATGTAAGTTTCTCTGGAAGAAATTGGACAGAATATCCAGTTGCTACCAGAACTATTTCTGCTGGTATGGCTATTGATTACCGTGAACTTGCTTCTGGTAACTTCGATGGAACAATTGCAGAAGAAATGTCTCAGGTTCAGATTGATATGAACAACAAAGGTGTAGCATATGTTCTTGGTGTTTTGAAAAAATCTCTTGCTAATAACACTAAATATGTAAAGAACTATAGTACATATAGTGGTGCGCTTCCTACAGAGGAAGAAGTTGCAGAAAGAGTTGCATTCACACGTAAAATGGGTAAAGTTGCTATCTTAGGCGATTATAGTTTAATTCAGGAAATTAGTGGATGGAATGGATATAAAACTGTTGGTGATTCTAAGATTCCATTCTATAGCCCAACACAAGTAGACGAAATTGCTAAAGCTGGTATTAATGGATTCTATAAAGGAAGTACACTTGTTGAACTTGAAAATCCATTTAATTATACAAAACCACTGGCCGATAAGTCTGGATTTGAGACTTATTACGCAGACGATGAGTTATACTTCACTGCTGCTGGTAATAAATCTCCTCTTAATATTTTCAGACGTGGTGGAATCATGACTATGAGTGGTACTGATGTTGAAACAGGTACAGTTAAAACTCGTTTTGATGTTGAACTTGGTGCTGACGTTGCAAAAGGTCGTGAATTTGAGATTGGTTTGCTTGCAAAACAGTCATAATAATCATAAATAATGTATTAGCATGGAGAATAAATTTCTCCATGCTTCTATTTTAAAAGGAGTTATACAATGGAAGAAAAAGTATTAGAAAAAAGTGAAAATATTGTAGAAAAAACAACTAAAGCAAAATCAACACGTTCAAAAGCAAAAACAAGGACAGTAGATGAGTTATCTCTCTCAGACAGAGTATCTATTGATAACCTTTGTGCCTGGACTGTAGGTTTTGTATCTGAAGAGAATGGAAAAACGATTTTAATGAGTTCCAATATTAAAAATTACAAGAGATTGACACTTGCAGAAGTTGATTCACAAGTCAAAATTGGTAACGTAGCCTTTTGTGGTACTGATGGATTTGGATCTCATGCAGCTTTTAGAATAAATGATCCACTTGTACGTGAATATGTTTTTGGGGAAGATATATCACCAATTCAACTAACAGAAGAACGAGTTAATGATTTGCTCGCATCCAAAAATAAAAAAGAGTTTCATGATAAACTTTCTGCTTTGGTTGTTACTGAGTCTGAGAAGAGAATGATTGCAATTATTTGTTCTGATAATGATTTATATCCTTCTGTCAATATAGATGAAGTTCCAACCTATATGATTACAGAAATCGAAGCGATTAGTGGATTAGAACTTAATTAATGAAAATTGGAGGTGCATTCAATGACTTCATATACAGATGTTGTATCTGCATTTGAATCAATTATTAAATGTAAGTATGTTCTTGCAGATGGATTAGTTCGTCAATGGTTTTTGAATGCATTAGGCGAATATGAATTAAATATTGGTTATCTAGGATTTGATAAACAAATTCTAACATTTAAACCATCAGCCTCTAATTCTACTTTTTTTGATTCTAACGGTAATTTAAAAGATTATGTTATTTTAACTTTAGCAGAAATCATGAAATCTTATTATATGAAGCAAGAAGTACGCCGTGTAAATCAATTAAATAATATTATCGGCAAAGACATAAGTCTCAATGGAACCGGAGATACAAAGAAATATACTAGAATTGAAGCTGATGAAATAGAGTCAAAAATTGATGAGCTTTACACAAAGCAAAAATGTCCAGTATATATATAGGCGGTGATATTTATGTCTGCTGAATGGTATTTAATGGACAAACCACCTGTTTATAATGGTGGCTTTGAAGGTGAAGAATTTTTTTCTTATGCACAAAATGGTTTTCAAGAAATGCTTGATACTACTATGTTGTGTGATAACGTTAAATTTATAAATAGCGATTTTTCTGTAATCGTTCCAGGAAAAGCAATTATACAAAGTGTTACCCCGGATACTAAGCTAAAAGCTGATGATAGGCAAATTTTAGTACCGATAGGCACACTTCAGTCATATTCGTATATTTGTTTTAATGATGAAATATGGATTATAGCATCAGAACCAAGCAATAATAAATTCTATGAAAAGGCAATTTTAAAAATTTGCCGTAACCAATTACGATGGCAAGATTCAGAGAGTAAAAAAATATATTCTTATTGGTATTGGTGTGAATATGTCACAAGATATAGTTCTGGTGTTTACAAAGGTAACGTTGTTATAACTTATGATAAACAATATAGTGTTCTGCTCCCAAAAGATATTAACACTCAAAAATTACATGATGGTATGCGTTTTATGTTGGAATTATCAAACAACACACCTCTAGTATATAAACTTACAAAATATGACGGATTAACAGGCAATAATAAAAACATTAAATTATTAAATTTATCGTTAACTCAAACCGTCTACGATGAAAATGTTGACAATATTGAGCTGATGATTGCAGATTATAAAAATAATAATGTTGAGCCATTTGAAAAACATGGTTATACGTGTAAATTATCATATAAAACTGCTTCCATAAGTTTATCATCGTTTGAAAAATACACAGCTACTTTTTATGACAATGAAGATGAGATAGTAACTAATGTGAACTATCATTGGAATATTTCTGAAAATGATTTTGATAGTGATAATATAATATTAACTCCTGGAAAAGACTTTGTAAAAGTTGCTGTTAAAAATAACTCTGATTTAATTGGAAAACAGTTTAAATTAAATGTTATTTCAGATGCAGATATTATAATGGCATCTGTCGTTATTACAATTACTGCACTATGGTAAATGAGGGTTTAATTATGTGTGATTTTGATATTAATTCATTTAAGACTGCGGTAATAAATAGTATTGTACAAAATAATGAAATTATATATCTTTTGGATGAAGAATATATAGATGCCGGTGGCGGTCTACTTTACAAGAAGATTTTTCCTTATCTTCAAAATCCTAAAACAATTGAGAAAACTTCTCCATTTATTTGTTTTAAAGTAAATCACACCAGAAATAAGCAATACTTTTTAGAAGAAATAAATGTGGTTATTTATATTGTTTGTCATGAAAAAGAAATGACAAAAAGAGTACAGAGTTATAAAACAAAAGAATATCTATCTGGTACAGTGATTGATATATTAGGTGAAGAAATTAAAAAAACATTATCTGGTATGGATACAAATTGGATTGGTGAATTAATCTGTATAAGTAATACTGAGGAAGTTTTATATTACGAATATCCGTGTAGAATTCTTACATTTTCTGCCATGAAGGAATCGTATGGACATAAATAGTAACTCTCTGTATCAATATCTTTTATACAGTTCACCAATTTATTATACCGAAGATTTAGTTTTATATCCTGTACAAATGAAGGATATACTTGATTTTAATTTATATAAATCCAGTATTACCGTTCGAAAGAATAGTATTTTTCCAATAAAGAAGATAATCAAGATGTCATATCTTGATTTTTTATTTTATTGTTACAACAATGTAGATTTAGCCAAGGAATATAACATGCCATTACTCTCCCACTACTATTCCTTTGCGCTTGAACTATTACGACTTGTATTTAAAAATCAGGAAGTATTAGCAAATTCTACACAAGGGGGATTTAAAGTTAATGGCACTATTATAACCGCCGATCAGTTCGATGACATTCGCAAAATTATTATTCTCCAAAATGGGATTGATTTTGATATAGATGAATTTATTCATCATGATACAGAACAAGAATTAGAAAAAGCACATGAGTCGCTATCAGCTAATGAAAAGTCTACACTTGAAGACTACATTGATTCTATATGTGTTTATCTAAGCTTAACTGAAGAAAAAGTTAAAGATTTATCAATTCGTAAATTTTGGAGATATGTTAAGCGTATAAGTAAACGCGATATTTTTAATATTATGAAATCCGCAGAAAGTACAGGTTTTATTAAATTTAAAGAACCTATTCAGTATTGGATGTGTGAACTTGATCAGGGAGATAAATATAAAGATATAAAAACAGATACACAATCATTAAAAAAGATGATAAGTGGATGATAATTTATATTACAATCAGGAGGAATTTTATAATGAATGCAAAAGGAAAAGAATTTGTTGTTTCTGTTGCCGATTTCGCATTTTATATTAATGATGTTTTAGCTTGTACAGGTATAACTAACCTTAGTTCTTCTATCTCTGTATCAATGCAAGAACAAGCTATTAATGCCGGTAAAGGCAACAAAAAGGTGTTCTCTTATAAATATGGTAGGGAACTTGCAGCAGAGCTTGAAGCTGCTGACTGGAAACTTGAATATATTGCATTGCAAAGTGGTTCTAAGATTTCTAGTGGGCTTAAAGACTCATATAGTCTTAATGAATGTGTGACGCTTGTAAGTGGAAAAGGAACTTTAGAATATACACCTATTGATGGTGCAAAAGTTGGAGTTGAACTTCCAAATGGAACATTTGTTGAAGTTACAGCAGATGGTAACTCAATTGATTTGAACTCATATGGAGTAGATCAGGGAAAAGTAAAAGCTACATATCAATATAATACAACGGTGAAACGTATTACAATTGATGCAGAATCAACCCCTTATATTGGAAAGCTTGTTCTTCAGGCTGATAAACATAATTCTAAAAAGGGTAAGGTTGGCGTTGTTGAAATTGTAATTCCATCATACTCTCTCGATGGTAACTTTGATATTTCATTTACTCCTGATGGCGTTGTAAGTACAAAGTTGTCTGGTAGCGCACTTGCTGTTGAAGGTGATACTTGTGAAGACGGTAGTGCTGTATATGCATATATTTCAGAGATCAACAATGAAAATACAGATATGGCTGTTTCTGAGATTGCTCTTGCTGCTCCTGCTACATCAATTAAGACAAGTGGAACAATGGATTTATCTGTTATAGGTATCATAGGTGCTATGTATAGTCCAATTGAAATAGATCCAGCAGATTGTACTTTCTCAATTCAGGATGCAGGAAGTACCGGGCTTTCTGTTGGTGCTAAAGATGGTAAGTTAAGTGGAGCAACTGCTCCAGGTACGGCTACAGTCAAAGTTGTCTATAATGGACTTGAAGACACAATAGAAATTACTGTTATTGAATAATTTCAGTAAATATATGTAGGTAGGTAATAATAAACCTACCTACATTTTTTGAATATATAAGGAGCTGAGATTATGAATGAAGTAAATATTCAAGAATTTGATTTATCGGAAAATTCTAAGATTAAAGAAAAAAATAAACCAGAAGAAAAAACAAGTATTACAAAACGTAAACATTCTTTAGTAAAAGAATGTGAAGTATTAGTTTATAATAAGAAAACTTGTACTGCTATCATTTCTTTTGATGGTTTTGGTTATGAAATAACTGGAATTCTAAATAATCCTGGCAATAAAATATTGGTAAAATATGTTGGAGATATCCATTCCCCAAATTTCAAGATAGAAGTTGATAATTAATGTGTAAAAACTCATACATACAATTTAATGAAAATACTAAAAAAAATATGCTATATTGTGCCGGATATGTAAAAGTGAATTCTGAAGGATTATGTTTGTGTCAAAGGTATTGTAGTAAAAAATCCTGTTACATTCCACATAACCAAGATAAAATGCATTGCAAATATTATGAAGATTAGCAAGTGTAGTGCATTACACGCTGCACTTGCGTATGATACCTATTAAAAAGAATAAAATATATTTTATCTTTTTTAATGTGCATCATTGTATTATAAAATATAATGTAAAACAATAAAGTTATTCATCAAAAAGGAGAAACAAATAATGACAATAAATGAAGTAGCAAAAATGTATAATGTAAATATTAGAAATAAAGAAATGAAAAATAAAAACAAGGCAAAAGAAATTGTAGAAAAAATTTTAGAATGTCCTAAATGCAAAAATACTATGAAGTGGTTGGATAATACAAATGTCTGTATATGTCCAACATGTACAAGTTCCATTTCTAACAAGAAAAATAAAAATGATTCTAAAGCGATTTATAATGTCTATAAGATCCTTTCTGAAAAAAATCTAAAATTTTTAGATAATAACTATTTACAAGTTGCTATAGAAAGTACAGAGGTATAATTTATGAAATATACGGATGAATTAACATATGAATTAAATGGAAAGCATATAGCTTTCAAATGCATAACTAATCCTTCATTATCATTAAAAATGAAAATTGTTGATGATATTGTGGCTGGTGTTATAAATGAGACAACAGGGTATGAACCTATTTTGTTTAACTATTTTGTATCTGTTTCACTTATTGATAATTTAACCAATGTTGTACTACCAAAATCATTTTTAAAAAGTGTAAGTTTTGTCGAAGAAACAAAAATACATGAAATTATTATGAATAAAATAGATATAACTGATATTATTGATTCTTCTAAAGACAAGATTAAATTTGAAAAAGATAAAATTATCCACAAATCAAAAACAGATGAATTGTTTGATGTAATAATTTCACTCATCAAAAAGTATACATCTGTTATTGAAAATATTGATATAGATGATTTT
>NFZD01008888.1_pt1 | contig 26229 bp, 39 predicted proteins | sample 1095381 | NCBI WGS metagenome assembly NFZD01 (sample SAMN03609891, study PRJNA323583) | gut metagenome | isolation source: feces | host: Rattus norvegicus | place: Denmark: Riget | collected 2013 | reverse complement strand
AAATTATTATATAAATTATACTGTCTATTTGGTACAGTAATTGCAGACTTTCTTAAGGATGCTTCTAAATAACCCATCCCTGCTAAGCAATATCTATCTTCAATACTTAATTTTTCATGAGATAGAATATCTTCCAAATTAGTTATTAAAATTACCAAAGCTACATATAACAAATCTGAATCTTTTTGAACAAGTTTATTTAATTGCATCCAAGCATCTTTCCATCCAGAATTAAAAGCGAAGGAAGTAACTAGTTCAACATACTCCTTAACAATACCACTTGCAGTATCTATAGATTCATACTTTTCATAAGGTACTCCTGCAAGTAATATAGACGCAATCAAGCCATATTTATAACTCGTAGCACTACTATATTCAGAAGTGTATGCGGTAATTTTTTCTGCCATAGTAAGAATTGTTCCAAAATCTTCTTTGTTTGGATGGTTTTCATATCCAATTTCAATAGCTTTACCAACTACATCAATAATAAATGGATTTTGTGGTAATTTACTCATTATTGAATTAACCTGCTTTGTATATTTTTCATCAATTTTAATAGCCATATTTTTATTCTCCTTATTAAATATCTATCTTCGCCATAATAAACTTTTTATTATTTACTGCGTAATATTTTACTCCCCTAAAAGTACAATATTCTAATGCTTCCCTTATTATGTATAAAATATCTCCTGCTTTAAATTCAGGTTGTCCACTTAATACTACTTTAAATCTATTTTCATTATAGGATTCAGATAACCATTCTTGCTCATCTAAATGAAAAGTAGCTTTAAATATAGTATCTCCTTCATTAGCATACTGTGTTTGGCTATCTTCTAAGACTAAATAATGGTTATACACTGTAGAAATATTTTCTACAGTGTATTCCCCCGCATCCACATCAAATCCAGCAATGACATCTTTAAATGAAATTGCATAATACTGAATTCCATTTAACATTATAGGTGTAGCTACATTGTCTTTTGCTAAGACATAATTTGCTACATCATTAACTGCACTTGCTTTTTTTACTACTTTATATACTGAATTAGTGTACTCCGTTGTGACGCAGAACCCATTTTCACTTTCATCTACACCCTTCAATCTTTCAAGTAGTAAAAAGTCTCCTAAAAGATGAAGAGAGTCAAAGCTAATCTTTTTATCAAACTTTCCAATAATATGTATAAAAGGAATATCAGTGTATTTTGTACTATCTAAATCTATTGGAATTGAAAATGGACGTGCACCATAAAGTTTGGCAGCAACTGCTGTTATAAGAATAACATCACCAGTTTTAACTTCTCCAGCATATTTAGTCAAATTTTCTGCTAATACTTCTGTAATGAATGTGTTAGAAACCCCACCCCTAGAATTAAACTCCACAATCATATTAGAGTCATTAACAAACCAATTCTCTGTGTTAATTAAAACACAGTTTTCAGACCTAGAACCTTTTACTTTATAAGTAAAGTCTTTTAAATGCATTAACTTTATTCTCTCCCCAGTAATATTATACAACAAGTTAAGTTATTTGTCAACCCAAATTAAGTGCAAATAATTAAAAGTTTGTAATTAATACCTCGTCTGTTTTTCCATTATTCTTACGTTGGTAAGAGCAAAAAGTGTAATCAACCTCTATTGGATTAACTTTGTACTTTTCAGCCCAAGTTTTTAATGGAATGTTTTGTACTCCGTTATTTTGTAGTACATTTGAAAATATAAAACGACCTTTATTCTTATCAATATAATCTAAACAATCAAATAACTTTCTATCCTCATCTTCAGTCCATTTGATATTTCCAACTCTATAAGGGTGCTTTGAAATACTTGCAGAATAAGGTGGGTCAACATAAAACACAGTATCTTCAAAATGTTCTGCTTTTAAACATCTAACAAAATACATTGCGTCACCACTAGTAAATGCAAACTGTTTATTATAAACACCATTCTCACACTTAATAGTCTCATTTAAATAATTTTTATAATTTACTAATTTTTGTCTTAAAGATTTATTAAAATAACTTCTACCTGCTCCAGAAGGTGCATTAAACTCTCCCCTTTTATTAAGATGTAGCTGATAATTAAAAGAATGAGTAATTAAACAAAATAAAGCAGGTGCATTTAATAGATTTCTATCTATAACAGTCTTATTAAAATCTTCTCTTAACTTTAAGAACCCTTCTTTATTATCTTTAGATAAGTTATATGTTTTTATCATCAAATCTATTTGATATAACAAAGATTCTGTTGAAGTATGCTGAATCCAGGTGTGTAAACTAACTAATTCTTTACATTTATCTATTGCAACAATAGTATCAAATAAGTCAAGAGAGTTAAATGAGACAACAGCACTACCACAAAACATATCTATAAGATACTTATGTTTATTTTTCTTACCCTTTACAGCTTCTTCTAAATACTTTCTAATAAAAGGATAAATTCTATCTTTAGAACCACTGTAATTAAGATAATTATTTAACATAATTCTTTGTGTAGTGCTGCTTCCCATGTTCTCTCCCCTGTATCTAACTCTTTATTTAAACTTTCTACGTTTCTTTGCTGCCTCTTCCTCTTTGTAGATATTAACTTTTTCATTAAGTTTTTCTTGTGTTTTAACCTTAATTAAGTTATCTACCATACTGAAAAAAGTATGCACAATATACATTCCACGGAATGCTTTAATTGGCATTTTAAATTTTTCTAAAAATTCAGCATTTTCACCATGAACTTCAATGATGGCTTCGTCCATAATTTTAATTTTCTCTTCTTGAGAAAGTTCAACTCTTTTTAAAAAATCTTCTGTTACTGCTTTTGCTTTTTGCTGTTTACCAGTCATCTTTTCCTCCTATATTAACTTAGATAATATCAACCATAGTAATACTACAACTATTACTCCAAACAATCCAATAAAAAATGGGACCATTTTTAAAAGTTGCTTTTTCAAATTTTTAATTTTATTTTTTACAGCCCCCACATTTGTATTAACTATAACAACTCCATCATAAACCATAGTCCAAGTACTGTTTTCTGACACAAAAGCTGTTAAAGTTGTTACAGGATTAATTTTATCCCTCATCTGGACTGCAAAAATATGAAATCCTAATGGTAACATCAAATATAATATCTTAAAACACCATTCTAAAATATTATAAATAATTAACCAAATAAACTTAAAAAATGCTTTTAACATTATGCTGTATGACCTCCAGAGCTTCCAAATCCTCCAGTACCTCTTTCAGTTGAAGACAGCTCAGTAACTTCAATAATATCTACGACAGGAATTTTTATAATTTCAGCTTGAGCAACTCTATCTCCTGAAAAAATTTTCTGAGACTTAGTTCCATAATTATGTAACCCAATTAATAATTCACCTCTGTATTGAGCTGTATCAACTTTACCAGTTCCATTACATAAACGAATTTTCTTTTTCATACCCATAGAAGACCTTACAAAAATGTTCATACCCCATCCTTTAGGAGTAGAGCATTTCAATCCAGTATGAAATACTAAAGATTGACCAGGTTCTAAAGTAACATATTGTTGTTCTCCTAACTTACGAACAATAATATTCTCCGAAATAGTTTCTGGAGTATGCACTGAATTATCCATAAAAAATGGTTTCATATCTGAGTCGTCAATTATAACAGATAAATCCATACACATATCACCATTATGTGCATACTTCGGAAGAATAGCTCTTTCATCAGTTCTTAAAAACTTTACTGTCACTTCTGATTTAGGGACTACAGGGTAGTCCTTTGGTATATTCGCAATATCTTCATAATTCATATTATTTTGTGTCATGTTTACCATTTATTTCTCCTAACTTAATACTTTTTAACCAAGCCATAGTTTCTTCTTTATTTATAGGAACAGGAAGAACTGCTTCTCCTGCATATTCTAAATTTAAAGTTAATAATTTATTACTATCTGAATAAGATACAATATTCCAATCAATGAAGTCATCTACTGTATAAGATATAGTGCACTTTGTATTATTAAATTCATCAAGTATTTCATACTTGATACGTTTTACAAAACTAACTTCACTTAAATAACCTACTAAGATGTTATCTAAATTAGGAACAAGTACACTTAGTACTATTTTATGTCCAGAGCATGATACTTTAGTTGCATAACTCATCCAATCAATTTCACTACCATCTTCTTTAAATGCACTAACATCATATCTAAAATTTGTCAAAAATTTTGATTCTTTCATATGTTATATTTCTCCTTTATGTATACTGAATTCCAGCTAATTCATGTTTCCACTTAATATCTGCTATAGATTCTTCTGGAGTATTTAATCTTCGTAAAGTACTATCAAGTGAATTAGTCCCAGTACTTCTATTTACAAATTTTGCTAAAACATCTCCTATTTGTACAAAAGAAACTTCTTTCTTGCCCGTACTTGCAGCACACATATGTTGATATGCCTCTTCCAAGTAGCACTTTATAGAAGGTAAAAATGGTACAATCTCTCGTGAATATTCAAGCTCCCCATCTCCAGTTGTTCTAATTTGATAATAAACAATATCCCTGTCCTTATTATACTCCTGAGTATCTATTCTTGTCAAGCTACCCATACGAATAATTGTTGAACTTCCAATAAATTCATCTTCATGAGGTTTGTGGTCGTGCCCTAAAAAGACTAATTTATAACCTAAATATCTTATTTCCTCTTTAGTTAAAGACTCTTCTGGAGCAAAACCATTTTCAAAAAACTTATGACCTATTAATATATTTGTATTATCAACATCCACAGGAATACTCTTGACATTTTGGTCTACCAAACATGGTTCAAAATGTAAGCCACATAAGTCCCACCCTGTTGTATGCAGGTCTAAAACTCCAGTATAATAAAGTGACCCTAAAGTAGTTCTATTTAAAGCAGATAAATTTCTATTAAATATATCATGATTACCAGGTATAGCGTGCCATTTACCCTTATACTTATTAAACAAAGTATGTACCACATTAAAAAACAAAGTACCATTGTTATGTATATGGAATAAATCTCCTGCAATAATAACATAATCATTATTTTTAGCAATATATTCCAACTTTGATAGTACTGATTCTAAAAAGTGGTCCGAACGACATCTTGGATTACGCTCCATTAGATGTGGGTCTATACAAACACCAATTTTATACTCTTTCTTAACCATTTTTCACCTTTTCTGCATAAATTAAACTTTCTAACGCACTTATCATTTTAACAATAGCAAGTATTTCCTCTGAAGTGCTAGAGGACAAGATTACTCTAACCTCAACCAATCTAGCTAGAATCCAAGTAGTATTTTTTAACTTACCATTTTTAAAACATTTTAAAATAAACGTATCCATATAAGATATTAACGCATTAAGCATAACTAATTCTATAGGAGAAACAACCCTACTAAAATCTTGAAAAATTAAATTCGCAGCAGACTTAAGCCCCATAGCTGCCTCTTTACTGCTCATAATTTTAGTATTATTTTTTTTGTTTTTCTTCCAGAACACTATCTTTTAACACCTCATGAATATTTCCATCTGCAACCAAGAATGTTTTATCTGCGTAATCCATAAATCTAGGGTCATGAGTTATGCAGATAATAATAAATTCTTTCTCTTCTGTAAACTTTTTAACAAATTCAAAAAAGCGAGAAACATATTGGTCTGATAATGTTGAATATTTTTCGTCTAACAATAATATCCTACTATTTTGATTTATTAAATAAAATACTTTTAAAACAAAAGATAAAACTGCCCTAATCCCTTGTCCAACACCGTGCTTCCAGTCTACTTCAAATCCCTCATCATTATCAACAATAGAAATATAAAGATTTTTAGTACCTCGTTTATCTTCTAATGTTAAATTACAAGAATAATTCTTATCTGTAATTACATACTGAAGAGCAGTGTTTAAAGTTTCTTTTAAAGCCCCGATAGATTCTTCGTACATTAAGTCTACTGCTTTAATATAAAAAGTCTTCGTTTCTGCTAGAAAAGAAATTCTGTCATCAACAGTTTTTAAATCTTTTTGAAGGTCTTCAATATTTCTTTCTATAAATGGAAGTTGTTCTAGTAAAGTTTCCACCCCAGAAATATTATAGTTCACACTATCTATAGTATTTTTAATATCAGTACTATCTATCATTTTTAAATTATCTCTTCTTTATTAAATAAAGTCATTTTTTCCATTTTCTTATCTGCTATATAAGCACAATAATCTCTCATTTCATCTTTTTCCTTAAGGATTTGTGCTTCTAAAGCATCTAATTTAGCCTTTAACTTAGGGATATCTGAAAAAGACTCAAAACCATATTTTTTTAATCTTTCTAATCCCTGCTTTTTAAGTATTTTAATTTCTGCTAACATTTGTTGCTTTTCAGTATTAGCATCAGCTGTTTCTTTCTGTAAAATTTTGTATTGTTCAATATCATTATTATCTAACATTATTTTCTCCATTCTACAATTCATGTCCACATAATGGACATACTTTATAACTTCTTAGTTTAGCTTCATTCTTTTCAATAGCACTATTAAGCTCCTTGCACTTACATGTAAGAGTTTTACACTTGCTATAACAAGACACTATATTCTTTAAGTCTTCCCTTAGCATCTCATAATCAGATAAAGATAAACTAAAATCTTCTGTACAAGAATTTTCTATTTTAAATTTATCTGCCTTAAATCCGTTTTCTATTACTATCAAATCTTCTAATAAATTGAAATAAGCAACTAAATTATTCTCGTTTATTTCAATTTGTTTATCTATCTTGAAACGTTCAGCCTGTGAAGCATTTTCTATCAACATAATATCAGAGTAAAGTGTGTTATACTCAGGTAATAAATCTGTAACAGTCATAAGCTCAGGGAGAGTTTTATAAAATTTTATTTTCTCTGCTACTTCTTGAACAAAAGATAAATCTTTTAATAATTCTAAGTATTTATCTAATGAGAAATTTTCTGGAGGTAAAATATCATCTAAACAAAACTTATTTAAAAATTCCCCTTTACAAACAACCTCATAATCAGAGTATGCCTGAGAATAATTATCAAAATCATTCTTAAACTTTAAAAGTCGTTCTTTTAATTTTGGTAAATTTACTTCTTCACTTAAAGTTTGTAGAGCTTTCTTTCTTGTTTCTAACTTAGATAGCTTTTCTTTAATATCATCATTTTGTTTAACTAAGTCTGCTTCTTCTTCCTTAAATAATTTTAAGATTGAAGTTGAATCAGATACACAAAATACATTTTCAAAAAGTTTAAACAATTCTGAAGGGGACCTATCGAAAGGGAATGGTAAATTCCATTCTCCTTCGATATTCATAATTTCCCCGTTATCACTTTTCACAAATCCTGTATCTGACACTAAATCAAATAAATCAGAACTTCCAGTCTTACTATAACTCTCTCCATTTATAGTATACTTAGCACTTCCCTTTATAGGTTTTCTCCAAGAAACAGAATTTCCATTATAATTAAATGTAACTTCTGCCTCTTCTGCCTTATTCTTAACAAAAGTTTTAGCATAAGAAGGATTAGACAATACTGAATCTATCGCCCTCAATATTGCAGTTTTCCCAGAATTTGATTGACCTAAAATAAAGTTTATTCCAGGTACAAATTCTAACTGAGCTTTACCAATACTTTGAAAGTCTTCAACTGTTAGTGAAAAGTTCCCCATGTTCTCTCCCCATTATTCATCGTCATCATCATACTCTTGTTCTGCACTTTTAGGTATAACAAGAGTATATAAACCTCTAGCCTTTAAAAATTCTTTAATAGGGTCAACGTTTAATGCTATCCAACGATTAGCTGTTCTTATGTCACTCTCTTGTACATAAGGGTTATCACCACCAACAAAATTAACTAATTCATCACTAATAGATATTGTACGTGATTTCCCTGAACCATTAATTTTTAATAGTTTAACAGATGCCAATAAATTACGTACAGTATATCTGTTAATAATACCTTGTCCTACTCTAACAAGTACTGGAACAGCAGGTAACCCTGCACAAAATCTATTCTTTTTAGGTGCTTGAATAGTACAGTAAAATTGGTCTGCTATTTTTGCTTCTTTACCTGTAGCAGTTGAAATAACAGTTGTTTTTTTAGTTTCTGCATCATTACCGCCACCAGAACGTGATAATTTTAAAATACAATCAACAACGTGGTCATCTCCATCTGCTGTAGCTGCTTTTTTCTGGTCCTCATAAGTAGTAGCACCTTGCTTTTGTCTTTGTTGAGATATAAGTAAAAATGTTACACCTTTCTTTTTCAAGTCCAAAAGGTATTTATTATACAAGTTATATCTATCCTTAGCAGAAGAACCAAAATCACCAGAATTAATTTTCTTTTCTTTATCTGCTTGAGCATCTGATTGTATTGAACTTAATGAATCAATAATAACTAGTTTAACGTCATCCATTGGAGGAACGTTGTTTAAAATATCTTTAAACATCTCTTCTAATTTAGTCCAAGTCATACCTCCAACAGGTACGTAATTTAATCTACATCCGTGCTCTTCTTCTACAAACGCAGCTAGTCCATTATTTAATGCCAAACCATCAGAACCCCCTTCAATATCTATATATAAACATTTATAAGGAATTCCTGCTTTTTCATTTTTTTCTAACATTCTTTGAGCAATGTCAGCACATAAGGTAGACTTACCAGAACCTGGAGCAGAGTACATAAGAATACATCCGCCAACAGGAAGTCCTTTACCATTACTTATTGCAAGGTCAAACCCAACAATACCTGTTTCCTGATAAGCTCTAACAAAGTCATCTTTTTTTCTATAAAACATACCAGCATATTTTCCGTCATTTACACCGCTGGTCGTATTTTTCTTTTTTACAGCCATATTTATTTTCCTTTTCCTTCTTCTGAATACTGTTTAATACCATATACTGATAATAATAAAGCCTCTGCTATATCGTCTACCTTACCTTTAGTTAGAAATTTTTTTAAGTTTACTTCAAAAATATCTTCAGCTAATTTTACTGATGTTTCCTTATCTGAAGTTACTCCTAATTCTTTTTTCCAAACTTGCGGAGTAGGTTCAAATATAGCGATTGGATTTAAATAGGTACTAAGTCCTTGAAAGCACCCTAAACTATTTCCAAAAATAAATGAACTTAGTTCACCCTCATCAGGTCTTACAGACACTTTCTCAATAGTATATATTATTTTACATTTCTTCTTAACATAAGGTTCAAAAATTTCTCTAAACTTTGTATAGTCTGTCCATGAACGTTTTTTATACGTAACTTCATACTTTCCAGTTTCTTTATTAAGTTTAGGTTTAACCCTATTCTTAGAAGTATGCGACATATCTACTTCTATATACGGAGCTTTCTTCAAATAGAGTATATTAAAATTTTCATCTATAATCGAAATAGCACCATTCTTAGCACCTACGTCAATCCCAACAGAGATGAGCATTATAGCTCATCTCCATCTTCCATCATGAAGTCTTCATCTTGAAATTCTTCATCATTCAATATTGAAGACTCTTCTAAATCAGTAGTTGAAAAGTCAAATTCATCTTCAGATTTTTCTGCAACAGCAGTTTTAGAAGTATTTGCAGCAATTTCTTTTGCTGTTTCAACTTCAAAATCGAAGTCAGTAGAAACAGTTGAAGGTTTATTAAATGATACTGTTTCTTCAGGTTTTTCAGATTTATAAGTATTAACAACACCTTGTTTTTCAAGATATGAATCATAGTACTCTTGAAGTTCAGCATCTGTCCAATCCACAACTAAGTTATCTACTTCTGAATTAAATAATTCTAAGAAGTCAATTACTTGATTATTAATTGCTTTTATTTCTGGGTACTTAGCAAATAACATATCTAATTTAGCTGCTGGATATGTACCATTAATAACTTTTGAAACACATTCAATTAATTTCTGCTCACCTGACTCTTTAGCAACCATCTGATTACTCATAGGGATTGCTCTAAAGTTCTTTTCATATGGAATACCAGGGTTTCTAGCAGTAACATTGTTAATTTTAATAATAGAGTTTTGTAAATATTGTGCTATTACTTCTGCTAATTCTTCTGGTTCCATATCATCTGGAGAATCTATTAATCCATCTGTTTCCATAGCTTCTTTAATACTTGTAGTAAACTCTTCATATGCTGAACTTGACATGTCAATAAATGAAAAATCTACACCATTTTTTATTGAAAGTTTTTTCAAAGATGGCTTTTTACTAGAATCTGTTTCTGATGTAGATAAAATCATTACAGGAATAACGTTTCTTTTACTTGTAAAAGAAAGAGCTCTATAATTTGATTTATCTTTATCTTGGATTCTATCTTTTTCTGCTTGTGCTAGACGACAACATAATGGTAGTTGGTCCACAACTTCCCCCGTATTTTTGTCATACTTATGACAAGCAATTTTTGAATTGTACTGTGAATTTTTAAAACCACTTCCATCAGCAGTTTTTTTCAACGTGTGATAAGGTAATTCAATGTATCCATTAGACATATCCAATGGAATTACATATGCTTCCTTGTTAATTGCATCCAATCCAGCTCTATTTTTCAAACTATACTTACCTGCGAAAGATGTAGGTTCATTTGATTTTGCTGGAGCACTGTAGCTTCTTCTAATTGCCATTTTTTCTCTCCTATCTGTTATTACTGTTTTGCTCTTTCAAGCATTTTTCTTTTTTCAACTTAGTTATACTCTCCGAAAGTTCTTGTTCTTTCAAAGTAGAATATTCTAAAACACCTGTTACAAAATTTTTAATTAGTTCTTCTAGTTCTTCTGAAAACGCACCACCATTCTTATAATGCTCCATTATAGTCTTTGCATTTTCAGATTCCTTAGCTTGAAGTACAAAAAGATTTTCTAAACCAGAATCTCTAAATAAAACCATTTTCTTTAAATCTACATAAAATTCAGGATAATTATATAAATAAAAAGAAATACTCGATAAGAATGCTAACAACACTCTTTTAGTAGTAGCATAGTCTATTTGTACTTTATTTGATTCTAATGTTTTCTGTAATAGTTCTACTAAAACTTTATCTGAAATAGCAGTTCTAATATCACTATACTCTGCTTTTTGTAACTAATCATTTATTTTTCCATATCGTTAATTCTATTATAAAACAACTTTACTTAATTGTCAACTTCAGGTGAAACTTCCAAAAAGTTATCTCTAAATTTTACTTGTTCTGTTAAAGCATTTACTATTGTAGATTCTGCTTTAAGAATTCCAGCCCAAGAAATTTTTTCTCCTTTATAAAATTCCCTTGCTTCAACTAATTGTCGTAGTGCTTTAGATGTAGAACCCCTAGTTTCAGTTGGCTCCGTATTGTATTTCTTCAACTGAGTATTTAAATAAGATAATAACAAAGTGCAAATAGATAAAATTTCCTGTACTTGGTAAATTCTATCAAAATGCTTATCTTGAGGAATACTCATAAACTTACTAGTTTCAGTTCTAAATAAAGTATCATATTCTTCAATTATTCTAAAAGTACTATGTAAATCAGCTTTTCTTTTATTTTCATCATTATAATCTGAAATTTCTTCTATAATCTCTTTTAGAACAACCTTAGCATTATCCAAGTTGAAACAATCTCGTACAACACCTTCTAACTTAAACTTAATTATATCTAACATCACAGTCCTCATTAACTTCCTGATAATCTTCACAACATTCAACAGGAATAGCATTCTTACAATTAAAACAAAGCATATTAGTAACCTCTCGTAATAATCATTTTTTCCAGTTCTGATTTATCCCAAGTACACTCAGTAGCATCTTTATCTTTAAAGACTAAATCTCTCTTATTAAATAGAACAGCATGCTGAAACTTAAGATTATATGTCAATGCTAACCCATTTATAGCAATTACTTTACCATAATACTCTGGATTTAATATCATTTTTCCATCAGAATCAAAAGCACAAAGTTCTCGCTTCCATTCATGAGGGATACCACTAACTGAAGCAATAACGTGTTCATATGTTTTTTCACCATCATTTATATAAACAGAACAATTTAATGCCCCTATCATATCCTTAATTCTGTCAGATTTTGGTGGATTAATACCTGTAATAAATACATCAAAATCAGCATTACTATCTGCATCATTTAACATAGAGTTAATACTTTGTTTAACCTTCATACATGCTCTATGTGACCTAGAACTTCTTAATGCAGAAATATAAGGTGCATAAACATTTTTAAGAATTATTCCCTCAGCCTTTTCTCCCAAAACATCGTCTAAGTAACCTAATTTATCTTTATCTTCCCCTTCCACTTCTACAAAAGGTAAAGACTTTGCTTGTAAAAACTGCACTAATTTATTTCTAATATTTCTTCTTTTTATAAACGGGTACTTTCTAATATCACAAGGTAATGAATCTTTTAATGAGTACAAGTATGCGTATAGTTTTTTAGCAGACTTGTAACCTCTAAAAGCACAAGTTTCAAGATATTTACTAAAATGACCTTCTACCCAAGATATTTCTTCTTCCCCTAGTTCCTTATCAGATTGATAATAATCAAATTTAACTTCTGGAGGAATACCTGAAGGAGCCTTTTCAAAATAAATACAATCGAAAATATTAAAAATAAATCTATTACCCGCTAATTGGAATTTTTTTGCTCGTTCTGGTAAAGAACCAATAATTGCTTGCATTAAATCTTCAACATCCCCGTATTCAACACCTTCAAAGTTTTGATTACCTTCCACAGTAACTTCACCATCTAGAATAAACCTATAGTTATACTTTCCAATATAATCTGAAGGAGCTGTTACAATACCTTTTTCAATTAGTAAAATTTTATCTGTTAATTCATTATTTAAAAAAGTATTAACTGATTCTCTTCTTGAGAAAAACCTAAAACCAACTTCAGGAGAATAGTAAATAAAAACTCTAGAACCGTTTTCTTTAAACTCTGCTACAAAATCATCAGATGTCATAGGGTCTACATTTACCTTATTAAATGACTTCATTTCATCTTTCAAATGACGACATAACTGTACAGTTTCTAATGACTGTAAGTAACGTTGTCCCCAACAAAAAGCACTTTTTGGGGAATGTTCTAATGTATAGTCACCTAACTTCTTTATTAACTTTTCATTTGTCCATTTAATATCTTCTTCAAGCATAATATGCTTTTCAGTAATTTTAAGTTCTAGCTCATCTTTTCTCACTTTTTCTCTCCAATATCGTTATTAAAATACCAATTTTAATTTCATTATAAAGCAACTTTACTTAATTGTCAACTAAAAAGAAAAACCAGCTATAATAAGCTGGTCTAAGTGAATTATGCCATGAAATTAAGACTTACAAAGAACATCCATACTTTCTATATAAATTTGCATATCATCATCTGTTATTTCATCTCCATCTTGGTAACCAACTTCTTTTAAAAAGTTAGCTAAACGAGCAGAAGCATGCGGATTAAAATCCTGATAACCATCACTATGATAATCACAAAAAACAAAAGAAAAATCATAACCTCTTTGGTCACAAAATTCTTTTAAATACTTATATTCATTATAAAACCTCAAATCTGAAACACAAATATTTATATCTTCAGGTACGCTCTCAATATCTTTAATTAGACATTTAGCCCAAAAATCATTATCATAGTGTCGTATACCTTCAGTACCTAAATGTTCCAACATATTCCTTAAAGTCTGCCCATTATATAGTGGTGTTTTCTTAAGTTCTTCATATTTTAACATTCCTTCCTCAAAAGGGATACCCAAAGTAACAAATAATATTTTTCTCAAAGCATCAGCAAATGCCATTTGCTTATAATTTCCCTGTTTAACTAACTGACTACACCTATAAGTTTTCCCTGACTGAGCTTTCCCTGCAAATGCTATAATTTTTCTTGTCATATCAATAACCTTTCTTTTAATAAATTAAATCTAAAACAACTGGGTCAATATCTCCCCCCAGTTTTGCAACAAAACTAAGTAAGACTCCACCTGTTGATAATGCCGTAACTGTAAATATATAAAACTTATTTGCATCTTTTAATCGTGAAGGTAATAAGTTAGAATAAACAGAAGCTGAACCAACAAGATTAAAAAAATAATCATCTACTTTTTGACTCATCTTATCTAATAGTGATTCGTCATTAGATATTTGCTCTCCCTGTTTAACTTTATGTTTTAGTGCCACCCCAATCTTATCAAACAAATCAGAAACTAAAACATTTTTAAACTCTTCTCTACCCTTAGTATTCCAATTTTTTTCTTTTACTATCATATTAATTCCTTTACATAGTTTGCATTTATATACTGTTTATTTTCAATATTATTCATATCTATTTCTTCTGCAAGTTCTGAATATGCAATATTTCTAGATTGAAATAACCTATATCGTTCTGCTCTACCATAAGGTAATGTAAAAACTTCAAAAGTAAGTGTATTGTCAGTTAGAACTGACTTAAGAGAATAATTTACTTTATAACCTGTTAACACATCTAACATACACACAGCTTTAACATTCTGGATAGTCATTCTTGCTATACTGGTATTTGAATAATATGTACTAAGCAAAATATGTATAACCCCCATCACTATTAGGAACAAAATCTATAAGTTGCTTCTTACCATCTGAATATACCAAACAACAAGTTCTAGTCCACGAAGATAGACCGTGATTATAGTCCATGTTTAACTTGCTTGTAGTACCAACTTGATAAGTTTGATGTTCTATCCCACCTGTATGTGAATGCCCAACTACTGCATTATATAAGTTATTTGCATATACTTTTAAACTTCCTTTTCCTCCATTTTTCCCTTCGTCTCCATGAAAACCAAGTTCCACACCATACTTCTTATAACTTTCATCCCTCTTTAACCACTGAATTCTTTCAGGGCTATTAAGTTTTTCAGTAGCTAAATTTTCTACAAGAAACTGAAGTGGGTTATTTATTGTTCCTTCAACTAATCCTAAAGTAATTTTCATTGCTATGACAGAATTTTTATAATCTCGATTATAAATATATCTAACATTTTCTAAATATCTGTCAAAATGTCTATCATGATTAGAATTTACAATAGATACTTTCAAATTAGGGACTTCTGTTAACTTATTAAGATATTTTACAATGTCATTTGCTTCTTCTATCAAACTATCTTGCCCATTTTTATTACGCAATATTCGTTGGATAAAGTTATTTTCTTCATGATGAGAAACAGAAGAAGCATTATTGATATCATGTAATATAACCTCTGTGATATTATAAATTTTAAGTACTTCTAAAATAGAATTGAACAAAAGAGTATCATTATACCCTACATGAACATCACCAACTACCATAACAGTATCTTCAGATGATGAAATAGAGCCATCAACGTGATAAACAGTGTTTAAGTCTGTAAAAGAACCATCTTCCGCTGCTGAAATAGGTCTAATATGATAACGTTTTTCATCTTCAATTTCAACTATTATTCCACCTAAATGATGGTCTTTTTCAGCAATATAACTAGTTCTTCCTGACATTATTTTGTCTGAGTTATAATCAGGAATAGTAACTGCACCTACACTAACCGCCTTGTGCGGAGTTTCTACATTTGTAACCCTTGCAACATTATATAATAAATGTTTACAACCAGGGTAAATAATTGTTTTATCTAACTGTGGACAAAATCTTAACATACCTGTAAGTGGATTAATTTGTTTTGCAGAAGCAACAATTCCTGAAATCATCACATTATCATTTAATATAGTATCTTCTGTAATAACATGACCACATTTTAATATAGGGTCTAAATTCCACTCAAATTCTCTTTTTTGGCTTCTAACATCATGTGATATTAACCATATAATAGCTGCGTTATTTCTTTCTGCATAATTCTTAATAGCACTTAAAAACTCAATATTAGCAGGTTTATTATTTACTACTGTAGATATAATATACTTTGTGTGATTTTTTATTGCATCTGCTGTCCTATTAAGGTACTCTTGTGTACCAAATTCGTCTTCATTAAAAGTATATTTTTTAACTTCATCAGGGAATTTAGAAAGCACTACTGCACGTATTTCAGAAATGTTCTTATACACATCTTGCCAAGAATAAACACCATTATTGAAATCTACTTCATTAAATTTCAAATAACTATGAAATTCTTTTCTGCTAGGGTCTTTATGGTACTTACTCAAGTAATCTACATAAAACCTAGCAATTCTATCTCTGTATGCTTCCCTTACACTGTCTTTTATCATATATTCTCTCCCCGTTTTATAAGTTATAAATCTCGCATCATTATTCCTGAAACATTGAATTCACCTTTTCCAATATCATACATTAAAATTGGATGTTTATTTTCAAACCCTCCTACTATCGTGCCTCTGGTTTGACCTTTAGGAAATTTAAATCTAGTACTTGCATCAGTAAAGGAAACTTCAAAAGGTATCCCTACCCTTTGTGTTATTACTGATAAATCGTTAACTAAATTATCATCAAAAGCACTTGTTCTGTAACTTTTAGAAGAAGGGTCATAACAAACCTTTGAAAAAAGCCCGTGTACAAAAGATTCTAGCCAAACATCAGATGATGAATAAATAATTTCATCTGGCAGAGATATTTTATTTGTAAAATCAAATATAACATCAAGCAACTCTGTAACCCAACACTTTTTAAAATAAAAATAACTTCCTTCTTCATAAATAGAATTCTCTGGAAAAAGTTTTTGAGCATATTCTAAGTTATCTATATACTTTGTAGATACTCTTAATACTGTCAAATCTGATGGTGCTGGTTTTGCAACAAAGCAAAACCAACCTGCAAACCTTGCAAAATCAATATCCCCGATATCAAAAACTTTTCCTGTGTTAATATTCAGATAATCATCTAGCTTAACCTTAGAGTTCCATTTTACATTTGGAAAGTACAAAGGATTTCTAGCCCCAAAACGAGTACTACTAGATATATTATCTAAACTTAGCCAAGCAAGTCTATCTGAATTTTCATAACTATCTACAAGAAACTCAGGCGACCCAAAAATATTGAGAACTATTCCATAGTTAAACTTTAGTGTCCAAACATTCGACACAGTAACTGGTTGACCAATATCTGAAGGTCTGAAAATATTCTTATTTACCTCTACGAAAACATTATCTCCTACTAACATTACCTTCCCCAATTATACCCTCTTAGGTATTAAGTTTAACCTTCTTTCATCTTCCCATTCAAATGGAAATAATACCCCTAATGTATATCCCAAGTCAATAGAAGTTTTAATTGGCAAATCAGCACGAAAATCAGTTATTGTCATAATATCATCTATTTCCCTAGCATATTTAATAGTATACTCTTTATCTACAGTAAAGTTAATTTCGTCATGCACTGTTGTGTAAAAATCAACATGCGGGTCTCTATGTTTAAAGTATTTTCGATATAACCTAATCAAATCCCAACGACATATATCCCCACAAGTAGATTGGATATGATGAGAAACAATTCTTCTTTCAACTGCTTTCACCATACCATTACCCTTAGAAGAGTAACTCATTGCAGAAACACCTTCAGAACCACCTCGTTGTCCTATATCCATTAAGTCTGCTGCTGTAGTTAATCTTGACTTAAATTGTCTAGGTCTACCAAATAATGTATAACAAACACCATTTTGTTTTTCAATACAATCTTTGATAGATTTTTGTTTCCATTGAATACATTCCCAGAACCCTTTTTCATACATCTCAATAATATGTTCTGCTTCTTCTAAAGGAATATTCAAATTTTTAGCAAGTGTATGTGCACCACCACAGTAGTTCATTAAGAAGTTGCAACCCTTTGCTTTCTTACGTTTTTGTCTATCATAGTTCTCTTCTCCCCAAACCATATATGCAGTTGCAGTATGAGGGTCAATACCGTTCTTAAAGTTATTTATCATTTTTTGGTCGCCTGACAAAATAGCAAGTACTAAATATTCTTGAGCAGAATAATCCAAAGAAAGCATATACCTTCCTTTAGGTGCAATTAAACAATTTCTAATATTATTCTTAGGGTCAGAACCTTCTACAATTATTTCCTTATCTTTATTCTCATGCATGTACTCTTCAGTTACTAATTCAAACTTCCAACCAAGTATATTATCAGGTTCATCTGATTTATATGCTCGATAATATGCGGAATGGGGTTTAGTCAAGTTTTGTGCATTCAAATCAATAAAATAATGGTTCTTACGTTTATCTGACTTAGAACCATTACCAGAAGATAATCTTCCAGAGGCAGTTCCTTGTAGCCTATATCTCATATGGCATTTATCAACCTCAGTCAATTTTGCGATATAGGAATTTAACGCTTTCATTAAAGAGCTACGTTTCTGAATTAACTGCAAAATATTCATATTCTGCTGAACTCTTTTATACATTAACTTAAGTTCATCAAAAAATTCTTTTTTACTACATTTAATCCCCTCAATAGTTCTAATATTTAAAGTATTTATTGAAGTAACTAACTTAAACTGCTCACTGCCATACAACAACATTAGTTCTGCTAACTTTAGTTCATTCTTAGAATGACGTTTATTTAAAGAACCTGAAGATACATTATAATCAATATTTTTAAAATCAGTCAAAATTTGCTTTAAACTGTCCAAATTTCGACCCATTTCAGTTATACCTTCTTTACCATACGAAGGTGCTCCTTTATCTGTTAAGGCTCCTGTAACAATATGAAATTCCTTCATTGTTTCTTTAAACTCTTTAGAACCTGTAGATAAGTTAAAAACACCCTTATTAAAATATTCATAAATCTCAGTTTCTGTAGTTTGTAAAGTATCTTCTACATATTTCTGATAGTCTAATGCAGTCTGATTATTAACTAAAAGGTCAACTCTATTATAATAATCTGTAAAAGCTCGAATTAACTCATTATCTCTCGCTACAACATTATAAGGTTTTTCATCTCCAGTAAATTGCATTATTTTTGGAGCTTTCGCAATTAAATTTCTTACTGCTGGATATAGCTTTTCAAATAACCCAAAAGTATTCATAGCATCCGCACTACCGTAAGGAGCACCTACTTCTAAATCTACATATCTAAAGTTATCTTCTTCACCAAGTGCTTCTGAAAACTTCATAGGATGTCTTCCTAAAACAATTTTAGATGCTTCTTTCAACTTGTTCCAACCCTTATTTTCAGAGTCATAGATATATGTCAAGATTGTAGTATCAAAAGTTTTACACTTCATAACATCATAACCTTCTTGACGTATCATAGTTAAATCGTATTCACTATTATGCATTATAACCAAAGACGCATTCAACATAATGTCATACAAAATATCTAAGCATTCTTTAGCTGGTAAATTTAATGGATTTTCAAAAAAAGACTCTTTAGTTACAGTTTGTCTTCTAGGTTTACCTGCTTTGGTATATAAGATGTTCCCATTTTCATCTCTCTTGTCTTCTTGAATTTTATCAATTCGTTTAATCTGATGTCGAATAGGTACATATATACCATGATACATATCTTTTGCAATAGAAAATCCTACAATGAAATCTTTATCATAAGTTAATCCTGTAGTTTCAGTATCAACAGCTATTTTTACACCCTTACACTCTTTAGCAAATTCTTTAAGTTCATCAACACTTCTAATTAAAGTACTAACTTCAGGTCTAATCTTTAAGATATCCCCGTCATAGTAATGATACTTTTCGTCCAAAGGTGCTTGTGGATACACTGCTTTGTACTTCAATAAGCTCTTATCAAAGTTGTCATCTTTATTGTAAGCCATTTATTTCCATATCTCTTAATAAATTAAATCGTTATTTTAATTCTATTATAAAACAACTTTACTTAATTGTCAACTTTATTAAGAGAGAAATAAAAAAGTCCTAGTTTTGTTAAACTAGGACTATATCTTCTTGCTCTTTTATCTTTTCTGTTATATCTTCTTTTGTAATAGTTTCTTTTACAACGTGAATAACACTCTCAATAGGTAAAGTATGAACTTCCCCATCTCCTTCTGTTAAAAGCATCTTCCCATCTTCTAAAACATAACCTGAAACGCAGAATGTTCCTTCTGTTGATTCTACTAAAAAACGAACTTCTAATAACTCTTTCATATTTTCTCCTGTAACTTGCGTGTCTTCCTCTTATTTTAATACCCACCTATAAAAGTGTTATTATTACTATTATACACCACCTACCCTAGTTTAGTCAACTATCCAGGAATATTAACAGTTTCCACCAAAACACAAAAACATGGTACTGTATAATCATATAGTACCATGTAATTTCAATTAGTCAAATCTTATGACTTACCATGACAAATTTGTAACATTAAGCATAAAAATCTAATGGTTTATTAGAGTTTTTAAATACTAGTACACCTTCACCTGTAGGAATTTTATATCCAGGTTTAATAGGTTGACATGGCTTTTTATTCTGAAGCTCAATTCCTGTAGGAATATGATTTAAACTAGTCATACCGATTCTAGGAGCTCCTTTAAAAGAAATATTTCCGTCTGTTTTTGTAATTCTCATATTTGTTATCCTCTATTTTTACCTCTTCTTAAAATATAAAGTGTACTTTTTACACTATTCTTTTTCTAAATAAAGACAATTAATAAAGTCAATAACATTATCATGTTCATTATATAAATTATTTACGTATTCAACAGTCTGTTCAATTAAAGTTTCATTCTCTAAATAAGAGTCTCTTTCTACAATAGAATACAATTCATTAAATTTCTGTTCACCTAGATTTCTAAGAAGAAAATCTTGTACTGAAGAATATTTATGACGTTTATTAACCAGTATCAAATTAACATAATCGTAAGCAGTAAAAGTTCTATGTTCTGAAAAACAATGAAGAACAGTTATTCCCCGCTCTTCATCAAAATATAGTTTTCCTGATGGTGTTGACCTGTTATCATGAAATACACAAAATACATTGGTTGCTCCTACAATATCCTTACTATATTGAGGACAAACATCTGTCAAATCAAAACTTTGTTCTAAAACTTGTCTTAATATACTTAGATTATTCTTATCCATAGTAACTATTATATAAATATTTATCTTACATGTCAACTAAAAATATTAACCCTATGCTCTAAATCTATCGGAGTCAAAAATAGTATAATATCTGATTGCTTTTCAATATAATGTCTATAAATAATATCATATGCAGGAAACATTCTATAACTAGGATTATCTATACACATTTGAGCTAAACCAGGAATAACTCTTCTACCAAAAACTTTCATTCTTGTAAACATAGTTCCTCATATAAATAAAGTTATCCTATATATTAAACTATGCCCAGCAAAATTATTATATGAAGCAGACAAATAACAAACCCATTCATTCCACCCATACCAAGGGTGCACATAAGTTTGCTTATTTTTCACACCATTCCAACGATTTACATAATTACCAGCGTAAAGAGAACGTGATACATCCCTGTTATCTATTGAAAAATCTTCAACATCTTTTGCATCTATCTTAACCAAGCTCATATATAAGATATTATACTAACTTGTTATATTTGTCAACTATGTTCCGCCACCCCAGCCTACTACAATAAGTTTAAACTGAATTAACTTCAAATCATTTCCATCATAAGAACGGGTAACATTTATATCATCTGCTAAAATACATTGACATTCTGTTAAACTATTACACTCACCATTAGTTGCCCAAGAACGTATCTGAACTTTTTTACATATACTTTCTAAAACAGGAACAAATCCCTCCGTTAAAACAGACATATTATGCCATTCTCTTAATTTCATTTCAAAAAAATCATTCCTAGCATCATACATTTCTACAGAAAAAGTTGGAGAATGTTTTCTAAAAGGAAGGTGTAAATCTGCGAAAGCCCCTACAGAAATACTTGCTGTTTCAATAGAACCTTGTGTATAATTTAATGATTTTAGGGGCATCCAAAATATACTTCCATTCCCCTTAGCATTTAGGTTATTATCAAATCCAGTAGAATTCCAATTCTTATTATAATCAAAAGCATTACTAGTTCTATTATAATACCCATCACGTCTACCATCATTTGGAGATGTAGTTACAGACATATAAGATGAATGAAATCTTCCATATTCAAATCCTTCAATTAACATAGTAAAATATGCAGATTGCTGCATGTCAATGTTAAAATAAGTATTTAAATGAGCATTATTCTTACTTATATCAATGTCATTTTTATTACCAATATATTCGGTACCTTCAAGAACGCTAAAATTAACTTTTCCAGCCATAAATAATCTCCTAAAGAAAAATTTAAGAGATACATATTTAATGCCTATTTTAATAAATCATCAACGTTATTATCAATTCTTCTTAATTTTGACAAAATTGTTGCTTGATTCTCTAAGATAATATCCAGTCTTGATGTAATTGAATTCCACATTACAAACAATATTAGTATTGCTAAAAATATCATAGTTTAATCCTCATCCCAACTTTTTCTAGGTCCTTTACGAACACGCTGAAAACCACAATTTTCAATATTAGTACGATACAACTTACATCTATTTTCAAGAGATTGTCCCTGCTTCTTACAGTGCCTAGTAAAACATAGAGTTTCATTAATAAGCTCTCTTAGCTTAGAATCTTTAATTTCCTTCTTAAGACGTTGTAAATTACTAATAATTACATTATGATTATTACATATTGTTTCATAATAACTATACTTCATAAGAACATTATATAGTATACCATTAATTCTGTCAACTAAAAATAAACCCCTTAAACTTATAATCGTAAGACTTTAAGTTACTTGATAAACATCCAAAAGTTTGAGTTATATATAATTCTACTTTATCATTTTTAATAGAGCTATTTCCTACAAAACGCTTAATTCCATTTTGATTAAAAACAATATTATAAAAAGGGATAGGATTCTCCCTCTTACGAAGTGCTAAGTACTGAATATGTCCTATACTCATATATCATCCCCATATCTTTTATAATATTTAAAAGCAAGGTCATCTAGGTCATAATTACAGTCTACTCCATTTGTCCACAAAATAACTTTACCTACCTTATTTTCAATCCTAATTTCTTTTTTAACTCTATCAAAAACAGGAGTTAGTTCAAGGATTTCACAAGCACCTTCTATTTTTGACATATATTTTTCGGGGTCAACTTGAACATCTGCTAATCTCATAGCACTGTTATACCCCTCTGGAGCATTTGGGTCAAACTCATGCTTACTAGCATTTAAATATTCTGAAATAGGTCTAACTGCTCTTTCTATTAAAGTTGTCAAGTATACTTTTTGTTTCAAATTCATTATTACCTCCTAAATTAATCCTAAAAGTAAAAGTAAGAAAAAGATTAAACCAAAAATAATTCCAGTTATAACAAGGTAGAGAAAAATACTTACGACTATGTGTTCACTTCCTTCTATACCCATCCATAAAAGAAATCCCAAGAATTGAGATATTATAATAATTTTATATGTCAAAATTTCCATTTCTTTCCTTTCTTAACTTTAAAAATTCTTCTTTAGTTATTCCTTCTGCTGTTTCCATATTCCCAAGCCCATACTGTGATACATCTACTAACCAATCATAATCTGCCATCATATCCTGTATTTCATCTTCAGGTAAATTATTTACTTTAGCCAATTCACTTACCAATTTTCTATCAAGTTCTCTATGTTTTTGAGCTAACTTAGACATCTGTTGTACTATTTTTTCAGCTTTTGTAGACAACTTTGCTACTACAGCAGATTCATTAGACTCTTCAGGATTAAGGTGAAAATATTTCATAATTAACTCCATTTTATATATCTTATTCTATTAGTTACAAAAGAATTACTATCAGGGTTTACAGGGTGTATATTAAATATTGTTCTTGCAAAACATTGTAATGGATTTTGCCAGCACCATGATTCTTTTAATAAAGTAGAAACTGTAAATTCTGTCACATATCCTCCATGTGGTTCTGCATAAATTAAATCCGAACTTTTATGCTTTTTGTATTGTTCATGATGCCCATAGGTATTACAAAGTATTGCAATATCCCCAGTTTTTACTATACCATGTTTAGTAAAATAACGTACTAATGACATGATTCGCCCATTTTACTCCAAGTACCCAAAGGTAACACCATACTTTGACTTCCAGCCATCCCATACATACCTATAGAACTAGTATGTAATATTTCTTCACTAGATTTATCAACTTCTTTAGTTCTTTGTGCATTATTAGTATAAAGAGTAGCTAAAAACCCGTATATTGCTGCATTCATGTTGACCTCACTTTCGTCTATACTATCATTATAGCATATCGTCAACTATTTGTCAACTATAATAAGAAAAGCCTAACCGAATTTGTAAGCAAGCTAACGGTTAGGCAAAGAAAGTGAGTATTTAATATGAAATTATAAGGACTTAACTAAATGGTGTTAGTGGTAGAGTTACTGCTGTCTGTTGCTGTTCTTTTTTAGGAACAATAGCAACTTCTGTTGTTAATAAAGAAGCAGAAATACTAGCAGCATTCTCTAAAGCACTTCTAATTACTTTTGCAGGGTCAACAATACCCTCCTTATACATATCAACATATTTATCGTTTAATGCGTCATACCCTTTATTAAAGTTTTTATCAGAACCAACAATATATGCAACTACATCACCTTTTACACCTGCATTATTTGCAATCTGAGTTATTGGGGCTGTAAGAGCATCTAATACTATATGATAACCTGCTTTAACATCTGCGGGCATATCATCAATATTTGTTGCTTTTAAAATTTCTGAAATCTTTACTAGGGTTGTACCACCCCCAGGAACAATGCCTTCAAGTACTGCTGCTTTTGTTGCATTTAATGCATCTTCGATTCTAAGTTTCTTTTCTTTCATTTCAATCTCAGAACCTGCACCAACCTCAATAGTAGCAGCAACACCATCTAATCTCATTAGTCGTTCTTGAATTTTTTGTTTTTCCCATTCGTTCTGAAAATTATCTAATTCAAGGGTACTTTTTAACATACTAATTTGTTTTGCCAATTCATTATTACTTTCTTTATTATCTGTAATAATTACAGTATTATCTTTTTTTACAATAACCTGTTTAGCAACACCCAAATCTGAAACTTTTACGTCTTCAAGTCGAAGTCCCGCAGCGTCATCAATATATTTTGCTCCTGTTAAAATAGCAATATCTTTCATTGTAGCTACTCTTTGCTCACCATATTCTGGAGCAGCTACAGCACAAACCTTAATTACTTTACGTAAATGGTTTACTACTAGGGTAGATAAAGCCTCGCCTTCAACATTTTCTGCGATTATAAGTAAAGGTTTACCATTACCTTTTTGTGCAATATCTTCCAATAAAGGAACAATGGATTTAATATTATTAATACTTTTTGAATAAATTAAAACTAATGCGTCTTCAAGCAGTGTTTCATTTTTTTCAGGGTTATTAATAAAGTATGGAGATAAGTATCCCCTATTAAACTGCATACCTTCAACTACTTTAAGATTTGTCTCTGAGGATTTAGACTCCCCTACAGTAACAATACCTTCATTTCCAACTTTTTGTACTGCTTCTGCCACAATTTTACCAACTTCAGCATCATTTCCTGATGAAATAGTAGCTACTTGTGCTACTTGTTCTGGAGTTTCAACTTTTTTTGCATTAGCTGAAATAAGAGCAACTACATCCCTAACTCCTTTTTGGATTCCCTGACGTAATTGAATAGGGTTACAACCAACAGTAACCATTTTAATACCTTCTTTCACTAAGGCTTGAGTAAGTACTGTCGACAAAGTAGTACCATCACCCGCAGCATCATTAGTTTTAGTTGCTACATCTTTTATTAACTGTGCTCCCATATCTTGAATTTCATTATCTAATTCAATTTCTTTAGCAATAGAAACACCATCATTAATAATAACAGCGTCCCCATTTGACTTTCTAATAGTAGCATTTCTACCTTTAGGACCCATTGTTACTTTTACAGCATTTGCAACTGCATTAACACCTTCCAATAATTGAAGTCTCGCAGATTCGCTATATATTAAATCTTTAGCCATATTAAATAAAATCTCCTATAACTTTTAATTCAACTCTTCTATATGTACCTATTAGTTCAGCTTTTTCTATATCTTCCTTTACCTTAACTAAACTATTTACAGTTTTTTCTTTCAAATAAGCCTCTTCAGCAGTTCTGCTAAAGAGCTCCATTGTAAAAGATTTTGAATTTTTATCTGTAAGTTTAACTAAAGTAACAAATAAAGTATTCTGAACAACTGCATCTTTG
>NFZD01011608.1_pt1 | contig 26788 bp, 58 predicted proteins | sample 1095381 | NCBI WGS metagenome assembly NFZD01 (sample SAMN03609891, study PRJNA323583) | gut metagenome | isolation source: feces | host: Rattus norvegicus | place: Denmark: Riget | collected 2013 | reverse complement strand
GCAATGTTTACGTATAACAGAAGTTCAGGGTTATCTAAACTTTTAAATAAAGTAAAACTAAATCGTGCTTTTGTTGAATATGACAATATCAAACAAAAATTAGAAGAATATCCTTCTGTTAGTAACAGTGATATATTAAAACTACGAAGAAATGTTTTAGAAAAGATTGGTCTTGGTAACTTTGCTAAGGTTATTTCAGATAATACTTTACGTAGAGATTTAATGATTTTATCTAAGGCTCTTTCAAAAGGTGAAACAACTTTATATGACTATGTTTCATTATTTTCTGAATTAGTTGAAAATGTTCTACCGTGCTGGTGCTCTACAGTAACTGATATAGGAAGTTCTATACCTCCTATTGCAGGTTTATTTGATGTAGTAATCATTGATGAAGCAAGTCAATGTGATATTGCAACTTGTTTACCTGCATTATATAGAGCTAAAAAAGCTGTGATTGTTGGTGATGATAAACAATTAAAATATTTATCATTTTTATCATCTGTAGTTAATACAGCAAGTATGGCATTAAATAGGTTACACAAGTACGAGTATATTTGTAATTATAAAGAAAACTCTATGTTTGACTTTGCTAGTTATTTTTCTAGGGGAAATATAATGTTGCAAGAACAATATAGAGGCTGTAGTGCAATTATGAATTTCTCTAATGAAAAATTTTATGAAAATAAAATTAAAAATTGTGGGAAGCCTACAGTAGAATTCCCTATAACTGTATCTTATGTTGAAGGTAAAACTATGGCAGGTAAGACTTGTAATAATATAGAAGCACAAGCTGCTATAAATAAGATAAAAGATATTATTATAGAAGATAAAACTATCGGAAAATTAGTACCTACAACTATTGGAATTCTTTCACCTTTTAGGGAACAAGTAAAATTATTAGAAAAAATGATAACATCTGTATTTACTCTTGAAGAAATACAAAAACATAAAATTTTAGTTGGTACAGCACACAGTTTTCAGGGTGAAGAACGAGACGTTATGTTATTATCATGGACTGTTGCAGATAATTCTCCAGTACAATCTTTTACTTTCATAAATAATCCAAATTTATTTAATGTAAGTATAACTAGAGCAAATAAACAAGTTATTAATATATTATCAACAAGGAATTTACCTAAAGGATTACTAAGAGAATATATTGAATACGTTTTGCGGGAACGGAAAATCCAACAGAGTAACATTTAACCCTTTGTTACTTCTTTCTTAACAGAGTATTTGCTTACTGGTTAAATACTCTGTTGGAACCGCATTTAAAGGATAAGAACAATGAAGAAAAAAGATATAATTGAACCTTATGCAATACAAATAGTAGATATAATTAACGAAAACATAGACTTAATTAGATGTGGAGTTTGCGATTACCCAATGCAAATTGAACTACCTAATTATGACCATATAACTACTCAAATGTTTTTAAGTGCTTATCCTTTTGTTTTATGTAGAACTATATTTGCTTCAGATATGTTAATGGATTCTAAGAAAATACTAGTACTCTATAATGCTGAAATTGCACATACAATAATAGTAGGTGTTCTACATAAAATGGATAATGTATATAAAATGCCTTTCAGAAAATTACGTAGAAGTAGTGGAGTATTTAAATGAGTATTTTTAAACCGCTAAAAAATTCTAAAGAAAGTAGAACTCTAGTTCTGGGTATACCTGAACGAGTTTTCGTTTTTAATAAACCTCAAAAAAGATATTTAGCTTATGAATTTTATAAAGGGTTTATTTGTGGAGATGATACTAATTTGAATATAACTATGCAAATGCTTTTATCTAGTCATACTACAGCCCTAGTAATAGAATTATTAGAGTATGAAAAATTAAAAACAAATGCAGAAATTAGCCCACACATCACTGGAGAAAAGATAGTTTTATGAGTTTAATTCATATTTCAGATAATTTAAGTTTATTATCTTTAAGAATATATACTAGAAATGAGGCGGTTAATCATATCGCTAGTATTTTAGTTAATTATAATATGTATGTTAAGATTTTTACTGATGAACGTTTTTTATCACGAACTACTAAAATTAGAATTTACACAAATAGAAGAATCAGATTTTTTCAAGAAGATATGGGTTACGGTTTTTGGCAAGAAGATATGCCTGGAGAGAATGTTAGAAGTCAGTGGTGGGTCGACCCTCGTGTTGAATTCGGTTTACAGAATAGGAGGAGACGAAGATAATGACATTACATAAATGTAAATGTACAAGTAGTATTATAAGTGCTCGTATTCCAAAGTATTATGATTTTTATGGCAATTTACTTTGGATAAGTGTTGACTCTGCTAAAAAGCGTTCTTCACGTTATAAATGTAGAAATTCTTATTGTAGTTATTTTACTATAGGTCATTCAAAAAATTTTTTACTTAAGCGTGCAGATAAATATAGGTTAAATATCTCTCGTATAAATAAAAGATGTTCAATATTTAAGGTATACAGGAGACCTACTTATGACCTTACATAAAATGAAAAATTTTTATTTAAGAAAAGATAAAAGTAATATAATAAAAGCTAAGTTAGTTTGTGGTGATACATATTGGGTAAAGTTACTTGATAGTAATAATAACTTGTGTATATTACCAATTAATTTAAAAATACTTAAAACCATTAGAGTACGGGTAAAAAGTGTTGGAAAAAGAAGACTTCGTATTTTTCAGAAATATACATCACCAAAAATTGAGGTAAGTTAATGTCACTATATTTAGTTAAAAATAATCGTCAAATAAGAATAGAAACACAGTTTGAAAATTTTATTGTGGGTAAGGACTGGCTTCGTATTGGTTGTAATTCAAAGAAAGCTGATGAAAAAAGATGTAGATTTTCTGAGTATGACGTAGAATGCAATGTATTTAGGTATGGAGGAAATAGGTTTAACGGAATAATTCGTATTAAGAATAGTCAGAAACATAGATGTAGAGTTTTTCAAACAAATAAAAGTATTTTGGGGTGGGCTAAATGTCCTTAGTTACTGTGCAAATAAGCGTTTTTAACAAGAAACAGCAGCGTCTTCTCTTAAATTGGCACAACTGGTATTGTTTCAGTGATAGGTATAATATAGCTGTTATACCTGAACCACATCAAGTTACTGCTGTAGTTACTCACGCAAAAAGAAGAGTTCCTATTTTTGGATATACTATGCGAGGTCTTTTAAATTTTGGATAGGGAGGTAAAGAGTTATGGGAAAGTTAGATAGCTGGGCAAAGAGTTTTACAAGAAGTTGTTTAACAAAAAAAGCGTACAGAACTTCAGGGTATGCTAAAGAAGTTGCAGACAAAGTTTTCAGAGAACGAGGGGTTGTTCTCCATTGTTATTATTGTAAAGAGTGTGGAATGTTTCATTTAACTAAGAGAGTTCCCAAAGATATAAAAGAAGCAGGGGAGCGAATATTTTAATGTTGGATTTACACCTTGCGTATCATGTTGCAGAAGCATTAGTTATAATATACCTAGCTATATCACAACATTACACTAGACAGATGATGGTGCATTTAGCTAGAACTATTACATCAGTAAATGACCACTTAGATGTTCTTGTAGCACTTAGTAAAAAAGAACTGAAATACGAACAAAAGGCAATGCAGGAAGACTTTTCAACTAATGAAAATCAAAAATAATTCATCTACCATGTGTAGACTGCTATATGCAGAGTGAAATAGAATCACCCTAGTTAATAGGGTGATTTTTGTTAAAAGTTGACAAAATAGTTGACAACGATTATAAAGTATGGTATAATGTAGATAGTGAGACTTAATATAAGGACGATAATATTATGACAGTACGTGGTAGACTAGCTAACATCCCTAAAAACATTATTGACAAGAAAGAAGAAATTGTTCGTCTATACTACGTAGACGGTATTAAGCAGCAAGAAATTAAAAAAAGACTTGGTTTAACTTCTGTAAGTGTTGTTGCTGAGGTTCTCAGAAGGGATATGATTGAAAAAATTAACAATTTTAAAGCAATTAACTTAAATGAAACTAAAGCTACAGATTATGAGAAAAAGAAAATAGAAATTATTAAATTTCTAAAAAATGATAGAAAAATGGATTATAGTTCTATAGCAGTAGCTTTAAATTTACCTCGTGACCAAGTGTTTAAAGTAGTTTCTTCAGAAACATCTGGCTTAAGAAATACACTTTCTCAAACTGAAAGAGAAATTAGAAATCAGGAAATGAAAAGGTTGTCTTTAGAAGAAGGACTATCTTTACAAGAAATAGGAAATCGTGTAGGTGTTTCTAAACAAATGGTTTCTAGAATTTTTAAAGAGTTAGGTTATGAACCTATCAGAGGTACTAGGAAAGTTAAAATGAAAGCTACAGGGTTACCTGAACTTACAAATTTAATAACTAATGATTTTAATGCTAAGTTAAGTGAAATTACAGAACAACTTAGAGAAGTTAAAAGTCAATATGCTAGTAGCAGACAATATAGTAATAAAGTTATATTAGAATTACGTTGTCTTTTGTTGCAGTCTTTATCTGAACACTTAACAATAGCTAATTTTAAAGACTTTCAAAAGCAAAGTAAAATTATTAAATCAGTTTATACTCAATATACTAATACAACTACTGAAGATACACGTCCACCATTTTATGGTATGTTGCAGGATACAGTACAGTTAGTAAATAATATTGAAAGACGAAAAGCATACTTAGATATTGTGGATTATTTAAAGGGCAACAATGTACAGTAAAAGTATAGATTTATTTGGAAATCTTATTGAAGTTGGAGACTATGTAGCACATATTTCTACGTTAAGGGGAAGAAGTGACGAAGGGTCTTCTGGAAGAGGTGTAGTTATTTCTGTTGATACAACAGGTTCTAGACCAATTAAGGTAAAAGATACTTTAGGACAAACACAAAAGTACTCACCAAGTACATTAAAAGTGTTAAAGAAAGGAGTAAAGTAATGTCATTGTCCAAAGGATTTCGTGGTACATCAGGGTATTTTACAGGCGAAATTCCATTAGAAGAAGGTTATAGTGTGCTGGTACCTATACAAGTAGGACGTAAAGTGCATTCATTAGTTGGAAATTCAAGATTATCTAACTTCCCTTTAGAACTAATGAAGAATACTACAAGAGTTATGCATAAAATTTTAATTTTATTTGAAAATTCTGAAATACAATGGAAAGTCTTAGATAGGCAGAGAGTTTTTCAATGAGTTTAATAAATGTCAATAAAGGTAGTATAGTTACCCCTGGTACATACGTCAAACGTGTTCTTTTTAATACATTAAAATGTATACCCTCAGAATTTTCGTGGGTACAAACTTATGTAAATTATTCTTTTGACCCATTATGGTTAAACTATTTACCTTACAGAAACTTAGGATTATTGTTATCTAGGTTAACCCCAAATGGTAAGCCAAATTTAATAAAGAAGTATCATAAAGTGAGGATATTCAAATGCTGATAAAAGTGGTAAATTCGAGGAAACAAAATTGGCAAGTAATTAATGAATATGTTTTAGCAGGTACATTAAGTACACCCAAGTTCATGGAAATACGAGAAGCTAAAAACTCTTACTATTTAAGCCAATCGTTTAATGTAAAAATAAAAGATATTTATACTAACAGTTATTTGACACCATTCTTATTAACTTGGAATACAATATTTGCTCATGCTTCCAGACCAAGTTTATTTATGTAAATATCAAAGAACGTACTGGAAGTACTTTCTTTTCAATAGGGGTATTTGGGTTCATTATTAGTTGAAGTGCACGAATTCCTATTATTTGTGATGACAGAATTGTATAATGTACAACACCTAATGGAGTTCCTGGATATATCAACTTAGCAACTATATCATAATATTGTTCTTTATGTGTATTAACTAGGTTATCATGTAACATCAAACAGCAGTCTAATTCTGCACACTCTCCAAAAGAGCTATAAGGATTGTTATATGGTTTAAGTTTATCTACGTATATTAACCCCATAATTGTGTCCTCAGTATCCTTCCCCAGTCATCATACTTCCTAAAATTACGAATTTTAAAAGTATTTTTAGGAGTATTACTAACATCTGTTAGTGCAGCAAATACTGACAGATTTTTCCAGTGAGAATAATAGTTAATCCTTATTAATGCTAAATATGTTTCTATTCTAGTTGTCCAGATAGCATTCTCAGGTATATCATAATTATTATCTTTTACCACTTTATTCAGTACAATTAAACTCATTTAAAATACCCTCCAAGGGTCATCTAAACAGTGAAGTTCTTGATGACTTCTTAAGTTTTTATATAATAAATATATCATTTCATCACTTAGCAAGTCTACTCCAAGAACTTCTTCAAAGATATGTAATATAGAAAGCCCTTTCATACTAGATAAGGTATAAAGTACTCGTGACTTTATTTCGTAACTCGGTATATGACCATAGTGATAAGGATTCATGTATTTATCAGGAGGTATTAAGTTAGGGTGGTAGAATTCTTTAAAATTAACACTAGGCATTATACTAGTACTCCTTTGTTTGATAATGAATTAGTTGTTTTTCTAACTCAATTTTTTCTAGCTCTAACTGACCAGCCTTTTTAATATACTGTATATCCATGTCATGTTTCCAGCTACTTGGAGTTAATACATATAATCCAAGACTAACTAAAAAAGTGATAAATACTATTTTCATAGTTTTCATATCACAATTAAAAGATATTGTGTATGACATAAATAAAAAGACACCTGTAAATAATGAAATTAGTGCTGCTAACATATGTATATTATCACTAATGTTTATTAAATATAATTGAAACATCATATAAATGATACCGTCCTTTCTGAAATTCCTGAGAATCCTAAAGTTGTTTCATAATTACTATTTTTTCTTCTATATCTGTGCTTTATTGGGTTAGTTGTATTATCACAGTTAATTGATGGTAGAAGAGTATACCCAAAGATATTCCTAATATGTCCTTCTATTTGGTCTGTTGTAGAATTTAGAGCTACACATTCTGTCGTACCAATATTGTTTGGTAAATATAGTAAATTTGTATTAACTATTATTAAACTCATTTTAAAATTAGCTGTCTCCATATTTTTGTATTTGTACATATTCTAATTGTTTCATTTGGAACAAATCCCCACAGTATAATATTTGTAGGTGAAGCCTTGTCATAAACTCTTTTTATATCTCTTATATTAGCAAATAGTGCTATGCTAGACCTCCAATTTCTAGGAAGATAAGTGCATTGGCTAATATAAGTATCTGGAATATACTCAGTACTTAGTGGAATCCCACTTCGTAGTGTTATGGTAGCTTCTTCTTTTTCAAGTAACTTTTTAGATAAGTATGTTAAGCTCATGTAAGCACCTCTATAAGTATCATTATATCATAAAATACTTAAATTAGTCAACTTTGTACTTAAATTTTAAAGTGTATTAACCTATAGGAGATTAAATAATATGACAGAATTAATGACAGCTTTAGAAGCTAAAAAGGCTGCAAGTAATGCTACAGTAAATACTGAAAAAGAAGGTATTGCAAAATCTATTGAAATCGCAGCTAACAAAGGTAAGTTTTCTGTAATAGTTCCTGTGTTATCTGATGAACTAAAAGCAGAACTACAAAAACTAGGTTATGTTGTTGCAGCTCGTATGAACTTTACTCAAGTTTTAGGATTTGATATTTCTTGGGATAGTGCTGAAGAAGCTAAAGAAGAAAAAGAGCCAGAAAAAGTTGAAACTGAGGCAGAACCACAACAATAACATTTAAAGTAATAAATAAAAAGTCCCTTAAATTTAAGGGACTTTTTATTATGCATCTACATCTAATTTTTTCTTTGGTCTAAATACATTATCAATTTTCTTCGCAGCCTCACTCATTGGAACAGTAGCATAGGAAACACCGAATCTCATAATTAAAGAAGTCATTAGTATTGGTAACCCTACTTTAACCCCTGTAACGACATTATCAAAGTCTTTTATTAACTCTGGTTTTAACCCCTTAATAATTTGAGAACCTTTTTTGCTTATCCATTTGTTCATCCTGCCAGAAACTGCAATTCCAATAACTCCATTTAGAACATTTTGCCATTGTAATATTGGTTTTTGTTCATCAGGTATCTTTTTATTAGAAGCTGTAGCGTAGATATATGAACCTGTACATACAGCAGATTCAATTAGTGGTAAAGTATTATTTAAAAATGTTTCTTTATCAGGGTTTAATATGTATTTATATGCTCTCTGTCCTGTTTTTGACTTAGCAAACTTTGCCATCATTTCTGATATTTTCGGAATTTTCATTATTTCTTCTTAGCTTTCTTTTTGTTGTACTCTGCTTTACAAACACAGCAACAAAATATGTATCCATCTTCAATCAACCAGCCATCATTTTTAGCAGCGTTAATACCTTTAATACTTCTTCCGCAGTTCATACATTCTACTTTATTTGCCATCTATGTATTCTCTCCCTTCATATATAAAATCTTTTAAGTTAGCTATAACTAAACGTTCTGTTTTATTAGCTACAGACCCTTTATAAGAAACTTCTGTAACCAATGTTAAAATATATTGCAGTGGTAGGTTTATGTCATCTCTTATTACTAAACAATAACCGTTTCCACCATCAATATGGTTATTATGTTGTTTCACTCCAGATAGTACATATTTTCTTTCTGTACTTAAATCTGTAATAATTCCAGTAGTTATAATTTTTTCTTTCATTTAGCTCTCCTTCTTTCCATATAGTGCTTTAACTACTGGAGATATTGTTGCAAATCTAAATAAAGAAACTATCGGTAATATCGCCATCTTAAAACACCTATTAGTTACAGATTTATATCCTTTAACCATCTGTTCATTATTACTAAAAATAGTTCCACTAGTTTTTTTCAATAAATTACCGCTCTTTTCAAGTACTTTATTAAAAGGTATGAATATGAGCGGTGCGGTTATCAATTCTGTAATTCCTGCTGCTATAGAACTTGCAATGGAATACTTTTTATCCTGCTTATCCTTCATTGGTAGTGGAACAATGGCTGCGGGTCTGATTACCCCTGCAATAATACAAGCGGATACTGTAGAAAATACCGCAGGATTTTTACTAACATTAGTAAGTATTTTTTGCGTAGTCTTACTATTGTTAATATAATTTGCTATTTTATCAACTCTCATTTACTAATCTGCCTTATGCTAGTGTAGTGGTTACACCAAATAATTTAATCTGTTGACTTACTAGGGTTGAATACTTTAGTAAAAGAGTCTGTTTCAATATCATACTGTTTCGCAAGAACTCCCATTTCTGCAAACATTTTACAATTTCTCTCTTCATCATCTATTGCAACAACAGGGATACAACCATCGTGTAATATTTCAATTAAAATATCTTTCTTAACTTCATCTGACATTCTGTAGTCGAATTCTTTTCGCATACATAGTTTATTAGTATCACCTATTTTAATTTTCCCATTAGAAAATTTTTCTATTTGATGAATTGTGTCTTTCCTGCTATCTTTCCTATCTTCTCTTGAAGTAACAAAATAAACAGGTAAGTCGTTTGCAGCTAGAATAAAATCAATTACAGATTTATTTGGTTTAGCTAAGAAAGAAAATGTTTGATATTTATCCCACATACTTCTGGCTAAACTTTTATCTCTAGAATCTACTTTAGGAGCTAGTTTAATCCATTCTCTACTGTCTGTAAAACAATTATCTATATCACATATAATTATATATTTTCTTGGTTTGTTTTCCATCAATCCTCCGCTATTTTAATTGTCCTTTTGGTGGTTCAGGACGAGCTTGTTTAGTTTTAAAACCAATAGGTATTTTACTTTAAAGCCATCTCCACAACCTATACTTTTTACTTTTTCCATAAATTAATCTTCCTTTATTACAAGATTATCTAATCTATATACACAGTTATTTAGAAGATAATTAATATCGTCTAGTCTTCTATTTAGAAATACAATTTCTTCCTTAAGTTTTTCCTTTTCTCTTTCAATATTATATATTAAAGCAAATAGTTGTTCTTCATCATACATTTTCGATTTTAACCTACCTTTAAGTATTTTTATTTTTGTAGTATTATTGCAGGACTTGAATGGTTGTTGTAACTATCTATTAATTTTAAGTACTTTTAATAAATCATTTAAAGAACTAGAAATAAGTGTAAAGCTAATAAACTCATTCTACAGACAAATACCCCATATCAGTTTTATAAATATAATCTTCCCAAGTTCCTTTAGGAATTTCTTTATCTAATTCTACTTCTCTATAGCAGTCAAATTCTTCTAAGAATTCTTTCACTTTTTCTTCAGAAGTACATATTGCTTTAATCAGAACTTCTTCATCTGTAATTGAATATGCAATATACGCTTTATTCATCTTAATCCTCTTTAGTTGTAATTATCTATTAATTTTAATTTGCTGACTTACTGAAAGCTGAAATTAAAATAAACTAATCCTAGTTGGTTTTGTTGTACACGAATATCTTTTACCTTATTTATTATATCAAGACTTTCCTCAACTGTCAACTTTGGGTTTTTAAGTTTAGCATAGCTTATTGCAAAATCAGATACTTCTTGTTGCCAGTTATTCGTTATTGGGAAACATTTTCTAACTACAACATGATAACCATTTTTAGTTTCCAAAGTAGTTACAGTTTGTACATAATCAAGAACATAAGCTATAACTCCATTTAAAACAGGCATATCTTTACAATCTATATCATACATTAAAGTTTTACCAGTTTTTTCTGAGCATAAAACATTTGAGGATACTGAATTAATTATTTTATTAAGTCTTTTTGGAACAGTAGTATCTCCAAAAATAATACGTTTCATTATTTCTGATATTTCTGTAAATAATTGCAGAATAGTTTTATGTGTGTCTTTTCTGTCGAGTGCCATGTATAATCTGCCTCGTGTATGTTCTGCAAGTGCTATCATTTCATACACCGTTTTTCTCTTAATGTTCCTCTTAATCCAAAACCATTTTCAACATGACACGTACTTAATATTTGCCAGCTATGGTTGCATCTTTCCTGCATAAGTTTCTTTTCATATCTTGCTCTCTTTTCTGCTATCTTATCAACAATCCAGTTAATCATTCTTACGTCCTTTAGCTAAATCTGCTTTTAAAATTTCATAACTTTTTAACTGGCTAAAGTCCACTAAATCTTGTTCTTTCTTTTCAAAAGTTTCATAAAAAGGAACTTCTTTTTCAGAGTTATTTAAATCATACTTTTTTACTAACTTTTCTAATTTAGTAATATTAACACGAATTTCTGTATTTTCACGTTTAGAACAAGCTATTCCAGTTTCTTTATGTATTTCAGAGGATATAGTTTCTGAAACTATATCCTTTATAATATCATTTTTAGTAGCTAATAAGTCTATGTCGTTTTGTCTTTTTCCGCTCATGGTTTAATTCCACTTTCAATTTTAAAGTCAAAGGCTTTACTCATTGCTGGGTTACTCTTAGTTATGTCTTCAACAAAGTCTTCAGCTTCTTTCTTAGTGTTGAACCACCTAGTAGACATAACCCTCTTAGAACTATCCTTAGCCACTTTTTTAACAACATATTGTACATTAACATTAGAAACTTCTCTATTATTTCTAATTTCTTGAACTTCTTCTTTTACTTGTTCTACAGTAGCTAAATCATTTCTATTAAGTATTTCTTGTCTTCTATTCAGTTCTTCTTGATGTGCCATTTCTTCAGGAGTTTCCCCATTTGGACCATACCCTAAAAGCTCAAGCCAAGAACCCATACCTCCAGATTGACTTTGTGCTCCTCCTTGTGGAGCATTCATCATTGCTGTGTTACCTGTGCCCCTAGCATTAGATACTAAAGTACCTCCACCCGCATTCATTGGGTCAACCCAGAATTTTTGATATGGGTTAGTTTCTCCATTTGCCATATCTTCAAGAACTTTTTTATCAAATGGATGTTGCAACATATCTACTAAAGTTTCTGTAAATATTGTTGTTTCATTTTCTTGAAATTTTCTGCGTTCTTGTTCATTATTAGTTGCAAAAGCACGCATATATTCTTCACGAATTTCTTGAGGAATTTCTAAGAATCTTGCTTTAATAAAAGCAATTCCTTTTTTCATGTCATCATTAAGTATCTGTTCTTCTTCCTCAAGTGCTTTAATTACTTTATGGTATGCAATTAAAGAAGCTCGTAAAGTTTTACCTAAATAAACAGTTAACATTCCGCCTATACTAGGTTTATTGTAGAATGAAGAACCTTTTAAGTCTTCTATAAGTTTATCTGTCCATAAGTGGTATGGAATTATACCACTTCTAATATACATTAAGCATTCTTCAATAACTTCTTCTGTAACAAAAGTATCAAGAAGTATATCACATACATTTCCGTAAACTTCAGGTTTAGTTTCCAAAAGTGTAATATAAGTAGCAAATTTCATACTTGCTTTACTTTCATTATACATGTACGGATGAAGCATTCTTTCAAATCTAAAAGATACTCTTTGTTTTAACCCCAGTTCTTGAATAGCTGGAAGGTTATCAGTTCTCATACATAAGTTTATTAAAGATGAAACATCTATATTATTTTGGTTTTCTTTATCTGACATTTTACTTCTTCCTTATTATTAGAATTTATCTTTTTTGCTTACATATTTATTATAACACATAGTCAACTATTTGTCAACTACCTTCTATTTAAACTGATAATGCAACATATTAAATTCATACAAATATTTCCTTAGAGTCGTATCCTAGTCTGAACGGATGCCCTGCACTTAAAGTTTCTAAGTGGTATTCAACAATACCTTTACAAAATAAGTTTCCTCGCTTTTTCCATATTAATTTTTCTTTAGCAGGTAACCATGCATATTTTCCTTCATCTAACAAATATCTATGTAGTCCACTATGTCGGTCAATTCCTGAATTATTACCAATTTCTAAACATAATCTTCCAATATTATAAGGGTTTTTATCATTATATTTAACTTCATATGTCTGAACTGGCTGTTTACACGTAGTTACTTTTATTAAACTCATTTTAAAATCCTCACTGACCAAGGTGCTCTTGATACAAATTCAGCAACATGGCAACGAATAAACTTAAAGTCAGGGGTAGAAGTTTTTATTTCTATTACAGGGATAACTGGTTCTTTTAACTCAGGATATAATTTTTCTTGTGTACGCATATGTCTTTGAAAAATCCCTTTGTAACAGTATTTTGCATTAATATTACGTTGTGTATAGTATACGTCCCAAGGACTCTTAGCTAATGCAACTCCAGTCTTATCTGAAATTATTATATCTTCTAATTTTACTAAACTCATATTAAATATTATACATAAAAATTACCATATTGTCAACTAAAAACCAGCCTCAATAACTTCAGAGGCTGATTTTTATATCGCAAAATACCAAATTAGTTTCTTATTTTATATTAGTCAATTACCCTTTGCTGTGTCTTTGGGTCAAGAGCAACAAAGCTCATGTATTCTCCAGCAGGGAATGTCATATTACCATGTTCTTGGTGTGTCAATGCAAATGGTTTATCTGATTTAATCAATTTACATTGATATTTACGACCACGAGTTACATTGTCCAAAGGAACAAACATTGCATTTTCAATAGTAAGGTTAGCACCTTTAAGAGGAACAACTTTGTGGTCACCTGTAATAGCAACACCATTTTGAAGGTTCATATTAGTTGTAGGTTCACCTTTAGTAATAGTGTTTTTTACAGCTAGGTAATATTTACTTTTAGAACCGTAAATTAAAATATCACCCTGTTTCAAAGAACGTACTGGAGCATCCGCATCAGATACAATGAAGTTATCTGTAGTAGATTTTGCGTGAATATCCGCAAGTTCTTCAATTTCAGATTTTTCGTAAACATCTGAATTATCAGTCAATGCTGTTCTAAATTCAGATACAATCTGTTCTTGTGATAAGCCTTGTGAATCAGCTTTACGTTGTACTTTAATTGCCATAGTAATGGTCTCCTTTTCTTAGTATTAATCACTAGTTTATTTGTTTCTACATCTATTATAATACATAATGTATTATTTGTCAACTACAGGGAGAAATAAATTCTCCCTATATTAAAAATGTATTCTTAGCAACGAATTACTTCATCTTCATCCATTGGGTCTTCCCCACAGTTATTAATATGCCACCAAGCATAGATAAGGGAAGTTACATCTGAATTTTTATAAAATTTACTTTCAGATAATGACCTTTCGTCAATAGCATTGAAGTATACACGTTGTGTAGAAGGACATACATAACGAATAATGTATTTAAATACTCCATTGTTGAAAGATTTTGGTGCTTCTAGAATTTTATACAAGTCACCACGAACAACTTTTTCATCTAAAACTTTTAAGTTTTCTTTATCAATATCAATCTTAGTTTGTAGACGTTGTTGTAAGTCGTTGTTTCTAATTTCCATAGTTTTTGCAAGAGTTAGGTTTTCAAAATCTGCAAATTCTCTAGGAAGTGCTGTCTGGTCTCCACCAGAGCCATTTTGAAATTTAGGGTCAACAGTACCATATAATACAATACCCCAAGATGAGCTTTCAACAGGTCCTAATGCACAATGAGTAAATTCAACATGTTCTCTAACAAAAGTTTTACGTTCTTCAACAGACATTTTTTCAAACTTGTCAATAATGTCTTCACCGAATTCTTCTTGCAAAAATTCACATCTTTGTTTATCAGTTTTTAACGCAAGAAATGCAGATTTCTTTTCGTTATCTTTACCCCATGCTAATTCTGCAAAATGTTGAAGTGCACGAGCATTACCATTATATGACTTAATAAGAGTTTGTTTGTTATTCCAGATACCTGAAATGTCACAATACCTTAAGAAAAATACTGTTAAATCATCATATAATGCATTAATTTTCTTATCGAGTGGAAATTCAAGATAAAATCTTGAGTTATAAATATTTTTTTCTTTTTTGTAAAGGTCTTTAGAATAAGCAATAGTAGTTAACTCTTCAACATCACTTAATTTGTACAATAAATCTACAGCTCTTAAGTAGATAGTTTTCTGGTCTTTAGTAAGGGAACTGTCAGTACTCTTTTCTAAGAAGTTGTCAATTCTATCTCTATAAATAGCACAGTTTGTCAACCCTTCTTCTAAGTCCATACGAAATAAAGTCTTACCTGTTTCAGCTTGTTGGTTATTTTCCCAACGTATAGTTGAAGTTGCTAGTTCTTCAATTGCTAATTCATTAACTATTTTTGTTAACTCATCAACAGGGTACCTTTTAATTGTTGTCATTTTTAATTCTCCTATTTCTTGTTATTAATTGTATAAATTCTTTAGCATAACATTATTCTACATTACTATATACTATTTGTCAACTTCAATGCTATAAATGTCATCAATGTTAACAAAAACTGGTTCAGGGAGCTGTATAGCCTCTGTAATTTGAGCTTCTTTGATAAGAGTTTCCATTTTATCAATATCTTCTTTGAGAGATATAGTAATGTTTCCAAATACTACATGTTTTTTTATAAATTCAAGTTGTTTTTCTTCATCTGTAATTTCCAAAAACTGAGCTAGTAATTTTTTATCCATACAAATGTCTTCATAAAACAAACATGTTACAATAACATCATCTCCATTAAATACTAACGGAAATTTAACACATGCTTGTCCAATGTTATGTACTATGCTGTTTGGATTTTTTCTACAAATAGACTTAGTATTTTCTATACTATATTTATCAATAATAGATACAATGTCCATAATAACATTTAATTTTTCAAGAATATACCCTTTAGCATTCATAATTGTACCATGTTCAGTATTACTTCCACGTAATAACTCTTCTGATTCTTTTTCTAATGCTGCTATATTTTTTGTGGCTTGTACATGTAATTGTAAAAGTGTTTCTCTACGTTCTCCTAATGAAAGGTTACGTGTTCCCAAAGAACTGAAATTAGTATCAGGGTTACAAATTGCTTTATAGCAAAGTTCTTTAATTCCTTCCGCTTGCTGTCCTTCAAGAATTTTTAGTTCAACTTGTTTTTCATTCGTCATTTTTTGTTCTCACTTTCTTTGTATTTGCTTAACATGTATATTATAGCATAAAGTAAACTATTTGTCAACTACAAGAAATAATTTTTAAAAAGGTTCGTTTTTAACATATCTTCATAACTTGGTGTAAACATGTTATATGTTACCTTTAAGAATATACGTATTCTATGTTCTTTTAATTTTATATTTCTAAGACAAAAACAACGAGTATTTAAAAAAGCACAGTTATCAGTAAATTGCCTGACAACAGAAATACTTTTTATTTTGGCTTTTTCATACTCATTAAGAACACTTTGCACATCTTCATATTCTGATTGTGTATCTTTAGCTTTAACTCTTAAATCATTTTCATATAAGCTCATACAAATATCTCCCAACGAATAGGATTATAGAAAAATTCTCTTTTATACCATTGAATTCTTGTGTTATCTTCTACTTCCAATAATTTTTTAATATAGTATATGTAAAGAGGTTCAAAATAATCTGCACTCTTTCTAGTACTAAAAGCATTAGTACTAATATTACTTAAAAATTTTCTAGTTACTGTTTTTATATAGAAAACTTCTGAAATACCTTCTAGTATAGGTGTATCAGACCTATATTTAATTTTATATAATTTACATAAACTCATATAGTTCCCTTATAAGGAGGAAGGTACACATATGTGTACCTTCTTATGTTCATATTCACTGAATTTGAGAGCCATTACAGTGAAATACTTTTTACTTCATTTATCAAAGCATTTTTATCAAGTTCAGTTTTTTGCATAACATCAAATGCTTGTTCTGAAAAACCGCCGATAGAAATAGTCTTTCCTTGTGGAAAAGTACCCGCTTTATATCCTACTAAATCAAAACTATAAATGTATGGGTTACAATTATACTGTTTTTTATAGCTTTCTAAAGCAGAATTAGCACTTCCAGCAGTTTGGAAATCAGATAGGACAATAATTCTATCATATGCTTTATTCATAGTTCTAAATGCTTCATCTAATCTTGTCCAACCACCATTTGGGCTAGTTGATGTAGCTAGAGATAGAATTGAATCAGCTGGATTTAATTTATGATACCAAGCATCACCACTAAATAACATTACATCTGCGTCATTAGTTTTATACAATGCTGCTGCGTACATCATAGCTACATCAAATGGAGTAACACTACCATTACCAGTAACACTACCACATTCCATAGAACCTGACTCATCTACAACTACACAAGTTTTACCTGAAAATACTGGAACATTCTTTAATGAAAGTTCGGCAGCTTTATTCAAAGCATTTATAATAACTCTTGGAGCATCTGATTCTAAATTTCTCCATGCTGTTAAATAGCGGAATGGAAGTACCATACTATTTTGAATTAATTTTTCATTAGAAAGTAATTCAGCAGCTTTTTTATGTAATTCAGAATCATCTTCATTTATAATGTTGTTCAAATTACGTAGTAAAGCAAAATATTCAATTTTTTCGCCCTTATCTAAGAACTTAGACCATGCTTCTTTTTTAGCTTGCTCTTTATTTTCAGCTTTACCTGCATTAGAAACTGTAGCTTCCCAAGTAGTTTGGTTACGTAAAGTACCTTCAACTAATTTTTGCAAAGCATCTCTGTTTATGTTAGTTGCTTTTGTATGAGTTAAACGCACTGCGTCTATCATACTTATATCTTTTCCTGATTGTCTGTATTTAGCATAAAGGTATTCATCGTAGTTCCATTGTGCATCAGAAAGTCCTCTAACAACTACGTGTGGTAAACGTACTTTACCCGTTACACCTAGAATATTTTTATAAGCAGAAATAGTTTCTGTAATATCATCTGCTCTCAAAATTACTTTTCTGAAATAATTTCTAAGGAATGACTTTTTATTCTGTCTATTATAGTTAGAATAGACACCTTCTTTAATACCTTTAGCAATAATTGCAGAGCATAAATGTGAAATACTTCTTAATCTAAAGTTATCTCTTGCATAAATAGCAGCTTTTGGAAAGAAAGTAATATCTTTTTTATTACATTCTTCATATAAACTTTTTAATCTGTCAATAGTTTCTTGTTCAGATTCATAAAACTTTTTACCAGCTAACATACTATTAATTAGTAATTGAATTAATTCTAATTCAGGTTGTTTAGAATATCCAACACCATTTTCATATGTGCTAGTCTTTGTTCCAACTTTTGTAGAGTTAAATTTACTCATTATTTTCCTCCTTATTTAACTATGTATAAAAGGTGAGAGATTAGATAATAGTATCTAATCTCTGATTATGAAAACTACACGGAGTTACTGAAAGTTCCTGTCTTATGATGTCCGCAATGTTAAAATCGAAGTATGAAACTTTCCAATCACATGTAGCAGTTTTTGTATAAAAAGTAGATGGAATTGTTAGAAACAGCTAATTTCCTTTTCAGGACTCGTACTATAGGACTCGAACCTACAACTTGTATTTTAATAGAATACTGCTCCACCATTTGAGCTAAATGCGATGAAACTGTTTTCTCCGTCACATCTACTTTTAAACTTGAACTAGAACGGAATTTATGGAGACAGCTTAAATAACGTTGCTCTACCCATTGAGCTAATCCCCCAGTAGAAGTACCATAAATGGAATATGATTAACTGAATTTATAGGATTATACCACCATGGTACTACTAGTGGGGGATACAAGAATCGAACTTGTAACACACGGCTCCTAAAGCGATGAAACTGTTTTCCCCGTCACGTTCTAGTTTTATACCTGAAAAATAGCATGAATGGAATCACTTAATGAAAGGGTTTACCCTGCATATTCCACTCCCTCAACCTAAGTTAAGGGCGGGCTTCCTCAGCGAGTATGGTCTGAGTTCTTTAATGTTAGATTTGCCATCTAAGTAATTTATCTTCCGAAGTATCTCTCATTACCATCACATTCATACTATTTAATTTTCAAAGTTCAATCAAGTTAAGTTTTATTTGTTTTCTCAACCTTATGAAACTACTATATCACAACTTATTTATTTTGTCAACTATCTCTTACAAAAATTTTTAAAACCGTACTGAACGTACTCTAGGATTGTGAATTGCACGGTCATCTGCTACACAAAAATCTAAAAACCAAATATAGTATATTTTATGACCTTTTCTAATATGATGCATACATGCGTCAATTAATTTTACATATTCATTTTTAGCCTTTGAATAAGAGTAAGTTTTACTAAACTTCCTATTCTTTATTAAACTACCAAACCTATACAAACTCATTTAAATATTTTCTCCCTCATACGCTTATGATAGCTTATGTTTTTATAACAATTTTCAAAAGTAGAACATGAGTATTCATAAGTTTGTAAACGAGCAATATCCGCTTTTATCCATTTTGGAATATTTGGTAAAGATAATGCAAAAGCAATCGCAGGTTCTTCTATACGAGTAGTTTTCCCATTCTCATATAATTGTGGATAGTAATTTCTATAAATATAAGAAGAATAATTATCTGGTAAGAATCGTACGCAAGAATAGTAGGCTAATTGGAAAAATAATAATTCATCATTTTTCCATCCCTCTTTTGGAAATTCAATTTTTAAGTTTTTTAACAACTTACATTTTTGACTTTCACTTAACAAAATACCCTCGCCCTCACATTTATGTATTTTGGTAATTTCTTAGAGTTATATACCCTATGACTTTTCCCGTTTATACAAACACCAAATGTAGCACTATTTATATAAACTCTATTTTCACCAAAGTCATAAGCAATTAGTACGAACCATGGCATTGCATAAGTTCCCCTGTTATCTTGTCTAAATCGTGAAAGTCTTCTTAATAAACCCATTAAATACTCTCTTTTAAATTTCCATAAGTTTCCATAGCCTTCCACAATTCATTAATTGATACTATAGGAACTTCAACAGTAACACCTTCATTGTTTGTAAAAATTATTGGAGATTTATTGCCACAAAGCCATTCATTAAGGATGTAATTAACAGAATACTCGTTATAAATTTCCACCAATAACTTTGTTATAAGTTCATTGTGTTCATTAAATATACTATCATTGAGTATCCCATTACATTTATTTTGTACTTCAACACAACTCTGAAGTAGAGTTATTGCTTTTTTAAAGTCTTTAAATAGCACGACCTACAACCTCACATTTATCTAAAAATGCTTCGCCACAGAAATATACGTCTCCGTAATATTCTCCTTTACAATACATGTCTACTCCATATTTTTCTTCAGGTGGACGAAACTCGTTAATACTAATTATTTCAATATCATATGTTTCCCCGTTTACTGAATGGAGCACTAATTTATCGCCTTCTTTATACATCTTTTATCTTTCCTTTTTACTGCTGTTACACCTACCCAATCTTTTTCATAAGCTACTGCATTTAATTTCAACTCTTTATTTTGTGGTTTGTATTTCATATAACCTAGCAAACTAAGTTTTCTAAAGTCATTAGCTTTAATAGGGTTAGATATAACTGGATTTAGCATAGCTCTAACCATTTTAAATTTACCAGTTTCTTCTTTTAAGTCTAAGTGTTCTTGAAAAATTTTTGTATGGTATTTCATATTACTGAGAACTGTACAAAATATTTTTTCATTTACTTTACTAACTTGTAAATTAGAATCGTGAACACTTTTGACTAAGTTCTTGCTTAGCCTATACTTTCCGTCAGTATAGTCAAGCAATTTAAAGTATTTAGTCAAACTATCTACATATCTGTATAAATCAGCATATTTTACTCCAGATTTTAATGAAATTTCTGTTAAAGAAAGCTCTTCATAAAAAGCTACTAAAGTTACAATAAGTATATTTGAAGCATTATTTGGTGTTTTCTTTCCAAATATTTTACCTTCCCATATATTTAAATAGTTATATAACTTCCAAGCTAATTCTATGTTATCTGTTAGTATTTTTAAACTCATTTATATCTACCACATTACCTTCTTTACTTTTAATAAAGTATTCCTTTACAAAATTACTTTCTAGTAATTTCTCTAATGTCTGTTTACTTTCTTCATAAAAAGGGTCTGTACTTTGCCAAATATCTGCGTTCACAAGAATTTGTTGAAACCTCAAATCAGGGCATTTATCTACTAATGTTAAAAGTATAGAAGAAATTACCATGTTATACTGTAATCTAGTACTAAGAGCACTTGTAACAACCTCTGTAGGGTTACCTTCGTGATAAATAAATACTTTATCCATTATTTACTTTGCCCCCAGAAGGTATGCGTGCTGATTTAATCTGTAGTTACATGCTTGGCTAGAACCAATAGGCTTAATAACTCCAATTTTAACTAGTCTATTTCTATTTGTAAGTTTATTAGGTCTGTCTCCTCCAATACAACTTAACATATCATATTCATATGGTACTGCACCATTTTTAGATATTCTTAAAGGTAGTTCTACTATTGAAGCTAGGATATTCCAAGAAGATATTTTATAATTTCTAATATATTTACCTATATTGAATAATGCATTTGAAAATACATACATAATATCTTCTGAGAAAACATTTACTTCTTTCGGACTATATACACATTCATAAACTTTAGTTCGTCCTTCAGTTCTAATAATTTTAATATAGTTTTGTTTTGTCAGTTCTATCAAAGTTAAATCTAAGTTAACATCAAAAACTTTTCTAAGAAAAGTCCCGCTAGATTCACCTTTATATGCAATTAAGGTCATTACCAGTACTGCTTTGTTATTTAAATCAGAATTTTTAGTTAAATCCAAAAACATATTTGCTGCACGAGTTGCACTATCACTATTGTAAAATTCAATCATTCTTTTAACCTCACTTTCATTATTATAAAACTAGTATAACACATTGTCAAGTATTTGTCAACTTCATAAGAAGATATCTTTTCTTCTATTATAATCTTTAAATACTATAGGAAATAATTTAGATAACCTATATTTATTCCAGTCTTTATGACATACGTAATATACTTTTATTAAAAGAAATTCCATATATCCTACAACATTATCTAAGTCATGTTTATTTACTAAAGACATATTTATCTCCTTTTAATGAATAGTGAACTGAAGTACCCCTGTCATTAAATAATACTGACCGTACACGAGGAATTTTATGGGACATATTTATCTCATCCGCATAATCACCTATTACTTCAGTAACTTGTACTTGTTCTTTTAATAAACCTTGAAAATCCATATAATTTCCATAAAGGAAATACCATCTTCCATACCTATACTTATTATGCTTTTCGACATCCGCAACTTCTAATATTACCAATTTAAGTAAAGACATATTATGTTCTCCTATTAAAATTCCCAATTTCTACTGTTTCTTTAGGATTAAACACACAAATACTGGGAACATCCCAAGAATTTACCCCAAGCATTTTTGCTAAGCTATATTTATCATCATTTAATATTTTTGCAGCATATAATGTTTTTGGGTTAAAAGACATATTTATTCCGTGATGCATTAAGTTATTACCTTTTGTTGTTAATTCTACTGCGTCATAATCTTTTTGTAGCTTCATATAATCTATTGATATAACTTTATCCATAGTTGTATCCCATAGTGGGTAAACTTCAAGTAAATAAAGAAAGTCATATTCAGTATCAATAGTAAAAATTTTTACTTCATCTTTAAATTTCCAAACAAAGTAATGTTCAGGGCAAGGAAATTCCTCAGAAATACACCAAGATACCCATTCTGTCCCTTTACAACCCCAGAGACCACCTCTGGGTTTATTACAAAAAGAACCATCTATTGGTTTAAAATTTTGACTAGGGTAATTTGAATATGTTCTATAATACGTAATAGTCATATCTCATGTTCCTAAGTCATTTAAAATTCTATCTAACTCAAAGCTACTTATAATTTTATCAATATCTTTTTCACGACTTAAAGTATCAATATTAGTTAAGACAACAGAATTCTCTGTGTCTTCAAAAAATCTAACTCTAAAACTTTTTTCAGAAGAATCAAATCCAAATGAAATAGCCCACCCACTACAAAAGTAGCTTGGTTGGAAACTAAGCAAAAAATCACGAGACATTCTATGAGCATATTCATGAAGTTTAATCATGTTTCTACTTAATAAAAGCATTCCTTGAGTTGTACACTTATCTTGACTATTTTTCGCATTTATAGAACCTATACTAAACCTATTACCCTTTTTCAAGGAACCCATAGCAGACTGGGAATTTAACGGATTATCATTAATATAATAAGTATACTCACTAATTAATTTAGCATTATAAATTGACATAATAGAATTCCTTTTACTTTGCTTACATGTTTATTATAACATATAGTCAACTATTTGTCAACTACAAAGCATCTATTAATAAGTTCAAATTTCTTTATTCTAGCCATTCTCCTTCTAAATTTAATATTTGTACCCACGGATAAATAAAATGCCGTAGAACAATTATTTGGAGATAAATATGCACTAAACCACGTAGTGCCATATCCATAACGAAAAGAATACCCTCGTCCGAGAATTGTACACGTACCTACATCACAAACTGAAATATCACTAATTAAACTCATTTAAATAAAATACTCCTACGTTTAATAGTATAATGACTTATAAGCCTAACTCCTACTCTTTTAGTGTCATCATAATAAGTATTATCTCTTATAAGAACACCGAAGTTCATAGAAGTTGATGCTTTATGAACTTCAAAAGGTCCTCTTAACTTCTTAATTTCATCTGATACGATTACAAGTTTATAAGAAGATATATCCGTAAGCTCTATTAATTTAAAAATCATACAAATATATATCCTCTATTCCTTACATCACTGAAAATATTCACAATAACACCGTCCCTAGTACCTTTGATAAAACTAGCTTTAACTCTATTTTGTTTTTTATTGTAACGCAAAGCAGCTTGATTTGCGTATTTTAAGTTAGTATCAAAAATATCAACTAACCCATTATTTTGGCACCAATAAACACAATATAACTCTGTTATTTTCATTGCAATATACCTACTCTTTTAAAAGTATCCATTGATATAAAACTATGTTTATGAAACTCTATATCAAAACTAGTTTTACTATAAGAATAAGTATAATAATTATGTTCAAAAACTTGACTACCAGATAGTAATAATATACCTAAAGAGTTTGCTATTCCTATTAAACTTATTTTTGTTGGATAAATTATACTCATTCCTAATACCACATACTTTGAAAATTTTTATAATTTTCACTAATTTCCGAAGTTAAAGGTATGCTTGGTTTACTACATTTTTGTATTCTTTTTAACTCATTACTGACTTTATTTGGTAACTGAATTTCTGCGTGTTCTTTATTATATTGAACTAAGTATTCATCCCATGCTTTCAAGAAATCACTTACATCTGTATCTTTCAATAAGTCAAATTTTTGAGAAGTACAACATGGAAGCTCTGTAAATCCACAGAGCTCATCATATCTTCCATACATTCCAGCACTTGCTAACATATGTTCTTCTACTTCCAGTAAAGAACAATCTTCATTAAATAAATATGTAAGCATATCTGTAGCATATTCTATAGAAGGAAATGCACTACATCTATCTATACCATTAAATGGTCCAATACCTTCCATAGTCATACGATTTGCAACATCTTTTATAAAATTAAACATAGAGTTTTTTTTACTAAAAGTAAAGCCAAATGCTGCTGCACTATCTGTTAGAATAAATCCATTGTAATCTTTAACTATTTTTTCAAGGATAGAGGCTAATTGAGGATAGTTTAAATAACTAGTAAAGTCTTTAATACTATCATCAGTATATCCTTCTAAATCTATGTTAAGTACTAATTTAACATATCCTTCACCATGTTCATAAGAACAGAATGCCCAGTAATATGAAAATTCTCCGTACTCATTGCTTGTTTTAAATTCAAATTGTTTAGGGGTAAAATTTCTATTTATTAGTTCAGCCATAGTTATCCTTATATTAACTCATCTTTCTTAGAATAAACAATAGAATTTCCTTCAAAATTGTTATTATCTAAACTAAGTGTTTTGAAATCTGTGAAAACTTCTCCACCTCTTTCTTTTCGTGGTTTACGTACTTGTTCTTCTATTTTCTGTGTTACAGGAGCTGAAGTTTCTTCAAAACTAACATCAGTAAGTTCTTTTTCGTTAATTTCTTCTTTAGGCTCATTAAGTTTATTAAGTCTATCTACTATTTTGCTTAATTCCATTACTGTATCTGCAAAAGTATGCATTATTTCAACAAGCCCTTCTTGTCTGACCTGATTTTCTTTAATTGCTTCTAAAATTTCTTTTACTGAATCTTCATTGAAACAAGAACATGACGTTACTATAGATGAATTACCAGTTATATTTCCTAAATCAGGAGTTTGTATAAATGGAACATTTACTTGTTCTAATTTTTCTCCATATACATCTTCTTTTTCCAACTGAAGCATTCTAAATTCAAGTACTGCTTTTTCGACAGTATAAAGTAATCTTTTTAAATCTTTGTTTTCTTCCACAATAGTTTTTGCCATATTTTTTACCTCACTTTTTACTTTATCTTACTTAACTTTCATTAATTTGTCAACTTGTATTCTTAGTATAACACATAGTCAACTGTTTGTCAACTACAAAGTGTCTATTAAATTTTAGTTGACAAATTAAGCTAATCTTAATATAATACTAACTATGGATACAAAAAAATTACAAAAAGTATTAGTTGAGAGTGCTAATAATAAAATAGAAACTATTTTAAAAAATTATTGTTATAAAAAATACAACTCTCTAGATTATTTTAATCTAATTAAAGAAAACTTAAGGTTAGGAGTTATTGAAATTCCAAATCCTCAAATATGGGTAGAAGATGAGTACATAACTAATTCTACAAATTTTAGTTTAATGAATATTGCTAAAGAACCTAGAACTTTCTGCCAGCAACCTGTTAACTATGATATCCCTGTAGATGAACCTAATTTCGGAGAAAATAGAATGGGAGCAACCCGTTCTCTAATATTTTATGAAAGATATTTAGCAGAATGTGAGAATATAATAAGGTTAATAGAAAGTTTTTATCCTACTCATACTATTGAAGTTTCCGACTTTGGATTTGCTTTATGCACATTATGGATAAAAACTACTTTCTCTTTAATGAAGAAAGTTAAACCTCATTATAAAAAATTCTTTACACATAGAATGATAAATCAGTTTATTACATCTTTAGCATATAATGCTTCTGATGAAACTCCAAATATTAAGTTTGTTACTTATGATGCTTTTGGTTTAATGTCACAAGGAGTGGAGTGGAAATATCAGGAGTTTAAAAACAGATTTAATAATGACGCTTCATTTATTACTCTTTGTACTCATGACGTTTACCAAGACTTTATGAATGACTTTTTAGCACCGTTACGTAGCTTAAAATCTATCAGGAAAGGATTTTTACTTCCAAATATTGAATTTAGAGAAGTAGAGAAATTAGATAATAACACATACAAGTTACTTCAGGGGTTACTTTCAGGTCAAATGGACTCAATGAACCCTATTCTACATTCAGCTTTTAATATGCTTGTTAATGGTGAATCTATAAATAAAGTCTTAAAAATTTTAAAAGATAAAATTCCACCAGAAACATATAAGAGAATAAAAACACATATAAGCAATAACGCAGACCGTACAGACTTAATATATAAGTATAATTTTCTAGAAAAAAATATTAAAGCTATGGAAAATAAAGGAGTTACTTTTGCAAAGTATGATAAAAATATTCCTCTACTTCCTCCTACAGATATTTTTTCAGAAGTTATATTAAATATGGATAAATTTAAAGAGCAGTATCCG
>NFZD01008913.1_pt1 | contig 26906 bp, 39 predicted proteins | sample 1095381 | NCBI WGS metagenome assembly NFZD01 (sample SAMN03609891, study PRJNA323583) | gut metagenome | isolation source: feces | host: Rattus norvegicus | place: Denmark: Riget | collected 2013 | reverse complement strand
ATAGTAGTCGTTTTGAATTTGTGCCCAATTTTTCAAAAGTATCAAATCATGTATCACAATATGCTAAACGATTGACACGTGTAAATTTATATGCTAAACGATTGACATATTTAAAGTGGCTTTTCAACATTCATTATTTGACAGCATAAAAAAAGAACCTATCCGTGTTGGAATGGTTCTAAAGTCGACTGTGGCTGTCCTAAACGCTTGCATTTAACCTATCCCGTAAACATAGGCACCGTAAATTTAAAGGAGGAGGCAAGGAAATGCCTATAATTAGTATAGCACTTTGGATTGGCCATGTCAATAACTAATTTATGTACCAGCCGTTCGGCGAAACGACCTAAGCCAATCAGCATGAAACTAATTTATAAGTACAGCTTATATTTAACGACTACTGACTGGCCATGTAAATAATATAACACAATTATTTATCAAAGTCAACTAAATTGCCATGTTCTGTTAGCGATACCGAGTACAATTCGCTTTCATCGCGTTTAATCTTCTTTGAACGGGTCATTAATTGGTGACATTCAACGTGTAGCAACATTAGATTATCCATGTCGTAGAAATTGGCCAAAGTAGCAACCTTGATGTGATGAATGTTAAACGTGTTCTCAATTGGTTTGTGACAAAACTGACATGTGTTATGCTCACGATCAATTACCATCTGGCTGATCCATCGCCATTTTTTAGTTTTGTAAAGTTTCTTAGTTGGGTCTGGTTTCCTTGTTATCATTCGTCATTTTACCCGAGATTGTCTACTCTATGATAGTCTCGTTTTGTAACCAACATCTTTAGGTTTCTGTTTTTCTTAACACTTTTAACGTTTCCTAAATTTGATACTTGGTAATAACCCTCATAATCTGGTACGTCTTTCCAAATTTCTTTACACATTTTTGTTTTTAGCACCCTTAATTGTTACTAAGACGTAGTTTTCCTCGTCCTCTACTCTGATATGAGATATTTTATGAATATACCTATCATCAGACCAGATTTTTAACTCATTGATACTATCAGCAATAAACTTCTCTCCAGCGGCAATGTTTCCTAAGTCAAATTTTGTTGACGTGTGCCATTCATATGTAACGCTAGTTTTATTTTCGCCAAAGTAGTTATGTAGATCAGCCAATTGGTTCGTGATCTCATGCTTAATAAATGTCTGTTGTCGTTTTTTAGTTCGAGAGTATTTGGTACTGTCTTTGGAATAAGCCATCTGCGCAACTTCATTCCAATTGATAAGCCTAGTCTCGATTTTAAAAGTCAATTTTTCCATAAGCCAATTATAACACATTACATAAGGTAACACAACTAATAAGCCAAATAATTCCAGATTAACTTCAACCATGAATGAGCCAAAATGGTGGTTTTGTATTGAATAAAAAGTTTTAATAGGGGTTAAAGCCTTGATACATATGACTTTATAACATGCCAAACAGTTTTTTGCACAGACCCTCACGTGTGTATATATCCAGATTACCCCTAGTGTATATAGGTATAGTATATATAGAAAATGTTATATATATTTTATATTATATATTAAACACCACCTAACCCCTTGGCCTATAAGGGTTTGGGGAAATTTCAAAAACTCTAATATTTGATATTTAATATAAAATGCTAAAAACACCACCTAACCCCTTGGCATATAAGGGTTTGAGCATAACTGGCAAATACAAAACATAAAAATCACCAAAAATAACTACTTGACAATGATGTAACACAAATGATAAGCTAAGTTCATAAATTAAAGGAGTCCTAACATGGCAAATCAAATGACTAACATTGTATTTAAACTTAATGAGGAAGCAGTTAAACGTGCTTATGATGAATTTGAAAACTCATCTGAACTGGCAATCAAAACGGCAATCATGAGTATTCCTGATTTTTCTGACATCTTGGCTTATAACGTTGACAACGGAAGAATCGAGATTACAGATGACTTTGAATTGAACGAGAGTTTCCATGTAATATCTGGCGAATTAGATAAGCGTAACGTGATGGCTGTTCTAATGTTCTTACAACAAAACGGATACGCGACAGCCAAGCAAACAATTGTTCGTGACGTATTGGAAGAGACAGCACAAGCCAACACAGTAAGCGAGTTTGATAAAATTCTAGCTACGATTAACGAAAACGGACACTATGATCCATCTATTTACGAGAAAGTGATGTATGAATGGTTACACGCACCTAAAAATGAATACTCAATATTCTGGTTGAAGTCGTTACTTGGTTCAATACTTCACAATCAAACATTTAAAGGTTCCAATGCACTTTATAGTCCTGTTCCACAACGTTATACGGTATTTGGCGCACAAGGTATTGGTAAGTCCGCTTTTTTCAATGGCATATCGTTCTCAAAGATGTTTGATTTTTATGGCGATGTATCAAATAAGGATACTCAAATCGCTCTTGCTAGTACGTTAATCGCTAATGCTGATGATAAGGCGGGATCACAATTGAAAAGCGTTGTTGATGAGATTAAAAGTGCTATTAGTATGCCATTATTCCAAGTAAGACGACCATACGCTCAATATGCTGACATCTTACGTAACAAAGCGGTATTTGTGGCGACTACTAACCGACATTACATTTTCACAGATACAACTGGCGACCGAAGAGAAATGCCTATCGAGTTTGGTATTGACATGAGTCCTGAATTGGCACGTAAGCATGGTCAAGACTTCTATTTTGACAATTTACAAGGCACCAACGAGCTATTTGAGACATTATGGTTTACATTTCTACATGACAACAAAAAAGAGCCGTTTAATGCCACAATTAAGGCTGGTACTGATTTAGATAAGCAACGCTCCGAGATTGTTCAACGTCATAGCAATATTAGTGACACCCAAATGGCATTAGACACGATATTAAGTAAAAAAGTCCCTGATAACTTCTTAGAATTAGACAAGAACGATATGATTAACTATTTAGCTGATGATGATTACAAATTCGGCTCATACGATACGATTGATAGGCTTGTGAGTGATGATAGCAGACCATTACGTGATTATAACCAAATTCTACAAACCGTTATCCATAAGGCGGTGCGTACATTGGCTGGTAGAACGACATCAAGTTCAATCAAAGAGCTTATGATGGGATATGGTTATCGACCAAGCAATAATGGAGGTGCTTTTTATGTCAAGTGATACGCTTAATGTTGGCTTATATTTTTATCGACAAGGTTATCAAGTTTTGCCCTATGAAAAAGGATCTAAACACCCATTTAGCAAAAATTGGAGTGACTTTAGATTTAAAAACGAAGCAGAGTTGACAAAATGGGTTGAAAGTGGTAACGATTTAGGACTGCTTCCCAATAACGATTTTATTTGGGTTGATTTAGATACTGACCACGGCGACTATGATGGACGAGAAAACTATTTTGACTTCATAACGAACGCAGACCCCTCTGTTTTTGCGTATAAGCCACTTTCAGACAATTTGCATATCTTTTATAAGCCAAGTATTGAAATTCAACAGACGGGCGATAAGAGCCTTTTAGAGGGTGTCGAGATTTCAAGCCAAGTTATGCCAATCAGAATTAACGGTTCATATCTGTTCCAAAATCTTGACTTGGCTCGTCCGTTTATTGACCAGCTTTACGATTTACCAGACAAAATCATCAAATTACACGAGTTGATGAATAGATCAGTACCAATTAAGAACCATTCTAAAAAACAAAAGGTTTACAAGAAACATAACATCGTGAATTATCTCAAAAAAGTGGCTCCGTTTGAAGATGGGGGGCGTTCAACAAGTTATCGTAAGTTAGTTTATACGATGGTTGTTAAAAATGGCATGCCTTATGAGTTGGTTAAGCCATTGGTGGATAAATGGGACGAGTCGACAATTGGTTTCGCAAGTGAAGAGCCGTATGAGTATGAACATGCTACACGTAATCCAGGTTAATTATTTGACAACAAGAGATGCATGTGATACATTATAATTGTTCAAAAGGAGGACAGAAAATGCAAACCGTGTATGATATTGAGGTCTTTAAGAAGATGAATATGGCTGGTTTTATGAACTTTGATGGACAAGCGTTCTATGTTGTCAATGCCCCCAATTTAACAGCCGAAAAGATTGACAGCGAGTACGGCACTATTTTCATAAACAAATATCCTACCAAGCCAATTTATGACAAATTGAATGGGATAATTGCTTTTAATAATCACAATTATGATGATTTTCTCATTGATGACATTTTACAGCAACGCCCGACAGAATATATCAAAATGAAATCAGACGTTATTGTTTCAGGAAAGCGACCAAGACAAGGATTCGTTTGGTGGTCGTATGATTTAAGTGAAACCTTACCACTTGGCTTTTCCGTTAAGAAGTACGAAGCTATGGCCGGTCTATCCGTTGAGGAGAGTTCTATACCGTTTGATTATGATGGGGAATTTACCAAATCACAGATTATGGAAGTTGTCAAGTATAACAATCAGGACTTGAAAGCTGAACTTGATTTATATAATACCCGAGCAACATATTTTGATGGTAAGGACATTCTTGTTGATGAATATGGTACCGAGAAAATGCATCGATATTCTAATACAACTATTTCAGCTAATTATTTGATGGGTAATGACAAGCTTGATAAATTTACACCTGATAACCCAAAAATATATGGCGTACCCGAAAAAATAGCTGAATTTCTTAATAATGCACTTGAAGCAAGCCCTAGAGTAAGTAAAGGCGATACGGCAGCAATTCGTCAAAAATTAAAAACCAATGAATGGGCGAACGAGGTTACTTCAGCATTCGGGCAAGTGTTTACATGGGGCTGGGGCGGTCTACATTCCGCTACTGGAGAGATTTATTTAACCAAGACAGGTAAACAGCGAGTGAGATATTTTCCAGTAGATGAGACAGATGTACAGCAGTGGGACGTTGCTAGTATGTTCCCTAATATCATCATTCGTGATGGTCTATTAGGTTCTAAAACAGATAAGTACAAAAAGTTGGTTGAGGAACGCTTGGATAATAAGAGAAAAGGTCTTGCTGTTGCTGGTGCTCAAAAGATTGTCGTTAATGCGGTCTACGGTGCGCTAAGATTACAGACATCTAAGCTATTTAATCCACATAGCGCAATTGCTGTTAACGTTTCTGGTATGGTTGCTTTATATAACTTGGCTGGTCGATTGGCTGATTATGGAACTATTATTCAAACAAACACAGATGGTATTGCATTTAAGCCATTTTCTACTACAACACAGTCTATGTTAGATAAGTTACGTACTACTTGGGAATCCGAGTTTCAACTAGAATTAGAAGTGACAAATTTCAAGCGCTTCATTCAACGAGACGTCAATAACTATGTTGCAGTAGATGAACATGACCATATCAAAACCAAAGGGGGAACAGTTGGTCAATCAGTCCATGTCAATAAACTGGCCAAATCAGGTGCAATAATTATTGACAAGATGGTTCTTAATTATCTACTTGACAAAACAGATCCAGCCATCACAGCATTAAAAGGCGAATTAAGCGACTTCACATATACCCTAGTTAGTCAAAAAGGCAAAACCCAAACAGGTAGGACAGTTGATGAAAACGGTAAGCCACTTGACAACAAAGTAAACCGTGTATACGCGAGTTTAAACGGAGTCTCACTATTCAAAGAGAGGGTTAATGGATCCCTTGCTAAGTTCAGTGACGCTCCCGAAAAGATGGCGGTTGTAAATGACGACTTGGGTAATTACAACGTTGATGATATCGATTATGGCTTTTATATCGATCTAGCAAACAAGAAAATAAAAGATTGGTTTAAAAACGCTTGACAATGTAACACAATGTGATATAATTAAAGCATATTAAAAAGACAAGGAAGTGTAACAATGACAAAAGCAAATTTCGTATTTCTAAATGCAGATGACAAAAGTATTCAGATGTATTTTGAAGTTGAAAAAGAAATCGTGGAAGTAAAGTGGGGAAATCCTGATTATATCGCTGACCACTTGGCACAATTTGGAGTTAAAAATGCTGATGAATTGAGTGATAAGCTAACTAAACTTGGTGCAGTTGAGATTTATGAGTTCTCACGCAAGACTAAAGATGGTAAGCAGATTAGTGGTTGGAGTGTTGACAAGCCATTCCCTGAAGCAAGCAAGCCAGAAAAGGGTATTATCGCTGGTAAGATTGTAGAAGTAGTTACTAACGATTTTAAGGTTGCTGTATTGGTTGAACTAAAGGACAAGTCAGTATTTACCGTAGTTCGTGGATTCTCTGTATACGACCCAAAAAATAAAAAGATGTACCCAATGGCAAACAAGCGTAAGGCATTACTTGAAGCATTTAATATTAAAGACTTCTCTGAATTGAAAAAGGGTGATGACATTACATTTATCCGTCAACAAGCTGGAGAAAACTATTACTATGTGCCAGAATTAGGCTGAACGTGTTATACTTAAACTGGCCCTCATACGGCTGGTTTTTTTATTAAAATTAGATAAGAGAAGATAATCATGAAATTATACGTACTATCCACAGGTTCATCAGGTAATGCTTCAATTGTTCAGGGTAAACACGAGAATATCGCCCTTGACTTTGGCTTATCATACTCAAAGTGGCATAACCTATTAGAAAAAAATAACTTAGAATTACCACACGAGTATTTCATCACACACGAACACGGAGATCACTTGAATCAAAGCGGTATCAATCGACTATTTGGTAAGTATAAGGGTTTATATTTTCACACTAACCGAGGAATATTTGAAACCGAAGATTTTACTATTCAAGCATTCTTAGTCCCTCACGACATTGAAAATCATGGGTTTGTGATTGTTGAAAAAGATACTAACGAAAAGCTAGTTTACATCACTGATTGTTCAAGTATGTATCAGACGGTCAAGCATTATCAAGACCTATTGTCTAACGCAGACATTTACGCACTTGAAGCAAACTATGATGAGCAATATATCGAAAACCCTGACATTCTCGACCAGATGAATTATAAGTATAACGTTTTCCGAGGCATGATGAGGCACACAAGCAAGCAAGAGAGCCTAAAGACGTTTGCAATGCTCAAAAAGCCAAGTAGTAAATTTATACCGCTACACCAATCAAGTAGATTTTATAACTATTAAATTGAGGTAATAACTAATATGGGACAAATTAAAAAAAAGCTATTCGCTGGAGATAGTTTCCAATCAAGCCAAGTACCAAGCGAAATTTTAGATTTATTTCTTGGCTTTTTACAGACTAGTAATGTGACGACCGAACAATATTTTGATGTTGATGATACTACTGGTGAACGTATTCTAAACCGTGAGAAGATAACCACCAAACAACAAGACTTAAAAGCTAGTCTGTCATTCTTTGAGCGTGTTTATCCGCAATACTTCGACCCAATCACACAGGAAAAGTTAGAACAGTTGAAATTAGCTAGTTCTGATAGTACCGCAGATGATATTAAGAAAAAGGCTCGTGAAATATTTGAAGATGCGGAGAATTGAGTATGTACTGGTATTATGAATATTTAAAGTTATATCGAGATGGAAAACCAATGTCACAATGGGTTATTAAAGCATTAGATCGAGTACCCTATTATCTATCACATTATAACTACAATGAGCGATACCCCAAGCGCTTAATATCTTTCATGGAAAACAGCCTCTATTTACAAAAAGGCGATACCGGTTCAAAGATGAAACTCGAAATTGAGCAAAAATTCTGGATCGAGTTATTAGGTTTTGAGTATGAAGATGGACGACCGGTTATTACTGATTTAGGTTTGATAATTGGTGCGGGTTCTGGTAAGTCTACGTTTATGGCTGGTCTTGCATTGGCTGTTATGATAGTAGATAGTCACCGCGGTCAAGATGTATTGGTCATGAGTAACTCTGTCAACCAATCACAGAACACGTTTAGAACGGCAACTGATATGGTTAGTGATGATAGAAGCCCGTTATATGACTTTAAAAAAATGGACTTAATTCAGCCAATTCAAGGTAAAATCCGCTGGACTCCTACCAATAGTCAAATTGAAATCAAGGCAATGGATAACAAAACCGCTGATGGTGTCAATGTTCGTATGGCTGTTTTTGATGAATTTCATAGCTACACAACCAACGTTATTGAAAACATTAGAAAGAGTTCGGCTCCAAAACGCAAGGGGACTGGATTTACCACGGTTTATATTTCAACTAATGGCGTAACTCGTGATAGTGTTTTTGATAGTTATTTTAAACGTTGGGAGAGAATACTTGATGGCGAAATCGAAGATTATAGTACATTCCCAATGATTTACCAATTAGACGATTTACAAGAGAGCACAGATATTACAATGTACGAAAAAGCCATGCCATTTGTTAAGTCAATTAGTGATCCACAAATTACCTATGAAAACTTTATGAAAACAAAAGGCAATCCAGTAGCACAAGCCGAGTTTTTAGCTAAGTCGTTTAATATTCCACAAAGCCAATACAACTCATTATTCACAACACAAGAGTTAGAACGAGCAATCGCACCCCACGACTTTTATTTTGATAATCAGGTTTATGTTGGTTGGGACTTGTCAGCTAAAAACGATTTATCCTCTGTTGCTATTTTTTGGGAGAGTGATGGAAAAATTAAGGTTAAGTCACATGCTTGGCTTCCTAAAATTACCATGACAGAACATACTAACAAGGAACAACGTTTACACTATGCCAACTTTATTGCTAATGATGAGTTGACGTTACAAGACGGTGGAAACATAGATAGTAAGGAAATATTTGAGTGGTTACAAGATTACATTTATAGTAATGGTTTACAAGTTGTAGGTATGGGGGGTGATTCTTATTATGCCAAAGAATTTATTAAGCTCATTACAGATGAATTTGGGGCAGATAAATACAAGCCATATCGACCAATAACGAATGTAGTCAGCGAACCTACTCAACTAATCAAAGGTAAGATAGCGGAAAATAATGCTCAATTACTAGATACTCTTATGTTGTGGTCTCTAAATAACGTTAACGTTAAGGTTGATGGGGCTGGGCAAGTATACCCTAACAAACAGAAGTCCGCAGATAAAATAGATCCAGTTTGGGCGTTTATTATGGCATATCGAGCACAGTTAGATGATTTGAATGATAATTTATTTGAATGGGGTTGATAACTTCATTTTTTTGTGATATAATTAGCGTTAAAGATAATACATTTTTGAAAGGGCATGCTATGGCTTTTGATTTTAGTGCGTTGGTAAGTAATTTCTTAACACCTAACGCAGTTACACCGTTGTCAAGCAATGGTACAAATAACTATATTTACTTAGACGCAGACAGTCAGAGCTTTGAGTTAGATATTCACCAGGAAGTTGTCAAGTTTATTGCTCGTGAATTTACAAAAGGCAAGTTTGTCCTAAAAAACGTTAGCAACAATCAACGATTAGACTATTTACTTAATTTAAAACCAAGTGACAATCAAACAGCCAATCAGATGATGTATGAGTTTGCTTTTGGCCTGTTAAAATTTGGCAGAGTTTATTATAAGGTTTACTTTGCTCCTAATGCTAAAGCTCCAACAAGTATTGAGATTTATTCGACACAACCTGATAAGCAAGGTTTTAAGGTTTATGAATATCCACAGTTAAAGTTGCAACGCCCAAGTACACTGTTAGACAAATATGCTAACTTGATTGATATTTTAAGTACGAAACAGAGTTCAAACGTTCTTGAAATCCAAAGTTCTATCAAAGCTAATGACGTTAGAAAAGAAAATGAAAACGTTAATGGTTATGAGAACCAATCAGTCGATTTTCAAAATAAAAGTAACCCACGATTGACGGCAGTAAATAATCAGATTAAACGATTCGGCTCATTCTTAACTAACACCAACGAAAGTACGAAAGACCACGCTAACCTTACCAATCCAGACGGCACCGCATTGGCTGATTTACGTGCTTTAATTTATGAACAGCTCCACATATCATCTAAATTACTTGATGGCTCATATACCGAAGAAGAGTATCGAGCTTTCTACGCAAGTCAATTAAGACCGTTGATGGGGGCATTCGAAGAACTACTTAATGCAGAATTATTTGACTATAATTCATATATTGCTGGTTCACGTATCAAGCTCATACTTGACTTGGTTCAATTTGCCACATTAGAGAGCTTCACGACATTCGCCAAGGAAACACTTTATACGGGAACTACGGTCAATGATGATTTGCGTGAAAACTTAGGTCTCGAAGCATATCCAGATGGACTAGGTCAGATTATATTTAGTAACAAAAATGCTGTGGCACTTAACAATCCAGAAGTTAATGCCTTATTACAAACAGGGAGCACGGCCAATGAAAACACAAGCAACGTTAATAACACAAGCACAGACGGAAACGAATGACGGAATTATTAAGGGCGTAGCTAATTCACTAACCCGCACTCGTTCTGGGATTACAGTAACCCAAGAAGCTGGTAAAAAAGTTATTGGGAAAAAGGTACCATTACTTTTATCACACGACTGGTCTAGCATGCCAATCGGGGAAGCTACAATGACTTCGGTTGATGATAAGGGTTTGGCTTATTCGGGTTCTATCTTTGAAAGCGTTTCTAATCGTCAGCAAATTTTAGATGGTATTCACGCTGGCGTCCTATCCGTCTCAATTGGATTTGGAGTTGGAGAAATTGATGAAAACAATAACATTGATGATATTGATTTATTGGAGTTGTCAGTAACACCAGTACCAGCAGACCCAAAAGCAACTATTACACAAAGCCTAGAAATTATTAAACAGGAGAGTATTAAAATGGCAGACCAAGACCCAGTAGCAACACCCACAGATGACAAGCAACCAACAATTCAAGATGTATTAGACGCAATTTCTGACGTAAAAAAGGACTTGGCTGATTTCATCAAGTCACCAGAACCAAAAGATAATCCAGACAATCCAGATGACTCACAACCTGACAACGCAACAGAGTCCGTAGATGAGTTGGTTAGTTTTGTTAAAAAGTTGAGTGTATCAGATAACATGCAAGCACTACGACTAGGCAAAATCTTGAAAAAGTTTGACAAATAATAATTATTGTGGTATACTAACACTAATCTAGAAAACTCACGTGAGGAAAATATTATAATGGAATTACAATCATATTTGAAGAGTAATAAAGCCGTTTCTGATTATGCTACTTTGGCATTCGGAGCGGGTAATAACGGAAAAGACTTTCAAAAGCAATGGCTCGAAAAGTTGGATAACGCTGGCGTAATTACACAAGACGTTAACGAAGCCGACTTGGTACCGCTTAAAATTATCTCAGCTATTGAAACAGCGGTTGAAGAAGATGTTGTATTTTCTCAATTTAAGCCTGTATTTAATATCGAAGCCGGTTCAATTGTAATCGAACCTAAGAACACCGTTGGAGCTTTGGGTCATAAGCGTTTGGCAGATAAGACTGTTCAACAGACTAGATTCGAAATCCGTAACTTAGTTCCTATGGCCATTTACAAGTTGCAACGTCTCGACCACATGACATTCTTAAAGGGTGGCGCTTTGGTTGATTGGCTCATGCGTGAATTACCGGCTTATGTTATCGAACGTTTGGGACAAGCCATTTTACGTGGTGGGGTTGTTAACGAAGATGGAACACCATTTACAGCAGTTTATCCAATCGTTGGTGACAAATTGACAGTGACTGGTACAAAATTGCCAAAAGCATACACTGGTGATGACTTACGCCAAGCTATCATCTCTGACTTTGCTAAGGTTAAGGGTTCTCAAAAGGTTATCTTCCTATCAAACTCAGCTAATGCGAAGTTGGCAAGTGGTGATGGGGCTGTGAGTGCTGCAATCTTGTTAGGGCAAACAACATTCGGTGCTAAAGCAATGGTTCCCACTGATTTGTTAGACGCAGATGGTTCTAATGTTGAAATCCCTTATATCATTGTTGATATTAATTCATACCTAATTGGTTTCCAAGGTTCAGGGGTTGAAACACTTGGCTCATTCGTAATCCAACAAAACGCACAATATGTTGAAAGTCGTGCTTATGTAGCTGGTTCATTGTTGGCCGCTAACCGTGCATTGTCAGCATCTGTTACAGCATAGTATTTAGAATCAAATTTAAGACTAGAAATAGTCTTTTTTTTATGTTATAATTTAGGAAAAGGAAACCGACTATTATGACTACTTTTGATTATCAAAAATATTTAAACGTTGATGATGACACATATTCTGATTGGTCTGGGACTATTGAGGAGTTGGAAAATTCAGCTATCAATAGAGCACAACGATTAAACCCAACGCTTACAATTGACACAACGAATAAGAACTTATATGAATATGCCAAGGAGGTTATTTATATCGGTATTTTTGGTGATGCTCTAACCCCCGCGCTTTGGCATTATCATGACTCTAAAATGTCAGACTTAGAAGAATACTTCAGGTGGTGGCAAGAATGAGAATTGTAAGTGCCAAATTATTCAATAAGCTGGGGAATACGGAACTAACCAAGACCGTTAATGGCAGATTAGAACAACCAAGAATTGTCGCTAAAAACTGGTATCAAATCAATACTAATAAACGGTTAATGTATAATCTGATCATTCATGGTAACGTTGATACTTTTGGAGAATTTGATGCCGTTACAATTAAGGGAAAAAGCTATATTATTCTCAACAAACAAGAGAGTGGTATAAATAGTATTAAATTAGAAATTGGTTCAGGAGGTAATCGCTAATGGCTGATTTTAAAAATAAGTTAATCAAATATCAAACCGAACTATCTGACAAATTTACTAGTGTTAGTTGGTATGGTCAGAAAGCGGATTTAAATACAATTGATAACACATCAGCGATCATAAATTATCTCACTACTAAAGGAACCGCAGATCAAACCCCACATTATTGGCGAGTTACTTTAAATGTATATGCCACAGTAGATAATTCAGAAGAGTTGGCGGATTTAGGGTATACACAAGTCTCCGAAATTGCGATTGATGAAAACCTTAATACGTTAGTCCAGTATACAAAAGATGTGGTGGTTCTCTAATGGTTAAGAGAGTTAATTCAATAGTTGATATTGCGAACGGTACCAAAAAATTTGCAATCGCCAAAGTGTTAGAAAAGCGAGATAAAACAGCACAACAAGCCTCTTCACAATCTAACTCGGCTTTGGGTGTATGGCATGGTATGGCTCCTAAAGGTAGAACTGGCCAAATGGTTAGTGGCGTATCCGTTAAACATGGAAAATATTACTCGGTTGTTTACCCCACTCATGATTATCGAAGAGAGGGAACAGCCTTTATGGAAATTGTCAACGTTCAAAATAAGCGGGGAGTCCACGCTGGCTTTTTCAATCGATATCGAACCCAATTAGGAAAATCATTTTTGACATCGGTTAAATGATATGATATAATACATATAAGATATAAAACTCACGTGAGGATAACAAAAATATGGCATACGATACGCGACAAATTACACATGGTACGCAAGAGGTCACTTATGGTTTGGGTGGTGATGGTACAGGAGCGGTTACTTATTCAACTGGTGTACAAAAGTTCAGTCCATCTGTAGATCAAGATAGTAAAAAGATTTATGCAGACGCTCAAACACACATGACTTTGCTTAACGCTAAGAAACTGACTATCGACCAAGACAACTTACAATATACGCCAGATGAAATGAAGCAAATGGGTTATTTGGATAGTGGAACAGGCTTTACTGATAACGGAAAGTATCCTAAGTTTTCTGTTCAACGGATTTTGGACGTGCAAGATGATGGGGGAACGGTTACTAAGAAGCTCGAAGTCTATTATGGTGTAACGTCTGGTGCCTATACGGAAAGTGACGATGAAGACGAAGATGAAATCAACCCTAAGGTTTATTCTCGTACTTTGAACGTTGACGGATTTGATTTTGGCGAGGGTATTGTTAAGCAATTCATTGTTACGCGAACAACCAAAAACGCCTCAATATTTGACACATACAAAACTAAGATTTTAAAGCCCGCTGATTTTAAGAGTGTTGCTGGTAAATAGTTGATATTAAGCCCTTGACATTTATTTGTTTAGGGCTTTTTATATTGCCTAAAATATGATATAATAAGTAGAATAAAGGAGTGTCTGTACGGCATTCTAAGACGTTTTTTTACTCACTAGCTGGGTAATCCATCAAAAGGAGCTTTTAAATGGCGACTAGTTCATCATATTTATTGAAGATTGGGGCAGATGTTGGGTCTGTTACGAAATCAATTGCGCAAATCAATGGCGATATTCGTTCATTGGCCAATCAATCACGTAACCTTAATAGCGCATTCAAATTAACAGGCGATACTAGTATTTTAACCAAGAATATTAGTGTTTTAGAGAAACAATTAACAGCCACACAAAACAAAAGTAAGTCCTTAAAAAGCCAATTGGCAAGTATGCAAGCTAGTAAGGGATTTGATGTCAACAGTGTTAAGGCTCAAAAACTTACTCGAGATATCGAACTTACCGAAAGTCAAGTGGTTAAATTAAAATCAGAATTGGCAAGTGCAAAGACTGGCGGATTAGATCAAGCAAGCAAATCGACCAGTAGTTTAACTCAAAAGCTCGGTGTTGGTACAGTAGCTATGGGTTCTTTTATTGGTGCAATTGGTGCTACGGTTGTTGGTAAAGCATTTTCATTAATTACAAATAATGTTCAAGGCGCTATCACTCGTATTGATACTCTGACCAATGCCACACGTAACTTTCAAAACATGGGAGTTAAGACTAGTGTTGTTAATACTCAAATGAATAACCTGAAAAACGCCATTAACGGATTGCCAACATCTCTTGATAGCGCTGTTTCTGGTGTACAATTGTTAACATCTTCACTTAATGGTAATATGCCACAGTCAGTTAGTGTATTCAAGGCATTAAACGATGGTATCTTAGGGTTTGGCGGAACAACTGAACAGGTTACTAACTCAATTACCCAATTAAGTCAAGCGTTCTCTAATGGTAAGATTGACGCTGAAACATGGAACTCGCTGATTGATAGTGGTTTGGGCCCAACTTTGAATGCTATGGCGAAGCAAATGGGCATTACTACTGGTGCTCTAAAGTCTGGCTTGTCTGATGGTTCCATTTCAGTATCTCAATTTAATGACGCACTTGTTAACCTTGATAAAAATGGTGGTGGGGGTATTGCTTCACTATCTAAGATTGTGCAAGATAGTACGAGCGGTATTGGAACATCAATAGCTAATGCAAAAACTGCTGTGACTCGTGGTGTTGCAGATATGATCACTGCTATTAATAATGGGATTAAGTCATTAGATATTACTACGCCATTGGGAAAAATAACTGGTATTGGTAGTATTATAAGCCAATTAGGAACAGTGGTAGAACAGACATTTAGGGCAATTGGTCAAGCGATCCCGCAAGCATTTTCTGGACTATCTGGGGTTATTAGTAGCTTAGTCGGTAGTGGTAATCAGATTCAAACATTGTTCGCTACTATTTTAACGACTATTAGTGGCGTATTAGGAACTATGGACTTTAGCGCTTTGACTAATTTAGCACAAGCCATATTACCAGCGTTAAAATCTGGCTTCCAAACATTCTTGGGTTATGTAACTCCCGCTATACAGCCACTATTAAATGCTTTCGTTAACTTGTGGAATGCTATACAGCCAATTGTTAATGTAATTGCCTCAAGCCTTATGCCTGTGTTCCAAATATTAGGGGCATTCTTAGGTGGGTTTGTATCAGGTGTGATGGGAGCATTAACCACCGCATTTAATGTTTTGGCTGGTGTAGCTAGGGTATTGACACCTGTAATTCAATTTGTTGGTTCTGTTATTCAAGCCTTGGCTCCTATATTTGTCACTGTGGCTGGTTTCATCGGTCAATTGATGGGACAATTTGCTGGATTTAATGGGGTATTAGGGGTTGTTGGTAAGGTTGTAAGTAGTGTATTTAGTGGAATTATCGGTTTTGGTTCACGATTATTTGGTTCATTGTCTGGTGTATTTAATAATATTGCTAACGGATTTAGAATTATGGGTTCTGGCTTAGGTAGTGTCGGTAGTGGAATATCCAATACATTCAGTAGTATTATTGGATTTGCTGGGCGTATGGTCTCTGGTATTATCGGTGCTGTTTCTGGAGTAGCTGGTAGAATTGCTAGTCATTTCTCTGGCGTGTTTGGTGCTATCAGTCGAGCTATTGGTAATGTTACTGACATTGGTGCTAATATTGTCAATGGTATCGCACAAGGTATTAGAGGTGCATGGGGATCGGTTACATCTGCCATTGGTGCTCTTACAGATATGATACCAAAGAAAATACGTTCATTACTTGGTATTCATTCGCCAAGTCGTGTGATGAGAGATATGGTTGGTAAGTTTATTCCTCAAGGTATTGCCGTAGGTATGACAAGCCAATATGGATTTATTAGTAGTCACGCACAAAAATTAAAAGACCAATTGACTGGATCAATGAGTAACATATCATTACCAAGTATCGGATTGGCTGGTGGATCATTGGCTGCTGCTGGAAAATCTACATCCACCACATCTAATCAAGTTACGATTAATGTCAATGGCGCAAACCCTGACTCGGTTGTTCCTCAAATTAAACGTGAATTGCGTAGAGTTGGATTAAGCACTGATTAAAAGTGCTTTTTTTATTGTCTAAAATGTGATATAATCGTAGTATGAAAAAGACTGGAAAAGCTGTTACAATCATGCAACGTTCAACAGACGCTACATGGGAATATTACACAATGAATGTATTAATAAAAAATGATGTTCTAAAGTTAGATGGCACACGTTTTATCGATGTCGTCTTTTTAACAGAACCCAACCAACTTGGTTACTATCCTCGACAAAACGATATTATAATGGACGCAACCAATATGGAAAATGGATATGTAATTAGCGCTAATTATTCACGACCAGCCAACGAAGCAATTGGGATTATGTTTTTGAGTAAGATTAACGATGAAACCTATCGCTTTGCTCCTATTATGAATTTAAGTGAAAACGTGTATATACCAAAAGGTTCTTACTTGCCACAGGTTAACTTGGCTAATGCTATTATGAGTGTATGGAACTTCTTAACTGGCAATAACCCATATCTAAAAAATAATGGGTCCATGTCGATTAGTTCGGATATTACGAAAACATCTAACTACTCGGATAATACAGAAAGTACGATTAATACTATATTTAAGAATTTTATTGCTCGCTTACATGGTGCGTGGAATATACAATTTACTTATTATATTGGTGAAACAAGTCCTCGAGTGGTAGTTACTGGTTCAGCTAAGAATAACACTGATAATCCCAACTATTTTATTGATTTAAAAACCACAAACGTTTTGGAGTATGTTCAACAATCACGAAACGCAAATAGTGAGACATCAATGGTATTTGGTTATTTGGAAGATGGCTCTATGTTTGGGTATTATGCCTACTTAGATGAAAACTTCAATGTTGTAACAAGCCAAGTGCCTACGAACGGAATCATTAATATTGGAGCAACCCCTCGTGTGGCTTATACAAGTCTTCAGAACACTAACCTGTCTGAATTGGCGGAGAGTGCGACCAGCCTATTAAAAACGAGTATTTATGCTATCAGATCTCAAATGGTTATGAGATTAGATGGTTCTCCCTTATTTATTGGTCAGAATGATAGTCCTTTCATTGGTCAATACATCAGACTGGCCAATTTAGAGGATAATATTGTGACAAGCCAATTGAGAGAGATAAATTTCACGACTAACCAAGCCATTGTGGGCGATAATGACGATATTACGTTTGGAGACTAGAGATGTCAGATACGAGAACAATTTACTTAAAAAATAACGAGGGAACAATATATTCTAGTGACCCAAGTAATGTCGGATCTGAGTATTTGGACATGTCGGGTTTTGATAGTTTAAACCCAAGCGAAAACTCTATTTTTACATCAGCAACTAATATCTCACTTATGTATTCGTCTTATGATGTTAAGTTGGTATTGACTTTTATGTCTGATTATGATAATGGTAGACAAGCTCGTGCGCAATGGATAGCTAAAAATCAAAACTCAATTAACCAAATTTCTGTGGCAAATACCAATAATCAAGATTTGATATTCAGTAAACAAGCCAAGATTAAAACGATTGACTTTGTAGAAAACCATTATGTAAATGGTGTACAAGCCGAACTAACATTGGAATTGGCCGGTAGGTGGCAATCATCGGTTAAACGTACAAGTGCAACTGTTTACCCATATACTGGTGGAACGAAGAAATATCCTTATAAATATAGACAACAAAATCCAGTTCCACAAACCAACGCACAGGGACAAATTAATCGATTATTAAACACAGAGTGGTCTCCTGACTTTTCCGGTTGGAATATCGGTGTACCTAACACATCTGGAAAGTTCACAGCGACAACTCCTTTAGCATCTGACAAATCATGGTCGTTATCATCAGAAAAGTTTGGCGGTAGCAATGTTCTGTCAAAAACCTATGGTTCAGGAATTTCATCAATAAACTCTGGTCTAATTCCTATCGGAGGAAATGTACCATCAACAGTAGCTATAGAGGCATATTCTTCTAGTGATTATAATGGTACAGTAACAGTTTCTCTAAGACTTTACTACTATGACTCAAATCAAAACTATATATCTCATGCCTTTAAAGATAGCGGAAAAATATTTTCATGGACTAGACCAACTTTTTCTGCTACATCTCCGTCAAACGCAGCTTATGTTGTTGCATCGTTTGTGACTAATGGTTCTGTTGGTAAAAGTAACTATTCACAGCCAATGTTGGTATTTTCATCAACGGTTGGCGACTACGTTCCAGGGTTATACAAAGATTTATCCACAAATACCTATAAATATGGTTACCAAATTATCACAGACGAGGTTAAAACTGATGGATATAATGGTTTTATAATCAATATCCCATCACAAACAACTCCCGTAAATGTGACTTTAACGGCTCCAAATGGGTTGTCTGCTACTCTAACAACGAGCCAGACTAATGTACCGCTTCAAATTTCAAGTGATATGATTGGTTACTCGCTAGATAACTTTGATACATTTACGCTACTAAATAAAGGTTTCCCAGCCTCAAAGTATTGGGATAACTTACTCTCCGTATATAGCACTATTCAAACCATATTAAACGCCAATACTGTGACTGTTTCTGTGGCAAGTGGAACAGGTAGTTCGATACCGTTTGAATTTTACTTATACAAATTACAAGACTTGATTTAAGAAAGGTAATAACATGACATTAGCAAATACAGAATTAGTATACCAAGCAGACTTTATGAATGTATCTCCAAGTGCTGACGGAGCTGTTTTTAGTGGGATGGGCAACCGAATTATAACGGGATTAGTACCAACGTTGCTTAAAGGTTCCGTTCAAGTGACGGCGGGTAAGGCATTAGTACAAGGTAGATTATTTGAATTAACTTCCACAAAGACCTACACGCCAAGCACTACGATGGGGACACAATATTTAGGGTTAATGGTAGATCTCACAAAATCAAATGTTGATGGTGATACGGTAACAAACCACCAATATACTGTTGGTTTCTTTAATAGTCCGTCCGGTAACTTAGTAATGGGGGATAGTAAAGCAAATATCCCATTATTTAAAATGACTGGTACGACATCAGTTGTTGTTGCTCCTGAAATGAATGGTAGCACAGTAAGAACTTGGCAACCAAACACTCAATACTCAATTGGCGACTTAGTTACATTTAACAGATTAGGTACAGATACAACAGGTAAATTAACTAACCCAGTATTTAAAGCGGTTCAAACGCATGTTAGTGATACAACATTCCCGTCTAGTTCTAATACTCAATGGGTTTTAATTAATATTTCTGCTTACTATATTGAACTAAATTATAATTCTTATGCCGTAAATTTATATTTCAAGCGGTTTGGAAAATTAGTTGATGTTAGTACAAGCGCGGTAGTCCATACCCTTAGCGATGCGTATTTCATCAGTAAAGAAAAGGGGAAGACGGTACTGCCTGACGTTTTCAAACCAATCAATAACGTTTTCTTATCAACTGGAGCTTCAATTATTCAGTTGGATAGTGGTGGAAACATTATTGCTCGTGGTTCTGGCAACACGGTTGGTTCGTTGATGGCGGGTACTTATCACGCAATGGGTGATCCAGTGTGGAATGCGGGTGTACCAAGTTAATAATAAAAAGCCTTATGAAATCAATCATTCGGCTTTTTTTGTTGGCTGTAATCAATCTTTGGTAGACCCTTTGGTTTACTTGATTTTGATTTACTAGCTGTTAATTTATTGTATTGACGGATAATCTCACTGGCTTCACTAATGTCAAGTGTTAGTATCTCGCTCAGTGGTTGATTAAGGTGCATGAGAAAGGCTATTATCCTATAAATTAAGTAATACTTATCTCCACCTTCATCATTTTTATGCTTACTTTTGACCTGTGAGCTTAGCAAGAAATTGATTGAACAATACACCCTCTGGCAAGTCTAATTCTTCATATTCTTTGCGGGTATCTTCGTTTTGTACTAATACGCCATCAACGGTCTGTGCATACAAGAATTTCAAAACATCATGGCGGGTATCAATAAACTGTAAAGAAGTAATTTCACTGGCTTTTTGAGGGTCTGTGGGGTCTTGTTCAAAACGAGCTAATCTACTTACAACCTCACCTAATTGGGCGTTAAATTCATCACCCGTTTCATCTTTAAAGATTTTCTCGGTGTTGATGGTGCGTAAAAACTTGTATTCATTAGTGATAGGTTGGTTGTTTTCATCAAATCCCAAGTGTTCTGTATACGTAAATTTCATGTTGGTTCGTCCTTTTAATTAAGTTTGTATAACCATTGTATCACACCAAATAAAAAAATACAACCTATTTCTTTGGTTCGTCTGATTGTTTAACTAATTCTTTTTTCTCGTTATCTAAATACTTGGCAATTGCTTCGGGGAAAGGTAATCCCAATGCGATCCAATTCTCTGCCAAACTAAGTGCTTGTGTAAATAATACAAGCGTTTCAAATACGCTCCAATAGTCGCCATATCCCAATGCAAAAAATATTGGTACTGTTAGTGGTGGGATTAAAATAAGTAAACAATGTTTTAATAAGCCATAAGAGCTAATAGTAGAATTTAATGACTTAGATACAACCGCTTTAATAATACCTAAAAATATATCAATAAAACTGGCATATATAATTGCGACAAAAATGTGTGAATTGTGAAGTGTTGTTACGATTATATCCAGAGCCCATGCCATTATTATGTTTCCATTCGCTTATTTTGTGTACTAATATTATATCATAAAATATGCAATAAAAAAAGCCCCTTTCACAGGACTTTGTTGCTAGCTCCTAATACAATACCCAATGACACAACCATTTCAACGGAGAATACTAATATAGAGAATACAATGCTACCGAAGATTGTAAACAGCCAAATAGGTAAGGCAATAATGGAAACTAGTAAGAATAGTAAAATAAGTTTTGCTAGTAGTTGATCTAGTTTTTCTTTTGATTGATTATTCATTGTTTTCATCTCCTAAAGCTGTGGTTGGTTGTTCACTTTGGCTTGTTGATGTATTAATGGTACTAGATGTCTCTGATTGGCTGTTTAAGGGACTTTCAATTGGTTCTGGTTCAACTATAACAGAAGTATTAAAGGCGGCCTTAAATCGAGCGCTAGGTACATACATGAATTTATTTTCATCTGTGAACTTAATTAGGTAAAAATCGCCGGCTGGTAATTGACTTTGGATACTACTTGCCAATGTAGGATTAAATTCAATTGAGATAACCCCACCTTGTCCGATTGTGAAGCCTTGTCCTGCGGTTGTACTCGTAATTTCTTTAATTGTAACGTTGTAATTTGTCATTAAAAGTCTCCTTGTTCTTGTCCGTGATATCCTTGTCGATATAATTCTTGCAAATAGTCATCGTTGTAATTAATAAACATATAAATGTGGTATACCAGTGTAATGATACCAATACTTACCATACCGCCTAAAATATCAATAACTAATCCAAGCATAAAGTTTTTCATATCACCTCGGAATAGTGGGACGAAGAAGCCAAAGAATAAGAATGTCCACGATAGGCCGATTTTAACTCGCTTTACTTTACCATAGTTGTTTTTTAATGTAATTTTCATTAGTTGTTCTCCTTTTCGACATCATCAATAATAATTTGAATATTTTCTTGTGCTTTTTTCAAGTCCTTAACCATGTCATCTTTACGACCAGCACGAGCCAAGTATTTGATTGCGTTACCTGTTGCCCAAGCCCTAACCCCTGACATGTGAGCTGTTAAACTTGTGATATGGTCTTTTACTTGTGTGCCGTCTTCTAGTTGGTAATGACTTGGCTTGTATATGGGATCTGATACTAAGAAATCACCATCTCTAGTACCGTCTGTGTTTAATTTATTATTCATCTATCTGGCTCCTTATAATCCATTTCTACATTTATAATCTCACTCATTCTGTCAAATACAAACACTTTAACTTCTCCTGTAAATGCTTTGGTTAATCCATCAGCTATGGCATTAGCATCTACTAAGTTGCCATATGTTGCTCCCGAAGTTTCCCAAGCGTCGTTATTTGACTTACGTGTTCCTATTACAAAAACTTTTTTATCTACTAAGTTCACAATGTATTATCTCCTTTAACTTATGAATTAATTGTAACACGTCATATTTTGATTATCAAGCATTATTTAAAATTTCTTTTATTTCGTCAAGGGTATACGTCCAAATATTACCCATGAAAGTTCCTTGTTGATTATACAAATAATCCAAAATACAATCTGGACTAACATAATCAAAATCAGATTTGAAAGTGTCTTGAATACCTAACAAGCCAAGGTTATCTCGCTCAATCTCCCAAAGCTCTAACTCTCTAAACTTTGGCGATCTACCTTTGATGTCGTAGCTGTATACATTTAATGTTTTCATCACTCACTCCAATATCTAACATTCTTATCCGTATCCCGACCCATCTTAACTGACCCGCCAAGTTTATTTAAATAATCAATGGCATATCTAAAGTCTCGCTGGGCTGTGCTTTCACTTAATTGGTATTTATCCCTATGCTCCTTGACTAGTACGTATTTTCCTGTTTGTAGTTCGGTGATGAGGGATAATATACGGTCTGTTTTGCTCATTTTTTGAAAATCCTCTCGTCTTCTGCCTTTTCCCGCTGTCTCCATCTTGGCTTATTATGGTGGGTTTCAACTTTATTAAGGGTTTTCCCTATTTGACGCCAAAAAACTAAATTTTTATGTCTCTCACGTCTAACTTTACTCATACCAATTTACCTCGTTCAATTTCTAAATGTAATCGCTTCATATCTGCTCTAATGGTTGACAATGATATGCCAATGTGATAAGCGATAACTTGAATATCCTTTTCGTTTGTGTGATTGATATATTCGAGTATTCTTAATAAACGTTCGTCAATCGTAGCTTTCTGTTTTTGTCTCAATCTGCCAAAGGACTCATCAAATCTCTGTTTTTGCTTAGCTTGTTTTTCATTGTATACTCTTGTTAGTGGTAAGTTTTGTTCATATAGCATTATAATTGCTCCTTTTTATAATCGTCTCTAATTGCAAACACTTTAACGCTTTTAAATGTCTTGCTTAATCTGCTAAATATCAATCGTTTAACCTTAAACGAAGCGTGGCGTTTGAGATAGGCTGGATCATAATGATTACCTGTGTATTGGCGTGTTAATGTGAAATTACTAGCGGTGAGTTGCATATCAATAGTATCCACATAATAAGTCACGCCATCGAGTTCTACCATGTAAGCTATATATTTTGTCATCTCTTGTGACCTCCTTTAACTTATGAATTAATTGTAACACGTCATATTTTGATTGTCAACACTTTTTTGCAAAATAAAAAAGCCAATTTATTAAATCAGCTTTTAAATATTTATTTAAGTCCACCTAGTGCGTTGATAATACTTTCTGTATTCTTCCTAGTCATCGTTGTATAGGGAACACCGTCTTTTTGAAGTTCGGACAATGTTGACGTGCTATCAATCCGAATAACAACCCCATTATCTGCCAAGTATACATTGTTCTTGCTACCGAAGTTTGTGTCTACATCTGATTTGAATAATAACATGTCTTTTAATACCACCTTTTTATTTGTTGTGCTTGGTTGAGTTTCTTTTGGCTCGTCAATACCTGAAATAATATCCTTATATAACTGGTTACGACTGATACCCCAATTAGCTAAGAATTGAATTGGATCTACGTGGTCTGAACCATGACCTGTTGCACTTGCATAGTTATGTGTCTTGATACCTGAAATATTAGAGTTATCAATCGTGTAAGATATTCCCGCTTGCTTAGCTAAGTAACGAGCCAACCAAATATATGCGGGATAGGCTTTATTGAAGTCTGCTCGTGATTTGATAGAACCCTCAACAAACTCAATTGCTCCCCAAGTCTCCCAGTTCCAATCACCACCAACGTCCCATGCACCGCCGTTCGTATGCATCACTTGGCGTATATCAACTTCACCGTTTGTAATTCCAACTAAGTGTGTATAGTTAGCTAAGTTATAATGACCAGCCAAGTAGTCACGTTCGTTCTGTACAGATGAGTTAGGATTACCTGTTGAGTGTAAATGGATTTGATGAAAGCCAGGCTGTAATTGGCTTGTTTTATATACATATTGATAAGGGACTACAATATCTTGTTTAATTGTATATGCCATGTGATCTCCTTTAGATATAATCTTCTGGGGCAGACGTCCAATCTGTTGCTGTGTTGCCTGACTCGATTTTAAGGTTGCTTAAATAGTAGTTTGTGCCAACGTCCACAGCCATGAAGAAAACTATTGCCGTAGCTAAATTGGGTATTGTATAACTGTATTTATCCCAAGATGTTGTCAACTTAGGATTAAACGTTTTAGCACCTCCAAGAGGCTCCGAGTGAAATTTAGCATTTTCCTTATCCGCTTTCGCCCAAAAACTAACTGTAACCTGCTGACCATTTAAAGCATCTAATCCTCTTTGATATAACGAATTTTGGGGACCACCATTCCACGCCACCGATGGTATACTTGTAAATACCTTTCCCTTAATTGAGTCGTTTGTAATTGACCACAAATTACCAACATTGACCCACTTATCAAGTGAAGAACCAGATGAGTTTAAGAAGTAATTCCTACCATAAACCAGCTGCCCGTTTGAATACGCCCTATCAATTGGCTTACCGTCCTTGACAAGCGCCTTACCATTTATAGTTGCCATATCAACCTCCTATAAAGTAAACACCAGTTTTATCAGGTAGTTCATCGTATTCTGCTTGCGTAACAACGTTGATGACGGCGTCTTTACCAGCTACTCCCTGAATACCTTGTATACCTTGTTTACCCTGTTCACCCTTTTCACCTTGTGGTCCTTGTATACCTTGTTCACCAGTGTCTCCTTTGATACCAGTAGCACCTGACATATCAGTAACAAAAGTAAATTCCGTACCGTTCCACAAATATAGTTTTGCGTTGTCTGGGTCTTCAACAGTTGATGAAATCATAACAAAGTCTCCCTTTGTTAAATTGTCACTGCTCATTGACGCAACACTCGGAAACGTTTCTGCAATCGAGAAATCATTACCAGATACTCCTTGAATACCTTGAATACCTTGTGGTCCTTGATCGCCACGTTCGCCCTGAATACCCTGAACTCCTTGTGGTCCAGTATCACCATTATCTCCTTTTTCGCCTTGTGGTCCAACTTTGATGTCTAGTATTTTATCCGTGAGTTCTTGAGATAGGTTACTAAACTGTTGTTGAAATTGTTCGACAGTAATAGAAGAGATAACGTTTCCATCGATGTTAGTAGCGTTATGATGAATATTAAGTTTCAAAAAGCCATGGTCCGGATAAATTAGGGTATCACTACCATGTTCAAACCAAACTTCTATAAGATAACTGCCAGATGGAAGATTGGCCAATTGTGCGCTCGTGAAAGTAATTTTTTCATCTTGCCATGTCGCTGGGAAATTAGTGAGGTAACCAACATCGTTTTGCTTGATATAAACCTTTGGTAGATAAGTGGTGTCTTTAAAAATAATACCGTTGTTCTCAGCCGTTAAATATATTGGCGTGTTATTATCTGCAAACTTTAATCCTGTTGTACTCATAGATAATGTCTTAATCATAATTACCCCTTATTGTGCCGGTACTTCAGTGGTTGTAACAAAACCTGTTTGGTTATTAGGCGCAATTACTGATTCGGCTGCTTTTAATGCGTCATCTGATACAAGAGACTTCACAGTATCCAATGAGCCATTCGCTTTATTAGTTGCATAGGCTTGTTTAACATATGCCAATGCTTGCTCTTCTGTGAAATACTTCTCATACCCATTATCTTTAATACGCTTTAAGAAGTTTGATACGGCGTCTGATTGTTGTACCGAACCATTAGCGATGAACTCTTGCGCTTTCAAAACTACTTGGCTGGCTGTGGTTAATGCAAACTTGACACGTTCATTCTTAGCTGAAGTGGCCAATGTCTTAAAACAATTGCTAAGCGTATACCCTAACCCAATAGACAATGATAGGCCAACCGCTGTTTGAACTAAGCCAATGATGTTATTGATTGTCATGTGTTAATCCTCTTCTGCATTCTCAAAGTAATATAGGATTGCCTTGCGTACTGCCTCACTCTTGGTTACTCCTAATACTTCGCTGATTGTTTCAAGCCTATCCTTTGTTGCTCGGTCGACTCGTACTGAAATATAAACTTGTTTGTTCATAGTCTTATCGTTCCTTTATATAGTATCATAGCTCTATTGTATCACGCAAGGACTAATATTGCAAGTAATTTGACATGCCAAGTGGATCTAAAAAATAATTTCCAAAAATCTACCAGAAAAACATTTATTTTACCCGAAACTTCCCCAATAATACCCCCCGCCCAACGCTATCCAACCTTGACACCCTTGACC
>NFZD01013611.1_pt1 | contig 27028 bp, 22 predicted proteins | sample 1095381 | NCBI WGS metagenome assembly NFZD01 (sample SAMN03609891, study PRJNA323583) | gut metagenome | isolation source: feces | host: Rattus norvegicus | place: Denmark: Riget | collected 2013 | reverse complement strand
TGTGGTTTCCTAAATACAATGATAATAAATTCCAGATATATGTAATTCAGGTTAATTATCCGTATATCAATAAATTAGGTCGATAAAGATTTGGTTTATTGAGATTTTTTTTATATATTTGCATATAGAACAAATATTATATTCATTAACATAAATCAGTTAATAGATGTCTAAGAAGATAAGAATTAGTTTACGTAATAATTTGCGTTTATCATTGCCTTTATTGTTTAGGGATTGTTTATCTAGGCGATATGAGGAGGGATATGAGGAGGGATATGCTGATGAGCAAGACTTATGGAATAGTTATTACCGTAATTACTATAATGATGAGGCTTTTTATGAAGGCAACGAGGATTATTATTATGATGATGACGGTGCTATGATATATCCTTATGTATCATCCAAGAAGGGGAAGAAAGAAAAGAAAATTAAGTATAAGACCAAGAATAAGCATAATAAGAAGAATAAGAGTAAGAGTTCTAAGGCTCGTATAATAGATATCAACACTCCTTATGATGGTTATGAGACCGAGTGTATATATGATTATGATAGGGAGGATGGTTATAATCTTGATGAGTTATGCTATAATGAACCGAAGGAGATATGGTTTTATTATGATTATCATGATAATGAGGATAAGTTAAAGTTTGGGGATATACAGTCATTTTGCAAGTATTGTAATGATAAAGGCTATTTTATTCCTCAATTTATAATGTCTGAATTGAAATATAGGTATGAGAGTCATTGTTGTTTATCTAGTGCATCTAAGTATGCAGGAATGACTAATATAACCTCTGGTCGAAGTTATGGTGATATGTTTTATGAGGCTTGTGATGAAAAGGAATTGTCAGTATTACATGAATAAGAGTAAGGATTTAAAGGATTTATTCAAGAGTCATCTTGAGAATAAGAAGAATAGGGGTAGTAATGTATCATCTTATAGTTATGGATATAGTTATCCGTCAGCTTTTGGTAATAAGGCTACATCTATAGAGATATATTTTTATGAATGGTCTGATATATATCGTACTCCTAGGTATTTTGGTAGTCTATATTATTTTGATATGTTTTTAAAGAACAGTGGTATAGATTTGACTGATGGGGGTAGGAGTGTCATTGAGACATTAGGTAAGGTATATATCACTTGTCGTAAAGGCGAGAAGCGTTTAATATTTAGGAGCAGTTATGATGCCTTAGTGAGAGAGATGAAGGAATAAAGAATATTTTCGACTCATTATATTATATTTGAAATGTCAATTTGTAATTAAAAAAGCTTATTTTAGTTACATTTTGACATTTTTTCGTTTGTGTGTCACTATCATTTTGTAAAGTAAACTAATGATTTTGCTTACATTTTGTCAAATTAAGAATAATATATATGGATTTTAACTAAAGCTAAGTATGTTTTTTCTATTATCAATTTATTTTCGATATGAGGGGATATTTTTATATAAGGTATATAAGTTATCGTTTGGATGATAATAACGTATTAGAGAGCAAATAAATGATGTTATAGGGAAGATATATTATTATATATGATATTATAGAACTTTTCTAAGTCTTCCTCAAATTCAGAACGGCTCTCCGTCTTGCTGAATGTCCAATAGAGGTTCTCGCCTATTCTTCTTCTCAATATCGAGGAATATCCCTTCAATTGTTTGGCCTTTTTCCATCCTATGACAAGAATTGGTTTTGTGGGGTCAGCCTCCTCAATCTTGGAAACTTGCTCCACAAAACCATCTATATTCGTGTATTTCTTCTCTGTAACAATATATCCTAAAGTCATTTTTTTGAATTTTTTGCAAAAATATATAAAAAAATGTTAAAAAGCAAATTTATCGCTTTCCTTTTCCACTATATCGCCATACAGAAAAATCCGTCTCGGCACTACCGTTAATCCAATTGCCGTTCTGCTTGAAATCGGAAATCCATTGGCTGTCGCACCACATGTCAACGTGGCCATAACTATGTCCATAACATGCCTCAAACACTGTAATATCACCATTCTGCTTGCCGCTGTACTCTGCTCCCACATGGCCTTTTACACGACCCTTATGGATACACTTGAAGCCTCTCTTGGCAAGGAATCCCTTTGCTTGGTAAGCTGGTATAGAACCGTCATTCGTAAACCCATCCTTAATCAGTGCAGCCTTCACATAATGCCAACACCTACTCTGTGATTCCGATGCAGAGGCACTCTTCAGCCATTGTACAGAATCGTTCACATTCCAATCACCAATCCTTCCATTAGCTATATTAGGAGGAACATTCTCGATTTGAATGTCTTGAAGACCAACCGCGTTACCGAGAAACAACGAGTCACAACTGCTTGGCATATACTCATCAAGGACAGTCAAATTCTCGGCTTGTGGGGCCTCGGATTGAAAGTACTTGCCCAAGCTCTTCTTGCGCTTTGCCAATGCCCTCAGAAGCATTTCAGAAGCATCTTGAGGAATCTCGTTAGTGTTAGTGTTTTCTATGTTTCCACTCTCTGCGACCCTAACGGTCTTCTCGTTAGGTTTCGGCGACTCTTCCGCCTTGTAGTCAATATGGAGAGGGTTGCTTGAGATTTTGTTGGTCCCATATACCCAATAGAGAGTCTTCACCTTATCAAAATACTCTGAGTTAAGCATCATGTCAAACACCTTGCCCAACTTGTCAGTCTTTCCATCAGCTTGGGTTATGACATAGAACCCCTTGACTTTTGAGAGCTTTAACCCTACTGCTATTGAAGGCGTGGCTTGCGCCGAGTTATTTACAGCGTTGAAAAGCGCAATGTTAATGTCCTCTTTCTCATTAGTCTTTGTCTCACTTGTCGGCTGTGATTCCCAATATTTCCTTTGGTCCTTCTCAGACATAAAGAGCGTGCCATATGATGAACCCATGGAGTCTTGCGCCATAATCACAGGAAGATTGTAGACAAAACTATTGGATTTGCTCTTGTTCTCATCATAGCTAAGCGTATACCCAATCTTCTGCAAGTCATCCAACGTGAACGTCTTTCCCTTTACTTGGGCACCACTCATGTAATTAGAGCTTCCGATATTTACCAACAAATCATTGTTTGTCACTGTTGTCCTATTATACTTGGACAATATGACACTTGGACTGTTTGTAAAAATATTTCTTACTATATCCGTAATTTGAGATGGGGCATTCTTTTGAAGAGCGCCCTCAACATTATATTGGTCTTGCGTTAATATTGCCTTCTTGTAACCGCCATATGCACATCTTCTATTATACAATGTTGTCGCAATAAGCATGTTATGAAGCTCATTACCATTAGCTCCTCCTTCCACTGTCACGATTTTTGCCAATATGTCAAGTATCTTATAACCCCTTAACTTGCTATAAAGAGAACTTGAGCAGTCACTTTCTTGCACATATCGGTCAAGTTCCTCAGAGAAATTGGCTCCAACGCCATTATCAGAATACAAGGGATATATCTTGTATGGGCAGTCGTTGTCAATGTCAGCCTTGAGTGCTCGTGCCTCAGCCATATTTTCGTAGTACATGTTGTTGTCGAGAATATCCTCGTCGGTGAAGATGTCCTCAATAAGACGGTTGGAAACGTTAGACATACGACAGCCAGTGAATGTGGTTGTCATATCACCAGGTCTAATCATATGCTTCACCTTCATCACCAAGTACGACCCCCTAAACATCGGCACGTTCAGTAGCACAAAATACATCATCGGCTGCACCCATGCGCATCCCATCATCTCAACATCACATAAGTATGATTGCTTGGAGTAAATGTCATACAAGTCTTGCGCTGCCACACCCTTCTGCTTCACGTCTGCGCTTTGCCTCAATATAAAATGCTTTGCCTTGATTGCTTGCTGTGTCGCAACTGGATTTTGCATATTCGGTTTCACTGACTTGAAATAACTTTGGTATTGCTTTCCATATGACACCCCAAATGCTGGTATCATATACTGTCCCTCCGTCTTGCTTCTAATCGCTTGTGGTGTTTCCTCTTCGTCATTCAACATGAATGAGTCATCATTATATTCATTGTTGTCAATGTTCAAGTGTCTTGACGGCTCATAGGGATATACGACAACAAAGCTTGGATACTTGTTTACCTCATCTGACCAATCAATTGCATTGAATGACATTGGAAGGAACATTTCATCCATACTTCCCTCCTTTGTCAAGTCGGCAAAATTCTGTATGCACTTCATCATGCAGCGGTTATAGGCATAGATGTCATCCATAAAGCCGAGCATCATGGCGTTAACATCCCCAGAGGCAAGTATGGCGTCAATCTTCTCCATCAAGTTCCTTGGGTTAATCAGCAGCTTGTGCCCAATCTTATTGTAATAGGAATCGATGAAATAGAACTTATGCCCCTTCTCCTCACCGTTCTCATTAACGAAGAAAGACTCCAATTTCCAATCGTCAAACGACGACATGGGAATCCACTTGTCATAAAGCTGCTTCATATATCTATAAAGTTCAATCTTCATGTCCGTGGTCGTATGCCTAGGCTCCGCCGTTGTCTTAAGTTGGCTCCCATTGGATGACGTGTCAGCTGTAAATCCATATACCTCCCTCAACTTGGTGATGAATCCATCAAGATACTCCTTGGCCACACCTTGGCTTAACGCACATGCACTCTTGCTGACACCCCTTATCTTGTTCACAGAAAGACTTATCAATAGAATCGGCTGTATCAAGTCCCTTGTGACGCCCTTAACATTCGCTTTGCTCTGTGCAAACACCATTCTCTTGTATTTCCCATACATAGGGGATATGTAACTGCCGAACTTCTCGGCAGAACTGATAGTATCCAAAAAAGCCTTACCGCTCTTCTTGCACCAATCAGCGAAATACTTGGCGAAATATGTCACCGCTTGCAATGAAAGAACACTTACCCAACTCCATAGTGTTTGGCCTATCATTGTTCTTGGTATGGCACCGATTCCGACGCCATATCCTGCATCTTTCATAATGTAAAGACTGCTCGATGCAAAGCATACCGCGCCAATCTGAAGCGCCAAGAGCTTAGGCATGTATAGAAATGTCCTTCCGTCTCTTGCAAACGCGTCAAAGAGCTTCGTAGGGTCCGTTTTTATTGACAATAATGCCATTGCGGCCCTATATCCATTATTACCTAAATTAACGCCATTAAATGCGAATTTTTTTACCGAAAAGTTTTCATCCCAACTTCTGAAAAACGACGATTCGTAATCATGAATGAACTCACCATTTTCATTTTTGACAACTCCAAATATCTCGGTAAGAGTATATGCGTCATAGTTGCCGTTCATGGTGTTGGTTCCGATGCCATCAATCCCTTCGGCATCATATGTGTCCTCTATTTCATTTGAGGTGTTCTCACCATTTATGACTTTGGCGAAGCCGCCATCACCGATTTCAAATATCGTAGACAATTTCGGATTGAACCCTTCAATCGCAGTGGCAAATGATGGAGCGCCCTCAACTTTGAAGAAGCTGTCATATAGCGCGCCATCAAACGTCGCAGAGGCCGTTATCTTGTTGTACATATCAGCATACTCCTTGTTGCCATCGCTGTTGGCGTTGCTCATAATGGATGACGGAAGATTCACGTCATTGACAATGAGCACATTGCCCCATCCGCTGTCGTCAGCTGAGTTGTCAGTGAACTTCCTCAATATCGGCTTAAGCGTATATACGGAAATATTACCCCTTGCAGTCGGCTCATTACCTTGATTATAAGCCCTATATGTAGTTTCCATGTCACCAAAGGAAATGTCTTGTATCGGATAAAGGTAATTAGGTGGCAAGCCCTTCAACTCAATCTTGTACCTATCAAGCCACATGTTACCATTATCAAGACTGAAAAGCTCTTTATTGCCCCATGGGCAGCCGCCATCATGGGCTGTCGTGACGCTGCTGATGATGGTATCTCCGCTAATCCCTCCGCTATTCAGCTTGTTAAGCAAGTCAAGGTCGGTAATCGTATTGTTCTCATAGAAGTTTACAGCTTCCATCACCCCTATATTTCTCGCTTGCTGTCTAATGTAGCTTGGGCCATACTCGCCCATAAAGTTGCTTATGCACATAATGTCGAACATACGGATGGCAATTCTTCCGAAAAAGTCCAACTCCCTTGTGCTTAAATCCATTGTACCATTGGAAGTGCCATATGGATTCTTCGTGATGTAGAAGTCAAAAGATGACAATGGGTGCTTTATCACGCTTCCATATGTCTCTCCAATTGGCGTGGTTTCCCTCGTAAGCTCATCACCTCTCTTATCAGCGGCCTTTCTCAAGCTCTGAATCTTGTCAATAGCATTGAACAATCCGTCAATGAAGTCAACCTCCTCAAAAGGCTTCTCTCCAACATTGAACTCCCCAACCCATGTGTCTTCAGTCTTGGTGATGTTGTCATCACCCAAGATGTTTCTTGTAACCCTTGGAAAAGGAGGGACTGTGTCCTTCTTGGAATTAACATCGGCAGCATTACCGTTAGGACCAACGGAAATACCCAACTCACTTGCCTTTCTCCCCTCACATTTTGACGCGACATTGTACATCATTGAAATCAGCGTCTCAAAATGCGCCATCATGATACGAGTGAAATTCTCAACCGTAGGATACCATGACATGCGGTTGAATATCTCCCTATTCAGCGCCTTTATCTTCTTTTCCTTATCACTCCTATTGTAATTGTTGCTTGCGGCCACAAGAGCATCAATCCTCTTTAGCACACAACTGTAGTCAACATCAATGTTATAACACCTTGTATATTGGTCAACGCCGTCATCATAGAACTTCTCAAGAAGGTATTTCTTGTGCTTGTTCTCCTTTTCTGTAATCTCCGCTTGGGTTGATTTCTCGTCATAATAGTTGACGCCATAGAAAACGTTCTTAATGACACTTGTCTCGTCAATCATGTTGGTCTTGCTGAAACCGTTAAATACGACTTGATTGCTTGTGCCGATATACATGTTATTGAACAAGTCTTGAAGGATAAAGCCTCCGAAGTCCTCATCAGTAAGCCTATAAAGGTTAAGATTTCCCTTTTTGGCACTATATTTGTATATCATCGAGTTCAAGTCTTTATTGAGCTGCTTGAACTCCTTTGGAAATTGCGCGTAGAGCTCATTTAAGGGCCTTCTCTCGGACTTTCTCGCAAGAATCAATAATCTATAAGGGGTGCCGTCTTTCTCGTCCTTAAAAAGAAAAACAAAGTCCTCTCCGAACCTCTCGACGCAAATATTGAAAAGCATCGTGTACCATCTGTCGAACATGGACTTGATATCTTGAAGCTCTTGTATTTCCTCGGCATGATGATTATCTTCCTCATTGAGTGCCGTCACCTCTGCATATGGGGCGACAAGGACTGACTTCATCTCCTCCCAAATCTCGTACAAGGTAGGCATAGGCAACTGTGCTGTATGCTCCCTATTCCATACGGTGAACCTACCCTTGTCCTTCTCCTCAGCCCAATACTTGTTGTAATTGCCACTTGTACCACCATAGTCAGAATAAGGCGCGGCAAACAATGCGTCGATGGAGACATCGGTTAAGAACGAATAACTGTATCCGATAAATCTCGCCGTCATCTCGAAATTGCCGTTTTGAGAATCGAAGTCAATGATATTCTTGTCACACAAGCACTCATATGTGACTGGCCTTCCATAAAACCCCTTTATCGTCATTGTAAATTTTGGAGGCGGAAGTCTGAAGAAGCATGTGAAAAACGTCTGCGCCACATTGTCAGAATTAATCCCTCCAATTCCTTGGTATGAATTTGTCCTTCCCAACTCCGTGGGTTGGAAAAGCGACAAGCCTCTGACGTCGACGAACTTCACAGTCACAATCGGCACGCACGAGCCTTGGTATTCGATGTCCACGGACTTTATGCCAATGGCCTCTGTGGTACCATAATCAATCAAGTCACCAACATACATGTCAGCATAATTGGTGGTGAGATACTGCGCTGAGCTGTTCTTCTCATCATAACACTTAACCTTTGTGCCACCCATGAAATTGACTGTTGACGCCGTACTTCCTTGGGTGGTGCGATAAGACATCACAAGCACGTCTGACGTAATGGTCTTGTTGGAAGAGATGTTCTCCCTCCCACACACCTCAACTTCAAGGTTAAAGTAAATAGAATAATCCTCCAACCTCGGAACCCTCTCATATCCGTCACTGACAGCCCATGGCTCTATATTTAAGGCGCCTACACCCTTTTCCATCTTCGGACTTATTAGGTTCGGCTCCACATAACATACACTTGAATGATGCTTTGACATTATTGTTTTATCCCTTTAATCCGTACAAATTATTGTATTTCTTTATATTAGACTCATACCCTTGTATCGCCGTCTCCAATGGAAACGGAATCCTCAGCTTCGAGCCGTCCTCGATATTGAACTCCAAAGAGCCAACTTGCGGATTTGCTTGCAATATGAGCCAACCGTAATTGGCATTACCATAATATTGGTATGAGAGCAAGTCCATCCTTGTCTTCCCAACCTCATAGTAAACGTATATGTCACTTGATGAGGTGGGTATCTCAACGAACGGCACCTTTGTGTAGGTACCGTCCGTTATGAATGATTTATATCTGTTATAAGCCATTTCTTATATATTGGTGTTTCCAATCATTTGGGTCTTATTATCGCCTTCAACATTAGCAGCCTTAGCATCACCTGGGTTCACTACTGTCTTACGCTTTATCTCGCCATTCGTATGCAGCATGGTAGGATACACATAAGGCTTGAACTTGACCTCCCTACCATTGCCGCTCTCATCGTACTGTACCATCTCAGCCCTATTGTCATACACGCTCGTATTAGCATAATAGTTGAAGGAAACGGCGTTCTGAAGACGAGATATAGGTCCTGCAAGGTCACTGCCACCCAAGAACACGAAGCCCATATTCACCTTGGCAAACATCGGCATCACTCCAATTCCCTCTGGATTCAAGTCCCATTGTGGGCTTTCATAACTGATGTTTATTGAATTGATGATTATCTTCGTATAGTAGAAATCACCCAATCTCAACACACATACTGGAGGTCTTCCAAATGCCAAGTTATAAGCCGTCGTACCCACTTGGCTGTCATTACCGCCAACTGTTGAGCCTTGTCTTGTACATTGATGCAAGAACGTAAGCCTTGCGTTAAATCCCTCAGGAGATATTGAATGAAATGCTGGGTCAAAGTACTTAATCTTATCCGCTACCAAATTATGCAAGAATGGGTCTTCCAATTCCAATCTCTTGAAGAACTCACCCTCATTGTCGTACCTCTCGACCGTATTAGGTGCCAAATTGTCATATTCCTTATCCTCAAGAGCTCTATTATGCATATCTCCAAATTGAGTTTCAGCATTTTTGGCCACCATATCCCAAGTAGCATAAGGCTTTGTCCACATTATCTCACCTTTCGGTCCTATCATCATCTTTGAGCCGCCTTGCCCATTAAAGGCTGACAAATCCATATTAGATAATGCATCTTGTGCAATTTTGAAGAATGGATTATTGGAATACTTGTCCACCTTGTTCATCGTTACCGTCTCACCGCTTTCATTCTCGACGACTTGGACGTTTCCCTTGTCAGCGAGTGAAGCTGTCTCAACATCACTCTCCTCGTATTCGATGATAACAGAGGCACTTCGCCATAGTTTTACTTGAAGCTTTGAGTTATTACCCTTATCGACATTGTTGGTAGGGCTAGCCTTCTTTGTTATAGCAGTAGCCGAAGATACATTTGGGAAGTTGTTGACCTCCATCCATTTCTTGAATGTCATCGCCCTATTGCTTGACAATGTGTTGTTTGACTGTGCATATCCTTGATATGATGCATGACCCTCAAACTTGACAGAAGTGATGTTATACCTATCCTTGTCATTCATAATAGCCATGACAGTCTGCACATTGGTCTCATCGATATTGCTTGCGCCGACAATTTTCCTCGCCCTATCACCTTCAAGAGCGACAAACATATCAGCAAAACTAATCAGCGTCACGTTATCCGTATTCTCGCCAATACCAAATGCCTTGGCAATATTTGTCTCATTCAACAAATTCTTGTACCCCTCTCCATTGAGATAATAGCATTCTGTATCAATATAGCTCTCTTTTGTAGAAAGGCGTTGGTTTTCATATGCTTTATCAACACGATAATACCACCTTCTCCGATACCATTGGTGGGGCTTGTTCACCAAGTTTGCCCTTACTTTTGCCGCCGACAATGGCAACGCTTGAGAACCAACTTGCTTCGCCAACTTGTATTTGTTCTCTCCGTACATAGCGAATAATCTATTGCCCTCCTTGTCGGTTAGGCATTGACCACCGTTTTTCTCAACAGGCTTTTCATTTGACGCATACGTTGTCTCAATAACCCCATATAACGGCATCAATGGCTCAGTTGTAATTGATATATTACCATTTATCTCATAGCCGCTATGCTGTTCATTCTCTGGTCTTTCATCAATATTTACAACCGTACATCTATTGTCAATTTCCGTAGGTATGTCATATGCCTTGTCATCTATCGGACTTATATATTTCTGCGCTCCAATACCATTCATAAGGTAATATACCGCATTAACCTCAGATGTCTTTGTCGGCATATCATCCACACCACTGTAGTTATTTGGATAATAGAGGACACAATGTATAACCTTTTTTGTAGGTGGCTTATGTACTTCTGGAGGTGGCGGCACTGTGGGATTAACCGTTTTCTCGACCTCTCGCTTATGCTTCTTGTATTCTTGAGGTTTGGCGGTAAGGACATCACAGCCAGCAAAGAAACGAAGCAACGTATTCTCTTGGTTATCCTTGTTGTCAACGCCACCGTCATTACCCTTGGAGAGCTGCTTGCCCTTGTTCTTCATGCCATTCTCATCCCTACCGCTCCAATAGTCAAGTATTGAAGGATGGTCAATCAAGAGCGTGAATGAAAGGTTACCCCTTCTCTCCGTATCAGTATATGTATAAACTTTCTCTCCCCTACCAATAAACTGATTCGCATTCCAATTGACATTGACATCCTCGTTAAAAGTGATATCATAGGGGGGGAACCACATTATCCTACCTCCCAATGGACCTTTTTGCTCTGGACTTAAACCGTATTCATCATATTCATCCATCCTTATATTGTCCGTTCTCCATGCCAAGTTCTCGATTGAGAACATACACTTCTTGATAGTGGATTCCGTGCTTGAACGGTCTTTGAAGAAATAGTCCTTAAGCTTTGCAGTTGGGGCTATGTCAACGAGGTTTGTCCTATAGTTCATAACACCATATTGGTCAAGTCTCGCACTGCCACCCTTAAATCCAAAATCCTTGTTGTCTATTGTTCTGAAGCCGACACTCTTACCTCCGCTCCTCTCTTGCTCCTCAAGACCTTCTTGGGTATATACGTCATCAAAAGGCCTTATGGCCCTTGCCAATTGGTTATATTGATGATGGTACGTCCACACCCTACAATAAGGATTGTCATAACCATTATGCTTCGATGGGGTAATCTTCAACAAGTTCCTACCATGAGACATGCCATATTGTTTTGAATTGGCTGTCTGAAGAGGATTATCCATATCCTTCGTGTCTTGCGCGGTTGTATGGAAACGAGCTATAAGTGTCCTATACCTACCATGATTGAAATTATCGTTGGTCTTCTTGAGAAGGTCGCAGCCATTCATTGAGTTGGGAAAACTTGCTATTTGACCGAAATTAATTCCAGTATTAGCATTCTCATTGTCCGTCTGTGCCTCAATCGCCTTGTTGTTCGTGTACTCATCGTCTGACTCGGCATATGAATACAATGTCCTTGGACCAATTGTTGTATTAAACGATACGTCTGGCTTCCATTGCCATACATTTCCCTCGGCCGACACTCCCATCAAGTTCTTTGGGTCGTCATACGGATTGGCAAACCTTACCGTAGGCTTGTCCGTAGACTTATAGAACGTGAACTTTGGACACCCATCATGAAAGGCGTCCATCACATTCGTGCCCATGTTGTAATTTCTCCTAACATGGTCAAATATGTAAAGATAGTCCTTGCCCAACAAGCTTATGGGCTCATGTCCCAATGACTGAACAATAAACATTATGTCCTCGTAGGAATTGCTCATTCCAATTGACCTATTTATAAAGTTTGAGTCAGTCAGCAAACTTGGCAAAGTATTCTCTATAGCATTTCCTACTTTATCTAAAATGGTTGCCATTCCGTGTTATCTTTGTGTCTTTCTTCTTGTCTTAATTAAAAAATAGGGGTTAAGCCTTTTCATTTCAAGCGTTTATCTTCCCCATAAACCCATTGGCGTGGGCATACCTCTCATTGACGCGACGTCATTCATGAACCTACCGTTATTCAGGTCATTGTTGATAGACTCCTTAATTAAGTCCTTCAATGATGACACAAATGACGAGTCAGCAAGCAGTTTCGCAACATCAAGGCCCTTACTGTTGCCATTTCCGCCATCAAGCTTTATGGTTCCGCTGATATTGACATTGATGTCCTTGACAGACACCTCTGTTACCTTGTTGCCGCCAACTTGCCTTGGAGCATAGATATATTCCTTATCACCAACAGGCTTGGCCTTCACCATCTCGTTGCTGTTCTTCAGTGTTGACATCACACCGTTAGACATCTCACTATTGTAGCTAATCATCCTTAGCAGCTTGGCTTGTTGCTCTTGATTGAGAATCATCTCGCCACTGTTAACTCTAGCCAATATCTTGTCACCATTGTATGAATTGCCGCCTACAATACCACCATTGGCATGAGGCTCAGCTTGGCTTGTCGCAGCATCTATCGCGCCATAAATCGCGCCTCCAAGACCTCCTATCGCACCTCCAATAGCAGTACCAACACCTGGAATAATAGTACCAATCATCGCACCCAAGGAAGCCATTTCGGCAGCTGTAGAAAGCGTTGAGCCAACAATATGGGCCGCACCGCCTCTCTCAATGGTACCGTTGTTAACGAGGGCATCCGTTCCCATATTACCCAAAGCGCCTACAATTCCCAAGCCACCACCTTTAAGGAGCCCCTTGCCAATGGTTGAAACCAATCTACTACCTCTTAAAGCACTATTTGCCGCAGCACTTGCCTCTCTTGTGGTATTACCCAACCTTCCCAATATCTGTCCGCTGTTTGCACTTGCAATATTGGTGGTACCACGAACACCATTTCTTAATGTTGGCGAAGCAAAAGCGTTCCTAATCGAGGAGAAACGCCCATTTCCTTGCCCTCTAAGGTATTGATATTCGCTTCTCGCATATCTTCCATAGCTGCCGATATCTCTTGCTCCATTGGCAGTGTTCCTCGCAGCCCTTGCAGCGCCTCGATATCCACGGTTGAACCTCCTCATGACCCTCTTGCCGACGGCCATCGTGTTACGCCCAAATTGATATGCTTTCCATCCTGCTATTGCTGCGCCTATCCCAATCAACGTAGGTCTAAGCCAATTCCAATTCTCCCTTGCAAACGAGAATATGCCATTTATTACTTTTGAAATATTTGTAAGCGAGGTTTTGATAATCGTCCTATTGTCAATAACCCATCCGAAAGCAGCTTCAATGAATGTCTTCATCCTCTCGCCAACCGTATTGACTATAAAGTTTCCAATCCAATTAACAAGCTTGTTAATGTCATCAATACTCTCAATAATAGGGTTTGCAATCTTGGCCTCATATGATGTCTCAATGCCCTTGAATTTCTCGTCCATTGACGTTAACGATTGCGCTTGCATCGTCATGATGTCAAGCTCACTCTTGTTGTCGAACTTGGAGAGCTCTTGAACAATGGCACCAATATCATTTGGATTCACTTTGCTAAGGTCAACTTGATTTCCCCTAACATCATTCATCATGAGGTGGCCGCTTGTTGGGTCAACATAAGACTTATTGATTATAAAATCTTGCTGTTCCTTAGAAAAGCGTCCAAGAGTCGAAGCATACGCATTCTCCTTGTATCCCACTTCAGCTTGCTTCTTGGCAATTGACATAGCCTCATCCATGCTTATTCCCATGGCTTGGGCAATATTCTTCACGAAGTCACGGTTCATACCATTGACCTCAGCCACACCCTTCGAAGCGTCAAATGTTGCAAGTCCCTTAAGGGCATTGGTCATGCGTTCTCCAAATGCCTCTGGGTCATAATTAGCCTCATACGCCATCGTTAACGGATTTGAGCCATATGCCGCAGCGGCGCCGCCAAGCATCTGTAACTTTGCGGCATTCTCAATCGACTTGTCCAACTCCATGAAGCTGTTGGCCGCTTGCTCCACTGACTGAAGGTTAAAGCCAAGCTTCTCTGAGAGTGCCGTCATCCTCATGATGCCCTCAACGCCGTTCCTAAACGAAAGCTTGTTCGCAAGACCCAAGTTCTTGGCTACAGCCTCACTGAACTTAGCAGCGTTAAGACCACTCTTGGCTCCAATCGCATATGCCTTTGACACAGCGCCTTGAACGGCAGAGAGCTGTCCACCCATATGGGTCATCATCTCCGTCGTGAATGCGTTTACAGTATTCGCGCCAACAACCTTGTTGAGCTGTACCATGCGCTCGGCCTCTTGGTCATTGAGCATCAACGCTCTACCGCTCGCGTTGGCAAGGTTCGTCTGTAGCTCCATGACTTGCTTCGCGCTCAAGCCATAGGCCATACCAAGCTTGGAAGCCCTATTCACCAAGACTTCCGTATATGCATTAGCCTCCCTAAGGCTAAGGCCCATCTGTCGGCCAAATGCTATACCCTCTTGGTTGTATTGCCTTGCCGCGCTCCATGCTTGGCCAATGCCGCCCTTAACGAAGTTGAACAAGCCTCCGAAAAGGCCTCCGACACCGCTTACCATCTGCAACAGCAAACCAACCAAAATTGCTCCCATGCTCTAAAATTCCTTTATAATCAATTATAACAATAAATAGGAGAAATAGGATTTTTTAACATTAAAAATTTGTTTTTCCCAAACTTTTTCATTAACATTGCACAAATAAGAAATAATAATAATAATATAAAATAAAAGATAAAATGAGACTGTTTCAAGAAGTAAATGGAATGATATTCGAATTCGATACAGTAAAGGAATTTATGCTTTTCACGCTCGGAAGAATATGCGCGTACCTCCTTATACCGATAGGATGGATATTCATCAATATATTCCTCTATCTGAACGGATATTTGGACACGATGGAGGGTGCTTGGGCTCCATTCAAGCTCATTTGGTCATTCATCACATATGAAGGGTGGAGCAAAGTCTTCTTTTAGATATTTATCGTATATAAAAAACGATAAATCAAACAAATGAAGATAAATGAAAGCCTCTTAAGGGGAATCATACTTAATGAGATAAACAACGCCATTAGGTTCAACCCTAATAGGGCGCATCTTTACAAACTCTTTGCCACCATCAACCGACAGTGCTTTCAAAGGAAACTGCCGATGTGTGGGTTGGTAATAAAGTCAATGAACGGCAAGTTGGGCCTCTTCTCATATGAAGGCCGTGACAATAGGGGAAAACTTATCAACCCCAAAATTTTCATAAACGGAGACTACCAATACACCATGGAGGAATTGGAGGGGCTGATGGCACACGAAATGATACACTATTATCTCGCATACAACGGCATGGACCCAAGGGCAACCCATGGCAAGGAATTCAAGGATATGGCCAATAGGATAAGCCAAATGCTTGGAGTACCAATCACCGACGAGATTGACACCTCAAACATTCCAATTGGACAAACCAACACTCTTGGAATATCACCCACACTGTTGGCTTACATGAAATCATACAAGGGCTCATTTGAAAATTATCTTCCAAAGATAAAGCAAGAGGGGAAAAACAAAGATGGGGAAATGAGACAATTCTATAATGCGATTTGTTTTTTTACAAAAGACTTGATATATGCCCTTGATAGGGCAATCAATAAAAGGTCACTTAATGAGGCTAATTTCATGAAGCCTATAAATGATTTCATAAGCGGATACAAAAGGGGATATAACGCCACATTGAACGCACTTGTTGGAAACGACAACTATGGCTTCAAAAATGTCTACAACAACCCATATTACTCATATAGCAACATGAATGGGGAATCAGACAAGAAAACCCTAATTGACTTGCTATATAACCATTACCCTCCCTTGAGAAGGAAATATGAGAAAAACGCAATGGGATATAGCAGTAACCTTATATCAACACTGTTTGCTACTGTTGATGACTTAAAAGCAAGAATTGATAATGAAGCCCATTCCAATGGGCAACAAAGCCCACAAATGGTATAAACAGAAAAACCGAGTAGAACGCAAATCCTACTCGGTTTTATTATTTTTAGTTAACTGTCTTAGTATGTGCCACAATCAAGAACAGTAGTGAATGTCAAACCGCTTGTACCAACTGAAATTGGATTGGCAATTCCATCAGCAGTATTGGCTTGTACCTTTACTGCTACAGTAGGAGCAGTTGCTGTACCACCAATTTCAATAGCTGTATTACCGCTTGTAACACTCTTTACAGATGAGTCAGCCTTAGCCTCAAGTTTGCCAAGTGCTACGTTGATAGTATCTGTAGCGGCAATTGCAGCAGACGTACCCTTTGCATAACCATCAAGTTTCACATCTGCACCATTAAGGGTAATGGCAGTATTACCTGTCGATAATGTTTTCTCATTTACCTTAACTGTCTCAAGCTTCTTAGCAATATTCGTATTGGCGGTAGAGATTGCAGTAGTATTAGCTTCTGCTTTTCCGCTTATTGTTTTGACATCGCCGCTAATGGCATTGACATCAGTGCGTAGAGTTCCAACATTACCGCTAATGGTATCAGCATCTGCACGAAGAGCTGCAATGTTTGTTGTGTTAGTAGCAACATCACCACTGAAAGACTTCACATCATTTTGAAGCGCTGTAAGAGCTGCATTAGAAGCGATATCAGTTTCTGTTACGTTAACGGCAGTTACCTTACCGTTAACTTCTGTTACTTTAACAGTTACTTTGCTACCATCAGTAGAAGCAACCTCCGCATCAAGGCTTTCAACCTTAGTATCAATTGCAGTTTGTACGCCACTAAGCTTAAGACCATTCTCACCAACAGTCAAGAAAGCACTTTCGTTATCACTATCAAGTTCAACAGCAATCTTATTGTTTACAAGATGGATACCATTGCCCATTTCACTCTCGAAAATAGCTTTGCCAAGGTCAACCGTAACTGATGTTGTTGTCCCATCTGCCAATGTATAAGTAAACTCTATGGAAGTGTTTTCACCTTCTGGACTGCTTGTTGGAACAACAGAAACAAGTGAAGCATCCTTATAAATCTTGATAGTCTCACCAACTTGAGTCTTTGTAGCTGTCGCTTCATCGCCAACATAAGAAACTACCTTATAAGCCTCTTTAACATTTGCATCACCAAGAGTAGTTACTTCATCACTTGTAAGCTTAACTACTTCATATTTTGCAGCATTACCCTCAACTGTCTTTATTGTTTTACCCAAACTTTCAATCTGAGCCTTGACATCTGTACCCTCAACAGCAACTGTTGTTGTACTAGAGGCGATTGCGGTAGCCGTAACCTTGTCAGCAGCAACTGCCTTGCGAGTTACAGTAATAATACCATTCTCTTCTGACACACTGTCAACAAATTCTCCGTCAACCGCTGTATCTGCCTTGTCAAGAGCATCAATTGCAGCTGTGATAGCTGAAGCACGATTAGTAGCCTCTGCTGTAATAGCTGTTGCATTAGCCTTAACCTTGCCCTCAATCTTCTCAAGAGTATCGTACTCTGTAGTTACATTACCCTTAAGGCCATTGATTGCGCTTGCAATTTGGTCAGCGATTGACCCACTACCACTACCAATAAGGTCAGCTACTTTTTTCTCAAGAGCGTCAAAAGTCTCCTTATCACAGCTATAGATAGTATAGTTTGCATTACTTGTTCCACTATCAGCCACATAGTTAATAGCAAAAAGGGTTTTAACCTTTCCATCTTCTTGGTAACGTGCAAGTTTCAGCACACCGTCTTGTGTTGCCCCCAACTTAATAGAGTCAACAGCTTGTGTCTTACTAGTAAACACGTCACTATTGCGCAAAAGCTGTAAAGAATTAATATTCTTTGCCATATTTCTTTAAAATGTTTTAATTGTAATTATTTTCTTTTTCAATTCATTCAAATATAAATATCACGTCAATCTTAAAAAAGAAATCGGCAACCTATCAGAACAAGCAAATTATTCCCAATGACAAAAGCATTATAATCTCCGCCAAGAACATGTTCTTGTCGCTCCTCGACTCATACAGTGTATAGAGCACATACGGAAGCCATAGGAACAGCAAGCTCGGATTCAAGAGCGACACAACCAATTGGGAGCAAACCCCACACAATGCCGCGCCCACATAATGAAGCACGTTCCTCTCACCCTTCTTGAGTGGGTCCGCGCCGACGCCAAGTATGCCCACCACGGTTAGGAAACCGAGGAACTGATAGTCACTTGGTATCACCTCCATGAGCTGCGGCACAATCATGAAGCCCACAGCCCACATTATCGCGGTGAACGTCCACTTCCACTTGGTATCCAACGAATACACAATCTGTGAGATGGAATTGGGAATCTCGTCATCCTTTATCGTTATAATAAGACAATAGAGAAGGATTATAAGAAACCCAAACAAACATGACATGTAAATCATGGTCTATCGTTTACTCGAAGGATAATTTCTCTGGATATCCCACCTTATAGTCATAATTAATGATGTCCTCCACATCGTCCATTGCCTCGACAGCCGCCTTATGGCTCGCCGTATTGTCAAAGCACTTCGAAGCATAAAGCTCCAACGCCGACAAAATCGCAATACCCTCGTCAACTGTAAGTGAGAACGGCTGCGTACCAAGCCATAGTGTGGTCTCCGTGGCTCCGACTGCCTTCTCGGCATTGAGCCTCATCACAAGACCGTTCCTCGTCTCCTTGTCAAGCCACATATCAACACCTTGGAACTTGAACGAATTAACGTGCTTCGAGGAGTCATACTCGTCAATGTCAGCCAACTTCAGCTCCTTAATCCTATCGAGAACACATTTCTCGGTCTGATACTTGACCTTGGTAAGCACAACATCATACTGCCATCTGTCAACGTAGTTGTCCTCAAACTCCATCATGCCGACTTGCATCGGCTCGTTGACCTTCACTTGCTGCTCGTTAACCCTAACGTAAACTTGCTTAAGGTCACAGAACTGTATCTTGCTCTGTCTATCCCCAAAAATATCCCTAGATACGTAAAGATTCATTTTCTAAGTTATCTCTTTTTGTAAAAATGTTATTTTCAATCAATATAATAATAAATATCTCCAAACAAAAAAGAGAGAAATCACTTTCCCTCTTTTCCTTACCTTGAATTAGTCATCCATCAATATATCCCTTATCTCAAGAAGCTTGGCAATATCACCGACAATGGAATCCTTGCTGTACTTCATCTCGTCAATCTGCCTTTCAAGAGACTTCAAGCTCTCGTTATCACCGTCTGCTTTCATCATCTCGTCAATCTTCTTGACACAGTCGTTCTTGATGCTCGTGAAGAGTTTCTCCTTCCTCTGCTCCGCCATTGGACTCTTGAAGTCGGTAATCTGCTGCACAAATGACATCTCGCTCTCATTTAGATTTCCCTTCAGCTTGCTCTCAAACTCCTCGATAAGCTTGTCAATATCCTTACCCTCATTAATCTTGTCATTCTTGTGCCTATCCATATATTGACAGACATTGTTGTAGCTTTCAATAAGGGGAATCATATTGTTCGAAGTCTTCTTCCTTGTGAGGATGATATGGCCGCTCTCGTAAAGCTGCCTTGACTCGTCATCAATATGGTTTGTCGGATAAATGCTGTTTTCCATCATCACCTTCCTAAGCTTCTTGTTGGATTCCTTGACTGTCTTTGGGTCAATCTCCTTGACGGAAATTTCAGCCAACTTCTCCAAGACAACATTGGCAGTCACTCCCTTGTCATTAGCATTCCTATACTGTTCCTTAATCACATTATAGAAGCTGAACTCGCTCTGAAGGTTCTTATCCTCCTTGATTGTCTTGATGACATCCCTCACACCCTTCTTGTTGGCCTTGATAAGTGTAGGAAGCTGCTCCTCGAAGATGTGGTTGAGGATTCCGAAATTATTGGTGTTCATCTCACTCATAAGCTCGTCATTCCTCCTCTTCTCGTCAATGGCCTCCTCCAACATGAGCTTGGCTGTTCCGTAAGCCTTAAAGTCTTCCCTCTTTAGGGCCTCTCCCATTATCTCTATGTAGTTGGAAAACTCCTTTTGATATGCGTTGTCTTTCATCTTTATCTTGTTTTCTTTAATTAAAGGTCGTTTATTGTCAATTTTCTTCCGAAGAACTAAACATGTCCAAAAGTCCTCATGGGACTCTCGTCACGTTCACTCCCACCGCGTATGCGGTGGTTTCTCCGAAGCGTCAAGAGCGTCTCCTTGACCCTATCCCTACTTAAGGGCTTGGGCTTGTAGGCGCCGTTGACAAGCTGTTTTAAGAGCGCGCTGTGAAGCACGGCTTCGCGCACTCTGTCTCGTATGTTCACCGCCGCGTTCACGTCGGCGTTGCATTCATGTCCGCACTCGACGCACTTGAAACCCTCTTGCGTCTCGCGGTTTCCGTCGTCGATGCATCCGCAGATGGGGCACATCTTCGACGTGTATGAGCTGTGGACGGTCGAAACCGCTACGCCGTACTTCCGAGCCACGTGCTCCACGATGCCCTTGACGGAGCTGATTCCGAGGAACGACACAATCCTATTGAAGTTGAGGCCCTCGTTGGCCTTGTCCCTCACGTAGGACTTGCCGAAACCGTTGTCAAGGTTCTCCATGGCGATGTGGCGCACACCCCTCTCACTGAGGGACTTGCACATGTCCGCAGCCATGTTCTCCTCCTCCTTCACCATCTTCCTCTTGAGCGCGTCGAGCTTCCTCTGACGTCTCTTGCCAACAACGTAGTCATTGCTCATTGACTTCAGCTCGTCGACCCTACCGCAGCATGAGGCGTAGTCAGCCACAAGCTCTCTGTCGTAGTCGTAAACCGTTCCATCAGAGAGCGTGAGGAGATTGTGCTTCACGTTCACGTCAATGCCCACGACCTCGTCGGTCTCATCCACTGTTGGGATGTGCCTCTCACCCTCCTTGCAGAGGAGGACGCGCACCTCATGGGACTGCTCGTCAAAGGCGAGCGTGTACTCGTAGTCTTGGTTCTTCTTCCTCCACTCGCTCATCCTTCCGTGCCACCCCTTGGCGTACTTGATTGGGATGTCCATCGACTTCCTCGCACCCCAAGACAGACTCACGAAGGCGTTGATGCGAGAGCCGTAGTTCTTGTTCCACGCCACTATGGCCTTTTTCCTCGACCGCCCCCTAAACGTGGGGCTCTTGAACACAATCGGATGGGCATACCTACCCAAGGACCTCTCGCGCCTCTGCACCGCGAGGCGCATGAGCCTATCGAAGCTGTACTTCTCGATACATCTGAGGATGTTCTCGTAGAAGCTTGTCTTCTTCTCGTCCTCGCCGATGTGGGACTTGACATAGTCCACGATGCCATCGTTTCCGTACCTCGCGAGGTACGTGAGGCAAATGGAGAGCGGCGTCCTCTCCCTCTTGTTTACAGCCCTCTTGAGGTCTCCTTTCTTATGATGCTTGGTGTTCCGAGCATGGAGCTCGAACCCCTTGAGGGCTATCCTCTCGAAGGATATCGAGCGAGTGAGGGCCTTGAATTTATTCTCATACGCCGTGAACACGTCCGTGATTGCATGGGCGTCGAAGTTCGACGAGAGCTCTCCATTGAAGTTGTGGCGCGCCCACTTGAGGAAAGTGAGCTTGCTCATGTCGAGGAAGAAGAGGAGGTTTGACGCAACGAGCCTTGAGAGCTCGTTCTTATACCCTTGCACGCACATGGCGTGTGCGAGGAGCTCCTCGTACTTCTCCCTCGTGAGGCTGTCGCTCACAAAGGCCTTCGTGTACATGCTTGGTATCGTCATTATTCTGTCTTGTCTTTCTTTCTCTTGTTATTCTCCGTTGCCCTCGCGCTGTACAGCCTTCCGCTGAACGAGGCGAGTAGCATCATCATGTCGTTCACGAGCCCCTCTTGCAGCTCCTCCACCGTAACTGTTGTGTCCCCCAAGGGATACTCCGCTCCGTCGGTGCAGAGGAACGTTCCGTTCCCCTTGTCCACCGACACGACCTTTAAATTTTCTTCGTTAACCATTAAGTTTTTAAAACCTTTAATAATAAATATCAAGAAGTTTCAAAAAAATCAAGGTATTTTTAAAAATTTTTTAATATTTTTTAAGAGAAATTTAAACTTCTGTTGCTCTCCCATAATTATTTTTATTTGGTGCAATTATAGGAATTTTTTTTGGAATAACCAAATAATTTAATGTTTTTTAAGAAACAAAAAAAGCATGAGGAAAAATCCTCACGCTTTAATAGTTTTTTTAGAAAGGCCAATCAAGGTCCTCATCAAACCAATGAGTTTCTCCGATAAGCTCACTAGGAAGTTCCCATCTCATAGGAGGCGCCTCATTCAGCTTCTTGCGCACAGCATTGCACTTGGTGATTGGGGCATTACCCTTCTTCTCAAGTCCACGAGCGACGCAGTCCTCACCTGCCTCAACGAAGCGGTCAAATGCTGCGTGGTCCGACTCAAACTGCCATCGCTTGTCATAATCCTCACAGCGAGGCTCATCGATTTCAAAACCTGCACCGAAGCGGAGATTCTCATTAGATGACTTGCCGCCAATTCCCCACTGAGGGATTGGAGCCTCACCGAACTCCTTCTTAACCTTGAACCTTGGAGGGGTCATATCCCAACCCTTTGGCTCACAACATTTCTTCTTCCACGTAGGCTCACACTTCTTGGGCTTGAATGCCTCATCGAGAGCCGTTGTGATTTTCTCCACAACTGAATTCATAATTGGAAGAGCGATAACAAAAATTTTTGTTTCCATTCTTTTAAATTAAAAGGTTTAAATTAGTTTCAAGTTTCAGTTAATGCAAAGATATATTCTTTTTTTTATAATTCCAAAAGATTAATCACTTATTTTTTACCAATATCACTAAATTTTTTAGATGGTAAGCTATTCAATTTTAAAGCCCATGCTATATAGAAGTAGTCTTGTATATTTATTTTTGTTGAATGGCAGTCCATCATACATAATCTATTATATTTATCATAAGAAAAATGAACCTTAGGACATGGGGACTCTCTTGTTATTACCGCACGATGACTGTAATTTTTTTCGTTTTTCCAAAAAAGTCCTTTTCAGTGATATCTTTATCGGTAATGAAAAAATATTTCTTGTTTTTGAAGAATTTCAACATGAATACTTATTTGAAATTGTTTCTATTTTGCCAAGAACTACCAATCTAAAGATTTGGTGCCTTTCTCAGCCTTTTTTGGTAAAAATATGTTCTTATTATTTATGATGTCTAATAGTTGAATGGTTTTCGCCACGTCTTAGTGGAGAATGATGATTATGTGTTTTATGATTTGGTTTTCTATTATATCTATGGTTAGGCTTATGCGGCCGATGGTATGGCTTGTTCCATGTTCTCATCCACTCGCGGCCATACATGCCATGCTTATACCATCTTGACCACGTCGTATAGCCCAATGGCCTATGATAGCAATGGAAAATATATCTGTCATAATGCCAATATGGATAATAATAATCTGCATTATAGAGGATATACATAATATAGCCGTCATTGTCATAGTATGGAGCTCCTTGTTTCATGATAATGGTGATGTCGTCATTATTGGTGACATAGATGTCATCACTTTCCAAATATGGGGCCGAGGCACAAGATGCCGAGATTATGCACATAAATGCGATAATTAATATTCTACCTATAGTTTTCATTTTCTCTTCTTGTTATTTTGATTTAGTTGACTGACAAACTCTTTAAACGACTCTTTTCTCTTGCCAATTGCTTGGATGATTTTTTTATTGGTGCCTTTATCGCAATCTGCCAATTGTGATAAGAATACATCTTCTTGAAGCTGTGCCGTTATTGTCCAATATTGGTAGAGATTGGCAATGGCCTTTAGATATTCCTCCTCATCTCGATGGGCATTTGAAATTCGGCTGTTGACTTGTTCCATTTCTTCATCGGCAAGGACAGCTATTGTGACAAGTGTGATTGCGGCAAATGTTAGGATGGCAAACCACAAGGTAGCTCCTATAATTCCTAAGAAAAAGATGACGAGTCCAAGGAATATGGCTAGTCCGATTAATCTTTCTGCGAGTTTTGATTTCATTGTGATTTATAATTTTTGGGCAAAAATATATATTTTTTTTGGAAAATGCAAATAAATAAAAAAAAAAGGTGGAGACTTCATTAGTCCCCACCCTTGTAGTATCTCATAACTTTCCTATAATATCTGTTTTTAGATTTCCATGCACGTCCGTAGAATCCGCCGTTCCAACATTTTATCGCCTTTTCCACGTTGTGCTCCTTGTTGAAATGTTCTTGAAGGAGAATGAACATTTCCCTCGACTTCTCTGCACTTCTCCTATCGCTAAGTGTATAGCGCTTTGATGACTTTTTTTGTTTTAAGATGTTGTTGCACTCCTTAACGAGTATTGGAGTGATTTGTAGGAGTCCGACACAGTTTCCATTCTTGTTGACTGCTTTCGGATTTCCCTTACTTTCCACTTGGGCTATGGCGTTGATTACCTTCGTCCAATCATAAGTTGTTTTTGTTTGTGCGCTTGCCGCCAATATAACCATTGACATGAGGCACATTAAAATGATTCTTTGTATTTTTCTCATCAATTAAAAATTTAGTTGAGGCTCGGCTTCCATGAAACCGATATGGCGACGATATGTGAGAGAGAGTTACGTCGCTCTTCTCCTCTTATTTAAAAATTATACGATGACAGACTTCCATATTTCGATATTTTGTTGTTATACCAATCGTCAAGCAATTGGGATAGAAATCCGTCTCTTTCTTTTTTATCTGTAATTGTATTGTTAAATTCCTTATCCAATATATCCAACACGTCTTGTTTCCAAAACGACTTCTCGGTTGGAAGGTGGTTGTTGAGCTTTACAAAAATCCCTATATTTTCCCCATTCTTTTCAATTGAGGCCCTCATAAAGTTATTGTCGAGATATTTCCTCACAAGCTCTATCTTGTCGTTATAGGACTCAATTATGAGCCTCCTATACATATTGTCATATCCTTCTTTAGTTAAGATTACACTCTTCATTTTATTATAGCTCTATCTCTATAATTATTTCCAAAATTTCTTTTTAGGATAGGCTACTCAAATGCAAATATATAAAAAATAATTGAAATAACCAAATTTTTTAAATTTAATTAACAAAAAAATGAGAGGAAACCAATCCTCTCACCTTAATTTAATTTTGAAATATATGTTGAAAAAGAAAACTATTCTTTTTAATTAATGGCTATTTCTCCATTGTCACATGAGGCATGGAAAACATAGTTGGATTCATAATCATTCTCAAGCATGAGTTCCGTTATTTTGTCCTCAAGGTTTGTTTGGATGAGCCTTATAATAGGCCTAGCACCAAATTCCTTTTTCTTTATAGCTTCTGTATATATATAATTTACTACATCATCAGTATATTTTATATTATAATTTATATTATTTAATCTAGTATTAAATTTATTTATTTCTAATTTAACTATATTTTTAATATTATCATTAGATAAATTATTAAAATATACTATCTTATCAATTCTATTAATAAATTCTGGAGTAAATTTCTTCTTTAATTCTTTATCAATAATAGATTTCTTATTGGAATCCTCATTATTGACAAAACCCAAGCCATTGCCTAACTCAGCTGCCTTTCTCGCTCCGATATTCGATGTCATGAGAACGATTACGTTCTTGAAGTTGACAATTTGCCCAGCGCTATCAGTAAGGCGTCCCTCATCAAAGAGTTGTAAGAATATGTTATAAACCTCTTGGTCAGCTTTCTCAATCTCATCAAGTAGAAGAACGCAATGTTGTTTGTGCTTAACGGCTTCGGTAAGCTGTCCACCACTTTCATATCCAACATAACCAGGAGCTGCACCTGTTAGTTTTGACACTGAATTCTTCTCCGAGTACTCTGACATGTCAATTCTGATAAGTGCCTTCTCGTCGCCGAAAATCTCTTCGGCGAGTTTTTTTGCGATAAGTGTGTTATGACTTAGTATTCCATTTGTATAGTATCTATGGTTTGAATCATCAGACAATGCCAAATCGTACATTTCTTCATATTCATTGGTGTTGATAACATCAGTCACAACCTCAATACCATCTATAGTATATATTTCTTCACCTATGACAAAATTTTTTGCAAATTTTTCTTCTAGGTCTTCAGTGAATAGGATGTGGTCATCTGCACACTCAAGTTCTTTACCATTAGATGTTTTAATGATGTACTTCAGATAAGGTATTGTTTTGTTTATAGAAACAATGTCAACAAACCCAGTATCAGTTTCAACTTCATAGTCTGTAATATTGATTGTTTCGGTAAATTTTCTATTTATTGTATCTGATAATTTTTTATTCATATTTCCAAAAAATTTAGGCATTCATTAATTATTTTTTCTTTATTTTCTCTATAATCTTTTTCCCATACTACAAATTCTTTAAACCCATTTCTTTCAGCAATGGTTTTTTTATCTTCATCTATTTTCCAAAGTTCTTCAGCAGTTTTATTGCGAAATGGGTTTGGTTTATCAGATGGTTTAAACATTTTTGGGTTGGCATGATAAATATCTCCGTTAAACTCAATGAATTTTCTTTTATTCAAATCACAAAAATCATATCTATAGTGAACTACCGCCAATCTGAAGATTCGGCGGCTTCTTGAGAGTTTAACATCCCCTCGGTATTGAATACATTCGCAATACCTCGGAGAATCTCTACAAGCATAACGGTGCGTCCCACACCGATGTTATTCTCGGCAAACCACCCATGTGAGATGAGTGAGGAAACAGTAGAGCATTATATAGCTAAGCATGGCTGATTCATATACCAATCTAAAGATTTGGTAT